>MDSV01072288.1_pt1 | contig 13306 bp, 12 predicted proteins | sample 810851 | NCBI WGS metagenome assembly MDSV01 (sample SAMN05326640, study PRJNA326480) | marine metagenome | isolation source: seawater | place: Atlantic Ocean: North East | collected 2012 | reverse complement strand
TTATGAATATCGCCAAGTAACGCATAATTGTAACCAACATCCATCCATTCCCAAGGATATCCTTCATCTGTTGTCCGATTATCCGTAAATTTAGAATGAACCATTGTACCATGAAATAAAGCGATAGTTTTGTTGATTTCTTCTGGGAATTCATTTGGGTCTGGAAAATCAGGTAGTCTATCTGCCATTCCAGAACCCGAACCAATTCTTAATGTTTCCTTTATATCTACCATTCCGATTCCCAAATTGGCGCATGTATACAAACCTGTTTCCTGTAAAAATACGATATTTTCAGATATTACGTGACCAAATGCATCTAAAAAATCAATTGAATTATCCATTTGGTCTTGCTTAAAATCGTGATTACCAAGTATAATAAATGTTGGCAATATGCTTCCAAGATTCTGTAGTAAATATAAAAACAACTTAATTCCTGGAGTTTCCAGTTTAGTTTTAGCGTGAAATGTATCACCACAAATTACACAAACTGCCTCATTATTCTTTACTGAATCTAACCTCTTTAATGTACTAAAGAGGTTAGTAAAAACCTTATAATATTCATCGTAACGGGAGGCTATTTCATCTCCATTTCTAATATGAATATCTGCAATATGGATTATTTCGGTTACTTTCCCTGATTTGGGAGATATAATTTTCTTAATTTTTGACATTAGAGCTTAGTTTACCTTTAATATACCATATTGTTTTAGCTTTAAATCATTATCCAGAGAATAAAGTATTTTATCCAGAGTGATTAGTTTATGTTTTGCCTTTAGTTTTGTAATAATATGTAAATCACCTGAAATTTTAATAGCTATTTCAATAGGCATTACTTGAAAATAAAGGTCGCTTCTCCCCCCATCTATTACAGATGGGTCATTTATATTAATTTGACTAACCATATAATTCGCATCTTCTCTATTCCAATAAACGGCTTCCAAACTTACAATGTTGTCAAAACCTGTATAAGTGTCATAAAGGTTAATACATGTAACTGCATAAACTTCAATTGAATTATTAAATAAGTTCAACTTATTCCGTATTCTCTTTTCTGATAAAAGGGTAATTGGTTTCGTCTCTATTAGAGTATGATGTATTTCTTCCGAATCATTTGACTTATTTAATACTTTGTACAAAAAATTCATCCCTGATTTCTTATATATAAGATAGTGTTATATCTCAATCAGTCTTTCTATATTTTGTAACTTAGCAAGATATTTGAGAATGTGCGGAATTGTTAGAGTGTCTTTATAACTGGGTGTAATAGCAATTCTTTCTGGTAAGAATAAATAGTCATCTGCGTCTTTTGTTAATTTAATCGTTTTTACCTCATATTGATATTCATTGTCGGTATTATTCTCATTTTTAAAATCAAGGAACCATTTCGCTTTGTCATAAGTTCTGAAACAACCAATCATATTCTTATAGACATTATCTCCATTTTCACTTTCATACAGATCTTCTTCAGTAACAATATATAATTCTATAAGTGATTGGAAAGGGACTTCAATATCTTTTAACAATGTTTTCTCTATTTCATTCTGTATTATTCGTTTAGCCATATCTTATTATTATTTATTCAATCATATATCATTTTTATTCAAGTTCTATATTTATCATGATCATTAAATATGATAAAATATGGGGTATAGAGCGTTCTTCTATACGGTGGTTGGACATCCTTCAATCAAATATCGGGTATCAAAAACCCTTATTATATAATAGGGTTATTTATTACTCCTGTTTCAAAACAGAAACCATTTTGAGGGGGGGTGCTTTTTTTTTTTTATATTTTTTTCTAGAAAAAAAAAAGAAAGAGATATAGAGATATCAGTAAAAACACCAAGTTATGAGAAAGTTTAAAAGTGACAAAAAACTATGAAAAAAATATACATTTTATAAAAGCAAGAGTTTAGAGAAAAAGTCCAGATTTACTGATAAAACCAAAATATGATTTGTATATTAATAAAAAAAATTTGTCTAGAAAAAAAAAGCACCCCCCCCTCAAAATGGTTTCTGTTTTGAAACCGGAGTAAGAATAAGTCTTATCTTAACATGGTAAAAAACCTTATAAATTTTTGGGATTAAAATTATAATTGAAATGTATTAAAAATTCGAAAATGTAGTGATTTAAATAGGTTTAAGAAAATAAAAATACCTTATAATAAGATGTCTGGTACAGGAATGAAAGGATCGAAATGGTTTTGTGAAACATGTCAATGTAGTTTCCAACGTAAATTTGCACTTGAAAAACATTATACTACTCGTAAGCACTTACATCAATTGGCACAGCTGAATCCAAACCCAGATGAATTATTGGAATTAAAAAGAAAGAATGAGGAATTGACGATTCAAGTACAAGACTTAAAAATAGAAATGGAAAAGCTTAAAAATCAATTAGAGAAGAAGCCTGCAACGACAACATATTCAAATTCGAATCACTACGAGAATTGTACGATTAATAATATTGAACTGAATTTAACTATAAATCCACATGGGTCTGAGAATTGGAATTACTTAAAACACGAGGTATTACATTTAATGAAGGGTGTGAATACGTGTATACCGGAAATGGTGAAGAAGTTACATTTCAATAAAGAACATCCCGAGAACCATAATCTGAAGTTGCCAAACAAGAAATTTTCACATATGAAGACATTTGATGGGGAGCAATGGAAGACCCAGCACAAGAAAGATGTAATAGAATCATTGATAATTCAATTAGTAGATAAGTTGGAAGATGAGTATGGTGATGACTTTAGGAATCAAAGTACAAATTTTATACAAACCCTTTGGGAACAAAAGATGGAAAAAATTATTTCAGAGCAAAAAGTGGATAGAGATCTGAGACAACAAGTGGAATACTCTATAATAGATGGTCAAAATGACTTAAAAACTTAAGTAAGTTTAAATAGATATATAAATAATAATTGGACATATAAATGTCTGTATCAAAGGATTTCTTAGAAGAAAATAATATATTTCTTAAAACACAATCGATTCTGGAATCACAAAAAGAAAAGGAGAAAGTTTCAGAACGTCTAAAGCAATTGGAAACACTGTTGTTATTTGACTTGATTCAATTATCACCTAGAAGTAAATCAAGAAACACAAAATCTCATAGAAAGAAATCGAATGATAAGAGCGTATTGATAAATTCATCTGCGTTGACTTTATGTTTTATATGTGATAGAAATGAAGATATGCCAGATGATATAAAGACTGGTGGTTCTTATTTGAGTTTAGAAGATAAAACGATAACATATTTAAAATTGAAGGATGCAGTTCCTATAATATTTGATTTAAGTGAAATATGGGATTCAGTTGAGAATGTGGTAAATTATACAAGAGAGAATAGTATAAATAATGTTGTATTTACCACAAAAAATTTGCAAAGGTATCCTTTATATTATAAGGGTGGAACAAAGAAGCATTTGGGGTTTAATAATGATAGTTATAACAATGTAAAAGAATTAGTAAAATTACATTGTGGTAATGATACATTTGAATTTCCTACGTTAAATTCAATATTTGGGTATATGAATGAAATAAATGAAAAAATGAAAGAGAGAAATAGGTTGGAGAAAGAAGCCGATTTGCAATCTGGGGGTAATGATGAAGAAATAGAAGAACAAGAAGAACAAGAAGAACAAGAAGAAGAAGAAACTTGTGATAGACTGGAAGAGATTTCGGAAGAAGAAATGTGGGAGGATATATTTCAAACAATAGGTATTCTTCCAAAAGATTGTCCATGTAAGCAATATAGTAAAGCTTTGTATAAAAGATGTGTAGTAGAGGGTAAAGCATTAAGAGGAATTCGTCCTAAACACGCAATAGGTTGTACAAAACAAATAGTGGCTTTATAATTTAAGTTTAAAATATAGTAACCAATTAGAAAATTTCGATTTAAGTAATAAGTCATGTTGATACAAAGGTGATTGGATAGTTAAATTTAATTTGGTTATATTGTGTTTTTTTATAGATTTAGTGAGACGTTTTTTGATTGATTTTGTAAATTTGTATAAGGATAGTTTATTATTTAGAGGAATATCTTTGACAAATAATGGTTTGCCGGATTCAGTTAGTTTTAACATACATCTGCTATTGAAATCACCAAATAATAGTAATACATCTGAGTTACCAAGTTGATTAAGATATGTAAGTGTGGAATTATAAAAGTTAGAGTATTTTGTCTGATTTTGAGTGAATGGTGCGTGAATATTGGCCAATGAACAAGTAATAGACATATATTTTTTTGAGAATCTGAATTTGCTTGTGTGTACTCCTTTAGTAACGGTTCCCCTATTAGATTCTTTTAATATTTGCTTAACATGAACTGATTTGCTGTCCCATAATATTGTAGTTTCAAGTCCGAAGCCTATAATATGGCCTAATAAAGACTTGAAGGTATTTCCATGTAGTCGGATGTTGGAGTTATATATACCATTCCATACATTTATATCTGGAATAGTATTTTTATCTGCTTCTTGAAATCCGATGATTAGAATATCGGGTTTTTTGCCATATCTATCAAAAATAATTTTTAGTAAATTGGGACATATATTTTTAGGGTTTGCGGGACCAATATTCCATGTTATAACGGCTATATTAATAGAGAAGATTTGTGTGATGAGTATAACTGGGAAATGGTCGTTTCCTATTATGGGAATGGAGTCATATAATATGTTTTTGGTTTGTAGTAAAGTTTTAATCATAACGCGGTCAGTATAACCGGGAAGTCTGCCAACAGGACACAGTCCATATTTGTTTTTTTTGAGTTTAAAATTTCCAGTAAGAGAGTCTCTTTTATATGTTGGTTCGAAATATATAGTTGGTTCTGTATATTGTGGGAGTATTTTTGTAATATTGTTAAGCAAGAAGTCTGTTGTGATAAGATATTTAACGATAATATGGGGTATTTTTTTGTTTGATTCAAGTATTTTTTTAATCTGAAAAAAAGTAACATACATTTTTGTTCTCTAATAGTAAGTATTATCTTTTTGAGAAGAAGTCTGAGATTTGTTTTTGACCATATCGTTTACCTTCTTCGATTTCTACCATTTTTTTGAACAAAACCTTATAAACTTCATCCATTTTTTTATCCATAATTTTTTCACGAATTTTGGATGGTTCAAGCTTTTTCTCACCGTTTTGTAACTGTTTTTTCATTCTATCAAAATGGTTAATGGGAAGTTTATAGCCATGAATTCTCAATTCTTCCAAGGCAAGTGCAAATACCTGACACACCGGTTTTTGTATTTGATTGGTAATGTAGAACAAGTAGTCTATATCAAGTTTTTTGTCTTTGATATAATCAGGATGTTCTACACGGTCGCCTTGTAACTTGGGTATAGTTTTGGTTTTAACATATGCATAAGGAATACGGTCATTTGATTGTGGTTTATTTCCTGGGTCTCTTTCACCAATTCTATCTGCCAAAACTTTATGAACAACTCTATCTGGGAATGCATATTGTGCCTTTAGTTGTTTAGTAACAATGAAATATTGGATTGAAAAGTCACCTTTGAGAATTTTCTTGAAACAATCAAGAAGGAATTGGATAGCAGCTTGAATATCTCTATCATTCATAATTCTTTTGATAATTCCATCGTAAACATATTTAACAATAGGAGCATTATCGCGTCTTTTTGTGACAACACCCATAGAGCTTTGTTTATACTTATTAAGGTCGAACTCATATTTGTTACCAACATAACCCTTTTTGCGAAGCAACAGAAAAGGATAAAATGTCTTTTCGTATTCTAGTTTGTGCGGATATTCCAATAGAGATTGTATACCATTTTCAACTTCAACCGATAAATCGATTGATTTTTGAAGAGCTTCACTATTAGAAAGTTCTTGTTCTAATCCCTTATGAACATTGAAGTTTACAAATATAGAATCAGTGTCACCATAAACGATGTCTGCGTTAGGATAATGCTCTTTAACATAATCTTTAGCTAAATGTAAGTGCCTTCTTCCGACAGCAGTAGTTGAAGCAGCAATATCCTTATAATATAATGAGCTTACTTCAGCACCAACTCCTCCATATAGTGAATTAGCTGTAACTTTATAAGCAAGCTGTAAACCATCTAAAACGGATCTTCTAAAAGGGTCTTTTTCTTTTTTGATTTGAGCTCTTGTTGCCTTACGTGCAGCAAGTAGTTTCATCAAGATTCTTGGAAGAATTCCCCGTTTAGTGTCATCAATTTTTCCAGTTTCTGAGTCAATGGGTGGTTGAATATATCTACAATTAACAACTGGATTTTTTTCATCAACCTTTTTAACCCAAGTTTTACCTTTGAGTACTTGATAATAATTATCATATGAAATATCTTGGAATTTGATTCCCATGCTTTCTAATAATTTGGCTCCAGATTCTCCTTGATATTGTGGTTCAACAATAATAGTATCGTGACTAATATTGCTTCCAATCATACTGGATGGATATAATGAACCATAATCAAGTACACTGACTGGATTTTTTAGGAAAATCGCAGGTGTAGGTTCGAGTACTTCAGCACCCTCGTATGAATCTTTAGTATCTTCTGGAGGTCTTGGTAATTCAGGTATCAAATATTTAACTTTTTGACATTCTGATGCGACAAGACTTAAAGTTTTAATCATTTGACCTCGCATAAAGAGAAAGGCAAATGGCACCAAACATACATTTGACATACCAACATTATTTGTGATAATTTCAAGTTTTTGCATAAGATTAAGACATAATTCACAATCCTGTACACAATATTTTGCGACAATAGCTCTATCTGTGTCAGTACCACGCTGTTTTTCGAAAATATCTTGTGGAGATACATTATCTTTACCTACAGCCCAATAATATGATTTTGGATTGTTAGGTAATTCTTGACTATTATCACCTTCTTCAAGGGTAATGCTTGTATCTTCAACAATATGAATAATTTTTCTTCTTCCGCAAATGAATTCTTTTCCAATTATACTTTCTTTGAAAATAACAATATAGTGTCCTTTTAGTAGACTAAATGTTGAATCTGTATGTAAAGTAATTTGACAATTGGAACTATCATCATGATGGTCGATTTTGGTAATGGCACCATGAATAAATTCATTGGAAACATCATCTAATTTGTATGATGATAAGTTATGATCTTTTTGAATAACCTTCAATAAATCGATAGTAACGATACCGGGCATTTCAAAGAAGAACATAATATTGACACCTAAAGCGGATGATGAGAGTGTTTTCTCAACAAGTTTGTTTTGTTTTGATTTACGAGGTCCTAGTTGTTTAAGAAGGTCCAGACAATTGTACTCTTCGGCACATTCCCATAAGAATTTGAAGTCAAAACCGAATATATTATATCCAGTAATGATATTTGGCTGTGATTTTTTCATGAATTTAAGCCATTCTTCAAAGACTTCTCGCACTGAATTACACGATACAACTTCAATACCGTCTAATTTATCAGAACCACCAAGAGCTACAATATGTCTTTCAATACTTGTTTTTTCCTGACCATATCTGTAACAAACCGTACCAATTTGAATGACTTTATCACCTTTAACCGGTGGTAAATAACTATTGAGAATTTGCTTTAAAGACTCAACAATTTCTTTACTTTTGGTTTTTTGAACAATATGTTTTGTTAAACAAACAAAACATTCGTCGCCAAGTTTATCAAAGAGTTTATTTTGAATATCATATGGATATTTGAGAATAATCGTTTGAATAGACGATTTAGTATATTCATCATATTTCTCATTTTGGTTGTAATCTCTAAAAGCTGCCTTAATCCACATCGAAATAAGTGTAGGATTAGTTCTTTTCTTTAATTTCTGATAACGAACATTTTCTTCATAAATATTCATTGCCAATTTGTAGTAATCCTTTTTAGCGACTGGAAAGTCACCATGACTTGAATCAGCTTCAATATCAAAAGAAGCCACTTTAATTGGACCAATAGATTCGATATCTACTGGTTTTACATCTTTCCAATGAACAGTCCAATTATGTGGAAATTCAGTTTCACATAATGCGGACTTAGTAGTTCTAACTGCAGATTGTCCGAGTGTAATCCAGCCAGACGGTTTTAATTCTTGTATATGAATAAATCTTAATACGGGTAGAACATTCTTTTCATAAATAGCAAATTTATGCTTTCGCAAGCCAGAGATAGAACCCCTATAAGGGTCTCTTAATCGAAAGTATATATACTTTTGTGCTTTTTCGCTTCTAAATACGAGCTGCATAAATAATGTTTTCTTTCCCCACTGATTATTTCTAAATTTAAATCGTGGTCTGAGTGATTTAGTTGAATATTCTTCAATATATTCATCTCGCATATTTTTGGGTAAAGACTCTTTGAGTTCATCCGCAAATATAGATGTCCATGATGGTTTCCAATAATTTGGAATTTCAATCCAGAAATATGGAGTGAAACCATTAACTTTAATACTAACATTTTCTCCCTCTTTAGTAAGAGCATAAAGATATATTACAAAGTTTTGAGAAATTTTAGGAGCATCACAATCTGATTCAGATTCGTTGTTGGAATCTGAATCATCAATATCGACTTCTTCATCATAGGTTTCCCAGTCATAAATCTGTAAAGGTTCTTGAGACATATTTAATATTATGCTTGAATTGTTAAATTATAATTCGGATATGCTTCATTTTTTTGAAAAAAGACAATTTTTGAATAAAGTTGAATATAACTGGTTACACCAATCAATGAATTGAGAAAATCTACTATTAGATTTTTCAGCAGGATTATTTCCCTTGTAATCAAGTTCTGTAGAATCACCGGAACAACTTTGTTTGTCTGATTTATCAACAACTAAGTCTTCTGGTTCGTTTTGTTCTTCTACTGAGGTAAGGGGTATATTGACATCCATATTAGAATTATTACATGATTCCTTATACAATTTATTATATATACCAAGTTCTTTGAGGAGTGATATAATATGATGTTTTTGACCAAGTGCACAGAAATCATGAAATTCTTCATATGAAATAGTCTTGCTGTTGTTATTAATAACAGAGAAGAGTCTATTATTAATATTTGAGTCTTCAATATTCAAGGATTTAGCTAATTCCCATTTGGAAAGGTTAGTGCCATATCCATCTACAAGTACTTGAAAGATATCATATGTCAGTTGATTAAGGAAGTGTGGTTTATCAAAAAGGATGAATTGCTCCCATTCATCCATAGAATGTAGACTGGCATCATCTGCTATAGAGAGTAGTATTTGAACTGTTTTGTCCATATTTAAATGTTTGGGTTTTGTGAAATCTAATATTTTATTGTAGGGTGTAAATTGTGATTATTTTTTCAGATAAAATATGTTATATTTATCATAAATGTCAAGTACAGATTTAGAGGGAATAAAACAGTTTGACGATTTAGTTAAAGAGTTATCAAATGTAGCAGTAACACTATTTGATAGTGGGTTGGATACCGTAATTGAGACTTTAGACTTTACAAAAACAGCGGTAACATTATTTCAGCAAGAATTGATAGATATAGGTAAAGGAGAGATTGTATTTAGTGAGAAATATTTTGATAATATTGCGTAAAAATTAGATAAAAAATTGCAGCATATGAATTATTATGGAGGTAAATCAATTGGCAGCACTTGGTTTGAGTCAGTCTCAAATAAAACGTGTATTGGAGAGAATACCAAAAGAATCAGTCCATTTATTTATAAAACAATGGATGGACGAGAAGAGAAGAACATCTCCAGTAACGGAAGATTCTGATATACGTAGAACAAATCATTTTGAGTCAAGAAGAAGAAATTACAATCCGGAACCGAAATATTCAAGAGATCAAGATTTTTTACAGAACAATTCTGTACAAACACCTTATATGCCACGAATGTTGCCAAATTTTACAGAAAGAGCAACAAGTGAGGATTTGCAAAAAAGGTATCAAGATAAAACGAATAGTCGTAATAATCCTTCCGCTAACTTAGACATAATGTCAGCGCAATTATTTGGAGAGCCTCCTAAAGAAGGATATACAGAAGCAGTGTTACATAAGAAATACAAACAATTGGCAGTATCACTACATCCAGATAGACATAATGGTGATACAACAGCATTTAATATGTTAACAACGTGCTATAACCATTTGAAACAATCCATACCTGCTGGTATAACAAATATAAATGTATCAAGGAGGAGTAACATAAGAGAAAATTTAGCAGTACCTCCTCCAGATAGTTTATTTGATAAACAATTTGACCCATCAGTATTCAATCAGTATTATACACAGAATGCGTTTAAGGATGAAGAAAGAGGATATGGGGATTGGCTACAGAAGGAATCTAATATAAAACAACCTGAAAGACCATCTGAAAGTAATTTTCATTCCGTTTATGAACAGCAGAAAAGGGCTCATACAAATAATATGGATGCTAGTAGATATCAATTAGTCAAATGCCCAGAAATACCAGAAGAGTTAGCTTCAAATACGAATGCTTCAGTATTAGGTCAAGGTGAAATAAAGGATTATTCTGGAGAAACACCTTCTGGGACAAAGTATACAGATGTTCGTCGTGCATTAGAGGCCCCTCATTTAACTTATGAAGAAGCTGTAATAAATGATAAGGATGTTTCAAGAAGTTTTGCAAAAATAAAAGACAATAGAGGAACAATCCCAAATCAATTAACAGATGAGGACAAAAAAAGATTTGCGGAATTAAGACAAAAGCAAAAAGAGGAGGAAGAATACAGAATATATAGACTAAGGCAAAGAGATGAGGATATAGAGGCTCATTTCAAATCGACTCATCATAATAGATTACAAATGTAATAAAATTGTAATGAAAACTAATAGTATCAAATGTTTATAAAATTGCCAAGTGATGTGTTAAGTATAATAGATGAATATTTACATAGTGATATATTGTATCATCCAGAATCTGTAACAGATACTAGAGAATTAAATATTGTTCCAAGGGAGGATAGTACTGGTTATGATATAACAAATGACAAAAATATATTTCCACATGGAAAACCAAAAAAATGTATATGTTGTAATGAATATTTTATGGATTATGAACTTCCTTTAAATAATAGTTTTATAGGATTATCTTATTTAGAAAAACGTGAATTATGGAGGAGAAATTGGCGAAGAGGTTGGTTAAATAGTTATAGATGGCCATTATGGAATCGTGTCCCTAGAAAGTATTATGATTATAGGAGGATGAAGTGTTATGCTTGTTGTAAGTATAATGATAGATTAAATTTTTGTATCTATATAGGAAAAGCATCACTTGAATTATCTAAGATAGATAAACCAAAATATATATGTGATAATTGGAGCGACAATATATTTGGTTTTGTAATACCAAGTAGTTGGAAAGGAATGAATAAAGAATACAGTTGGAATAAGGGAATACCAAATAGAAGATTAGAGATATAAATGCGGTTATATTTGTAGAATGATATAATATATATTTTGATATGGAGGGTAATCTTATGGCAAATAATACTATTGTAGTAGCAAGATTCAAGGAAGATTTGGAATGGTTAAATAAACTAATAGAGTCTGAATTATGGATTGAAAGAGTAGTAATATTCAATAAGGGACCGGAGAACATATCATTTTCAAAGAAAGCTTTAAAAAAAATAGAGATAATAAGAAAAGAGAACATAGGAAGAGAAGGAGGAACATATTTAGATTATATAATAAAGAATTATGAAGTTTTACCAGATAAGATATGGTTTATACAAGGAGATCCATTTGATCATAGTCCTGATTTTGTAAACTTAATGAAATATGATGTAGTCCGATATTATGTAGATAAAGATTTTCAAACATTAACTTGGAGATATAATGATGTGATACCACCAAATATCGATTCAGACCATCGTTTTTACATACAAAATAATAGAATAATACAATACTATATTGATTCAAATACACAACAAACAGTAGAGACACATGAGTTTCATGATTTTGCACATGATGAAAAGGTAAATGCATTGAAATATAAGACCCCAATACCATATGGGAATTATTTACATTATATGTGTGGTTCAAATGGGTTCCCACAGCCAAGTAATATAATACCGTATTGTTGGAGTGCAATATTTTATGTTAGAGGTAGTTCAATAAGAAGAAATTCAAAGAAATCATATGAAAATTTGTTAAAAATGTTATTATCAACAAACGAACAAGGTGGAAATGAAGGATTTGTTTTAGAAAGGTTGTGGCAATATATATTAACACATGAGACCTATAGTGATTTAGTAAGTTTAAAAAGAAGTCTTGGATGGAAATATCATGATTTATGTGCCTTTTGGAATTCATCATTGATGTATGTGGCGATATACGATAAATCATATCAGAAGCATCCGTCTCGAAGAAAAAGTGAAGAAAGATATGATTCTACAATGATATATTATGATGAGGAAGAACAAAATTTTGAAATTATGAAAACAGTTTATTATGAAAGTACACCAATATCAATGTTTCCAAGCTTAAACATAGAGTCTGCAAAGAATGTTTTAAAATTTCAAATAGATTTTCATTCAAAGAAGCTGGATATTATGAGAGGAGTTGAAAATTTAGTAAGTAACAATCTAATACCAACATTGTTTTGGACTTTTCAGAATAAAAGAAAAGTCCGTATTTCAGAGAATGTAAATATTCATAATTACGAAAAGGAAGAAGATGATAATATCAAATGTTCTGATGATAAGATTGAATTGGCTTTAGATAAAAGGGGGGCAGAAATAATGACATCTAAGAAATAAATAAAGCAAACAAAGATGTTGAATGTGTATTAAGCCCTATATGGCGTTATTGTCCGAATCCGAAGAAGGGGAAGATGAAGAGGAGGAAGAGGAGGAAGATGATGAAGACGATGAAGAAGAGGAAGATGAAGATGAAGATGAGTCAGGGACCCATACTTTCGAGGGGGCTAATACAAGGTAATAGCCTACTACTAATAAAGTAAAAGGAAGCAGAGCGCGCCAAGAACAGTCCCAAATGTCACGACATTTGATTATACAGAAACTCATAAATTTTAAACCAATAGAAACACAAACTTTGCCTGTTTTTTTGTTGTATTTAGTACCAATAAGACTAAGAATAAGTAATCCAAACACAAGAAGTATATATATGTATTTAGGGATAGTTCTTGTTTCAGATTTTTGTGTAAATTCTTCTTTACATCTGCTTTCTGAAAATGGGATTTTAAAGATTTCTCCTCCATAATTTTTATCAAAAGTAGGTTGTCGTGGAACGCATTGCTCTTCAACATACCACCCTCGACCATTGAGTTCAACATCCTCTTTATTATCAAATCTTCT
>MDSV01125232.1_pt1 | contig 13307 bp, 11 predicted proteins | sample 810851 | NCBI WGS metagenome assembly MDSV01 (sample SAMN05326640, study PRJNA326480) | marine metagenome | isolation source: seawater | place: Atlantic Ocean: North East | collected 2012 | reverse complement strand
TCGCGAGCGCGGCGTGGCCATACCGCACGACGTGGCCGTGGTGGGGTTCGACAATTGGGAGATTGTCGCCGAGGAAACCCGGCCCCCGCTCACCACGATCGATATGAACTTGAAGGAGCTTGGACGCCAGGCCGGGCTCACGCTCGTGCGCCTGGTCAATGGCGAGGAGATTGAGAAAGGGCTTCTGCAGCTGCCGTGCAAACTGGTCGTGCGCAGCTCCTGAGCCTTTCGAAAGCGTGCGAAGGGGCCGGCACGGAACACGGCCCCATATCGGAGGAGGATAGAAATGAAACCCGTTAAAATCGCGGCGCTGACGGCGCTCGCCCTCGCCATGACGCCCTTCGGCGCTTCCGCCGAAACCTACAGCATGTGGGCGCGCAACAGCAGCGAAGCCTTCATGCCGGACCTGATCGAGGCCTTCAACGCCTCGCATGAGGACCAGATCGAGCTGCAGATCGTGCCAAGCACGGAAATGGTCCAGAAATACGCCGTGGCGGCCGCAGGCGGCTCGGCTCCGGATTTCGTGTCGCTGGACCTCGTTTACACGCCGGCTTTCGCCAAGGCCGGACAGCTCGCGGACCTGACCGAACTGGCCAGGAGCCTTCCCTATTTCGATCAGTTGTCGAAGGCCCATGTCGAGGCCGGCACCTATGACGGCAAGATCTACGGCGTGCCGATGTCGGCCGATGTCTCGGTGCTGTTGTGGAACAAGCGGCTGTTCCGCGAAGCCGGGCTCGATCCGGACAAGGCGCCGACCAACTGGGCCGAAATCGAGAACTATGCCGGCAAGGTCAACGCGCTCGGCGACGATACCTACGGTTTCTATTTCGCCGGCGCATGCGGCGGCTGCAATGCCTTCACCTTCATGCCGCTGATCTGGGCATCGGGCGGCGACATTCTGGTCGATGACGGCAAGCGCGCCACCATCGACACGCCGCAGATGCATGATGCGATCAATTTCTATCGCGACCTGGTTGCCAAGGGATATGTGCCCGAAAGCGCGAAGACGGATACGGGCACCAATTTCTTCGGCGGCTTCGCGGCGGACAATGTCGGCATTTCGCCCATCGGCGCGTTTGCCATCGGCAACCTCGTCAAGAACTACCCCGATGTCGAATTCGGCGTGGCTCCCCTGCCGGGCAAGGATGGCGGCGTGTCCTCTTTCGGCGGCGGCGACAATTTCGTCGTCACGGCGGGTCGCGACACGCTCGGCGCGGCAAAGGAGTTCCTGGACTTTGCCTATTCGGTCGAGGGACAGACGCTGCTTGCCCGCCTGGGCAGCCTGCCGACGCGCGCCGATGTGGCCCAGGAGGCGCTTTCCGGCCTTGATGACCGTTACCTGACGGCGGTCGAAGCGATGGAAACCGCGCGCACGCCGTCTTCGCCGGTCTACAACGACATCATCAATTCCAAGACGGGACCGTGGAAGCAGATGCTTGGCGAAGCCTTCTTCGGCGACGATGTCGACGGTTCCCTGAAGGGGGCGCAGGACACGATGCAGTCGATCCTGGACGCGTCCAACTGATCGCGCTTTCGCCGGGCGCCTGATGGGGGCGTCCGGTCTACCTCCCGGGCGCCATTGACGGCGCTCCGGGCCCTTTTCCCACGACCCATGGAACAGGCGCCATGCCAGAAACGCAATTCACAACAACGACGCCGCGCAGGCCGCGCCGGGGACGGGTGCGGCGCAAGCAGCTTGTCGGACTTCTGTTCGTCGCACCGGCGGTTGCGCTGGTAACGGTTTTCTTCGTCATCCCACTCTGCATGACCTTCTGGATGTCGCTTCACAACTGGCCGCTCATGGGCGCGCCGCGCTTCATCGGGCTCGGCAATTATGCGCAGATGCTGCATGACAGCCAGTTCTGGAGCTCGCTCCGCTTCACGGTGTTCTACACGCTCATCGTCACGGTCGTGCTTTTCGCGGTTGCCTTCCCGCTGGCGATCTTCGTGGAAAAGCCGGATGCGATGACCAGGTTCTACCGCACGGCCTATTTCCTGCCCTACGTCGTCGGCTTCGGCTCGGCCAGCCTGCTCTGGGTGTGGCTGATGAACGTCGATTCCGGCCTGTTCTCGCAACTCGCATGGCGGCTGGGCCTCACTGAAAAGCCGGTCAACCTGCTGGCGAGTTTCGACACAACCTTCATCTCGATCATCGTCATGGTGGTGTGGAAGACCGTGGGCTTCAACATGATCATCCTGCTCACCGGCCTGCAGGGCATCTCCACCGAGGTGCAGGAGGCGGCACGCGTGGACGGGGCTTCCTCCTGGCAGCGCTTCCGCCGCATCACGCTTCCGCTGATGCGGCGCACGATCGCGCTCGCCCTGATCCTGTCGGTCTCGGGCTCGATGCTCGCCTTCGACCAGTTCTACATCATCTCAGACGGCGGGCCGCAGAACCAGACGATCACCACCGTGTTCTGGATCTTCAGCCAGTCCTTCATGTCGTTCCATCTGGGCTACGGCTCGGCGCTGTCGATGGTTCTTCTGCTGATCCTGGTCACCATCAGCGTGATCCAGCTCAGGCTACTGCGCAATCCGGAGGGGATGTGATGAGCCGCCGCAAGATGAAACTACGTCGCCAGCGGTTCCAGATGACCCGCCGCAACATGATTGGCCTGTTTCTCGCCTTCCTGTTCCTGGCGCCGCTCGCCTGGAGCCTGCTGGTGAGCTTCAAGACATCGGCGGAATCGCGCAAGCCGCCCTTGCCGCCATGGCCGACGACCGGCTTCAGCACCCAGAGCTACCAGAACCTCTCCGATTTCGGCAGCGGCATCTGGACCTATACCGGCAACAGCCTCACCGTGTCGCTGGCGACCGTGGTGCTGTCGGTGGTGGTAAGCCTTCTGGCCGGCTACGGCTTCTCGCGCTTCCACTTCCCGTTCAAGAACGCGCTGTTCGTGCTGATCATCGCCACGATCATGATCCCGTTCCAGTCGGTTCTGACGCCGCTTTTCGTCATCCTGTCGAAGCTCGGCCTGCAGAACACGCTAACCGGTATCGTCTGCGTCTACGTCACGCTGCAGATGCCGTTCTCGATCTTCATGATGCGCAATGCCTTCGACGCCGTGCCGAAGGAGATCGAGGATGCGGCCCGCGTCGACGGCGCCTCGGTCATCAAGGTGCTCTACCGGATCATGCTGCCGCTGGTGCTGCCCGGCGTGGCCACGGTCGCGATCTTCGCCTTCCTCGCCTCGTGGAACGAGTTTCTGGCCGCCCTCATCCTTCTGACAGACCAGCAGAAATACACCCTGCCGGTGCTGATGGTCGCGGTTCGCGAAGGGCAGTACGGCACGATCGACTGGGGCGCGGTCCAGGCCGGCGTGACGCTGATGATGGTGCCGTGCCTCGTCGTCTTCCTGCTTTTGCAGCGCTACTACATCCGCGGCCTGACCGCGGGCGCCGTCAAGTGAATATCCAGACCAAAAAGGACTGACCCATGACTTCCTTCGACCTTCCCGCCATCAGCGGCTTCCGCCCTCCCGCGCTTCCCGATGTCGACGTCCAGGGCTTCTGGGGCGATCGCATCGATGCCGTCGCGCACAGGACGGCGATGATCCTCTATGATCGCTGCGTTGCCGCCGGCATGCTCGAGCAGATCAATCCCGATATTCCGGTTCCCCCGCTGCGGCTACCCTTCCACACCCGGGCCGACGGTACGCCGGACACCGTCAATGTCCAGATGTTCTGGGATTCCGACGTCGCCAAGGTCATCGAGACAGCGGCCTACGCGCTCTACCGCACGCCCAACCCCGATCTTGAGGCAAAGACCGACGAGATCATCGCGATGTTCTGCAAGCTGCAAGAGCCGGATGGCTACCTCAATTCCTGGTTCATCCGCATGCGCCCGGGCGAGCGCTGGACCAATCTGCGCGATTGCCACGAACTCTATTGCGCCGGCCATCTGATGGAAGCTGCCGTCGCCTATTTCCAGGCCACCGGCAAGCGTGCGCTGCTTGACGCCATGTGCCGCTATGCCGACCATATCGGCTCCGTCTTCGGCCCCGGCCCGGACCATAAGCCCGGCTATTGCGGCCACGAGGAAATCGAGTTGGCGCTGGTCCGCCTCGGCCGCGTCACCGGCGAGCAGCGCTATCTCGACCTCGCGCGCTTCTTCATCGATGCCCGCGGCCAGAAGCCGCATTACTTCGACATCGAGGCGGCCGCCCGTAACGAGGACCCCAAGCGTTTCCGCCACGACACCTATGAATACAACCAGTCGCATCTACCGGTGCGCGAGCAGACCAAGGTGACGGGACACGCGGTCCGGGCGATGTATCTCTATTCCGGCATGGCCGATGTCGCGACCGAATTCGGCGACGACAGTCTCACGGATGCGCTGAAGATTCTCTGGGAGGATCTGACGGAAAAGCAGATGTACGTGACCGGCGGCATCGGCCCGGCGGCGAGCAATGAGGGATTTACCGACTATTACGACCTGCCCAACGAGAGCGCCTATGCCGAGACCTGCGCTGCCGTCGGCCTCGCCATGTGGGCGAGCCGCATGCTCGGCCGCGGCCCGGACGGCCGGTTCGCCGACGTCCTGGAGCAGGCGCTCTACAACGGCGCGCTCTCCGGCCTCTCCCTCGACGGCTCGACCTTCTTCTACGACAATCCACTGGAAAGCCGGGGCGGCCATCATCGCTGGACCTGGCACCGCTGCCCGTGCTGCCCGCCGAACATCGCCCGCACGGTCGCCTCGATCGGCACCTACATGTATGGCGTCGCCGCCGACGAGATCGCCGTCCATCTCTACAATGAAAGCACCGCCCGACTGACGGTGTCGGGCGGCATCGTCACAGTGGAACAGAAGACCTCCTATCCGTGGGATGGGCACATCGATATCACGCTCGGCCTCGAAAAGCCGCTCGCCTTCCGGCTGGCGCTGAGGGTTCCCGGCTGGTGCGACGGCGCATCGCTGGCGATCAACGGCGCGGCCGTCGAATGCGAGATAGAACGCGGCTATCTGCGCATCGAACGCGAATGGCAGCCGGGCGATGCGGTGACGCTCGACCTGCCGATGCAGCCTTATGCGCTGTATGCCAACCCGGCCGTGCGGGCGGACCTCGGGCGGGCCGCGCTGGCGCGGGGTCCGCTGATCTACTGCGTCGAGGAAACCGACAATGCCGCCGGCCTTCACGAACTGGTCGTCGACGATACGATTGCGACGGCGAGCACAAGCGTGCTGAGCGCCCTGAACGGCGGCGTCGCCATCGACGTTCCGGCTCACCGCGAAGACTGGCAGGGACACGGCAACCGGCTCTACGACCGGCAGGCGCCCGGACGGCGTCCGGTGACCGCGCGCTTCGTCCCCTATCACCTCTGGGATAACCGGGAGCCCGGCGAGATGCTCGTCTGGGTCAGAACGTGAGATGAGCACATTATCTGAGGAAAAGGCCGATATCACCCTTCGCGGCGTGCGCAAGAGCTTCGGCGCGGTCGATGTCATTCACGGCCTCGATCTCGCCATCAAGGGCGGCGAGTTCGTGGTTTTCGTCGGCCCGTCAGGCTGCGGCAAGTCCACGCTACTCCGGATGATCGCGGGCCTCGAGGATGTCACCGATGGAGACATTCTCATCGCCGGACGGGATGTCACCGATCTCGATCCCTCGAAGCGCGGCATCGCCATGGTGTTCCAGTCCTATGCGCTCTATCCGCATATGAGCGTGCGCCAGAATCTCGCCTTCGGCCTCGAAATCGCCAGGACGCCGCAGGCCGAAATCGAACGTCAGGTCGAGGCGGCAGCCGAAATCCTGAAGATCGGCCCGCTGCTCGACCGGCGGCCGGGCCAGCTTTCGGGTGGACAGCGGCAGCGGGTCGCCATCGGACGGGCGATCGTGCGCAAGCCGCTCGCCTTCCTGTTCGACGAGCCGCTCTCCAACCTCGATGCCGAGCTCCGGGTCAGCATGCGCATCGAGATCGCAAGGCTGCATCGCGAACTCGGCAACACCATGATCTATGTCACCCATGACCAGACCGAGGCCATGACGCTTGCCGACCGGATCGTCGTGCTGCGCGATGGCAGGATCGAGCAGGTCGGCACGCCGCGCGAAGTCTACGAGGATCCGAACAACCTGTTCGTCGCCGGCTTCATCGGCTCGCCGAGGATGAATATCATCGATGCGACCGCCGGTCCGTCGGGAAGTCTTTCCGTCGGCGGCCAGACGATTGTCGTCGATCCGCCCGCCGAAGCGATGATCGAGAACACGCCAGTCAGGTTCGGCATCCGCCCGGAACATCTGGCGATCGGCGAAAACAGCGGTTCTTCATTTGAAGCCACGGTGGATTTCGCCGAATATCTCGGCGGCACGCGTTATCTTTACTGCCGTCTGCCGGACGGACAGGACCTCACCGTCGAGCAGCGCGAGGGAGAGGATCATGCCTCCGGAGAGCGGATATGGCTGACATGCCAGAAGGGCTGCATGCGGCTGTTCTCGCCGGACGGCGAACGGTTGCGGTGAACGGGAGGAGACAGCGACATGGATGCTGAACGGCAGGGCGGAAAACGCCCGCTGATCGCGCTCGCGATGGGCGATCCGGCAGGAATCAGCCCCGAACTTGCCGCCCGGCTCGCGGCGTCGGAACGCGTGCGGGATGCCGCGCGGCTGGTCGTCATCGGCGACCGGCGGGTGCTTGAGGCGGGAGCGGCGGTCGCGGGGCTTGCGGCCGCCGTTCGCGAAATCGCGGTCGAGGAGATCGGGAATGCGGTGACCGGGTCGGCGCTGATCGATCTCGGCAATCTCGATCCGGCCGACATCACGCCCGGCGAGGCCAGCCTTGCCGGCGGACGGTTCGCGGTCGAAAACTTCTCGCTGGCGCTGCGGCTCGCCGAGGCAGGCAGGGTGGACGGGGTCTGCTACACGCCGTTCAACAAAAAGGCGATGCGTTATGCCCATCCGGGCTATGACGACGAAAGCCGTTTCATCACCGAACTGCTTGATCTGGATGATGGCGGCGTCCGCGAGTTCAACGTGCTCGAGCGGATCTGGAATGCCCGCGTCACCTCGCACATTCCCCTGAAGGATGTCTCCGCGGCGCTGAGCGAAGAGGTAATCCTGCGGGAAATAGCCCGAACGGAGAACTGCCTCAGGCTCGCCGGGATTGAACAGCCCCGCATGCTGGTTGCCGGCCTGAACCCGCATGCCGGCGATGGCGGCAGCTTCGGCATGGAGGAAATCGACATCATCGGCCCGGCCGTCGCGACTGCAAGAGTGCGTGGCCATGATGTCGAAGGACCGTTTCCCGCCGATACCGTCTTCGTCAAGGCGCTGAAGGAAGGCCATCACGCGGTGCTGACAATGTATCACGATCAGGGCCAGATCGCGATGAAGCTGATGGGTTTCGACCGCGGCGTCACCATGCTTGGGGGGCTTGCATTTCCGGTCTGTACGCCGGCCCACGGTACGGCCTACGATATTGCGGGCCAGGGCATCGCCAGTCCGCTCGCCGCGGAGGAGGCGGTGCTCTTGGCCGCGCGCATGGCTGCACCCGCAGCAACGGAGAGGAAACCGCAATGAGCGATGTCATTATCGAGGATCCCCGCATGGCCGATCTGGTCGCGCCGGATGCCAGGCTTGAAAAGCTCTGGACCGGGGCGACATGGAGCGAGGGGCCGGTCTGGTGGGAGGACGGCGGCGTCACCTGGAGCGACATTCCCAACAACCGGATGCTGCGCTGGCATCCCGAGGAAGGCGGCACGGTATTCCGCGAGCCGTCCAGGCACACCAATGGCCATACGCGCGACCGCGAGGGACGGCTCGTCTCCTGCGAGCACTCAGGCCGAGCGGTCAGCCGCACGGAGGCCGACGGCACGGTGGTGACGCTGGTCGACCGCTACCAGGGCAAGCGGCTGAACTCGCCGAACGACGTGGTGGTCAAGTCCGACGGCACGATCTGGTTCACGGATCCGCCCTACGGCATCCTCTCCGACTATGAGGGCGTCAAGGCGGATAGTGAAATCGGCGCCTGCTACGTCTATCGTCTCGATCCGGACACCGGCGAACTCACCGTAGTCGCCGACGATTTCGACAGGCCGAACGGCCTCGCCTTTTCGGTGGACGAGAGCCTGCTCTACATCTCCGACACGGGACGGTCCGATGCGCCCGACGGGCCGCCGCATATCCGCGTTTTCGAGGTGGAAGACGGGAGGCGGCTCAGGAACGGCCGGATCTTCGCCGAGGTCTCGCCAGGCGCCCCGGATGGCTTCCGGCTCGATGTCCACGGCCATATCTTCACCTCGGCGCATGACGGCATTCAGGTCTTCACACCCGAGGGCGAGCGGCTGGGGAAGATCCTGGTGCCCGAGATCGTCGCGAACTGCACCTTCGGCGGACCGGAGAAAAACAGGCTGTTCATCACCGCCTCGACATCGCTCTACGCCATCGACGTCCTGACCAACGGGCTGCCGGGCCGATGAGCGAAGCAGATGCCGGCACTCTGGTTATCGTCGAAAAGAGCAGTCACTGCCTGAGCTTCTACGACCGGCGGACGACCGAGCGCCTCGACAGTATCGACCTGCCCCGCTACTCGCACGAACTCGTGGTATCCGCCGATCAGGCATTCGCCTTCGTCGGTCACTACGGGCTGCGCACATCCGCCGTCCATGGCGATGGCGGAAGTTCCGTCACCGTGGTCGATCTTGCCGCGCGCAGGATCGTCCGGACGCTGGACTGCCGGCCCTGGCGCCGGATTCACGGCATCGCGCTCGATGGCCGGGGCCGGTTGCTGGCGCTCAGTGAAGGCGACAACGTCCTGATGACCTTCGATGACCCTCTGTCGGCGGACGCGCCGTCGCGGGCCGTGCCGAGCGGCGGGCTGAAAGGCCACCTTTTCCGGGTCGGCGCCAATGGCGAAACAGCCTATTGCTGCAACCTTCTGAGCCATACCGTGACGAAGGTCGCCCCGCGCGATGCTTCCGTCGCGCCCGTGGCGGTGACGCCGGGCGAAAAGCCCGAGGGCATATGGCTCGATGCCGGAGGCGACACGCTCTATGTCACGAACCGCCTCTCCGACACGCTCGTCGCCGTCGACACCGCCTCGATGCGCATTACGCGGGAGATGAAGACGCGCAGCGATCCGCTGCGCGTCTACGGCCTTGCCGGAAATCGGCTTCTGCTCCTGAACTGCGGCGACAAAAGCATTTCGGTGGTCGACGCGGAAGTCATGCGCGAGCTTGGCTGCCTGCCGCTTGGCAGCATTCCGCTCGCGGCTCATATCATCGGCGATACGGCCTTCGTTTCGCTCGCCGACGATCGCTGCGTCGAAATCGACCTTGCCGGGCTTTCGGTCCTGAAGACCTTAGCCACGCAATCGGAGCCGGATTGCTGCTTTCTGCTCGATGCCGAAAACGACGCGAGTTTTGAAAAGCGCCCGGTCCGTTGACGATGCGGCCTGCCCCGGAATCGCGAACCCTATGCCGATCCACATTGCAACGTGGCCGGAGCGCCTCGCAAGCGGAATTCAGGGGAGCGCATCCAGCTTCCTTTCGGTGAGCAGTTGCACCAGCCAGTCGACGAATACGCGCACCTTGTTGCTCAGGTGTCGGTTGGGCGGATAGACGATGTAGAGCGGGATGGGGTCTATCTGCCAGTCCGGGAGAACCCGGAGCAGTTCTCCTTTGGCAAGCGGCTCGGCAGCCATGAATAGCGGCAATGGCGCAACGCCAAGCCCGGCCAGGGCGGCCGACAGGAAGCTGCGGGCGTCGTTGACAGCCAGGATATGGCGGGCATTGATCTCCAGGGCTTCGTCATCCTTGCGGAAATCGAAGGCCACGGCGCGATTGTTCAGGGCGGTGAAATAGCTGACGCATTGATGGTCCGTTTCCAGCTCGGAGGGATGCTTCGGCGTGCCGTGCTTTTCGATATAGCGCGGCGCGGCGCAGGTGATCAGCGAGACTTCCGCGACGCGCCGCGCGATCAGTGACTGGTCGGTCGGCACGCCGCCGCGCAGCGCGCAATCCACGTTTTCGGCAAGGTAGTCGACGGTCCGGTCGCCAACGCCCATGTCGATATGGATTTCCGGAAATCTGCGATGGAAATCGCCAAGCGCCGGAATGACGATCCAGTCGGCGAAGGCCCCTGCCATTTCGACCCGCAGGCGTCCGCTCGGCAGGGTGTAGGACGCAGCAAGGCTGGTGTCGAGTTCGTCGATTTCGGCAATGATCCGGTTTGCGCGCTCGTAATAGAGAGCGCCGTCGGTCGTCACCACGACGCGGCGTGTGGTGCGGTTCAGAAGCTTGGTGTGCAGGTGCGCCTCCAACCCCTGGATGAGGTTGGTCAACGTCGCCTTCGGCAGGTTGAGCGCTTCCGATGCGCGCGTGAAATTACCCGTCTCCACAACCCTGACGAAGGCGCGCATGGCGGAAAGCTGGTCCATGTGATCTCGCTTTGTGCAGTGCGTTATTATTCGAAATCTCGAACAGTGTTCTCATGATATGATGCTTGTTCGGAATTTTGAATAAACTAAATTGTTTTTCGAGAATTGCAGCGCAGGCGACCGGCCGCAAGGTGTGCTGGATGACGTTCGGGGACGTGAGGACCCGATATCCGGAAATCTGTTGGACGATCGCCATGGCGAAGCGTGATTTGTCGTTTACAATGCCGGACCGAGGAAGGCGTCATCAGGGCGCACCCAATTGTCTCTGTCTGGAATGGAAAAGATCAATGGCTGTCGAGATCAAGGACATGTCTCTGGATAACGTTGCCGTCGGTCGTGTCGAGGTCCGTGTCTATCAGGGCGCCGAATACGCCAAGGGGCCGCCCGTGCTGATCTATTTCCAGGGCGGCGCGTTTCATCATACCGGTCTCACGCCCTGTCCGATGGCGGAGTGCCTGGCTGGGCAGGGGGCGATCGTGGTGGTTCCGGATTATAATGTTCAGGGCTCGGTTTTTCCGAAGCCGCTGGAAGTCGGTTTCTCCATTTTCTCCTACATGGCGAAGAAACGGGCCGGTTTCGGCGACCGGAAATCGTTGCTCATCATAGGCGGCGAGGAGGCTGGCGGCAATCTCGCCACCGCCGTTGCGTTGAAGGCGCGGGACCATTTCGCAAACGAGCTCGACGGCCAGGTGCTCGCCTCCCCGCTTCTCGATCCCTTCATGGGCTCGTCGTCTTCGCGCAATGCCGCCTGTATCGGCATGCGGGAACGCTGGGCGGAAGGCTGGAGCCACTATATGAGCGGCGGCATGTGCCATCCCTATGCGGCGCCTTCGCTTTGCTCGCGGCTGGCCGGCATGGCGCCCGCTCTCGTCCTGTCGTCCGAGGACGATCCGCTGCTCGATGAAACGATGTCCTATGCCGGGCGGCTGGAAGCCGCGGGCGTGAAAGTTCAAAAGCACATTCTTTCCGCCGGATCGGGCTGGCCGTCCGTCTATGGCGGAAAGACCGAGGAGACGCCGAGCTGGCAGGAAAAGGTTGGTGGCCAGTTCGCTGAATTCGTTCGCGATATCTCCATTCACTGATTCAAACGGAAAATGAACTGCGCGGCCCTCCCAGCCGCAAGGAGTAGAACCATGACGACGACTTTGAAACGCTGGGCCCTCGCGGGCACCGGCCTGGGTCTGGCTGCGTCCATTTCGGCGGCCGTATTCTATTTCGAACTGCCGGTCGGCCTTGTTGCAAACGCGACGGAGGAGGCAAGCGCACCGGCCGCGCCGCCGCCGGCGACGCCGGTCACGGTTACCGAGGTGCAAAGCCGCGCGGTGACGATCTGGCAGGAATTTTCCGGACGGCTGGAGGCCGTCGACCGGGTCGAGGTCCATCCGCGCGTCGGCGGCGCGATCCAGTCGGTGGAATTTCGCGAGGGGGCGCTGGTCAAGGCCGGCGATCTCCTGTTCACCCTCGATCCCGCACCCTATGAGGCCGCCGTCGCACAGGCTGAAGGGCAGGTCGCCTCGGCACAGGCCAAGGTTGATCTCGCCAAGCTGCAGCTCGATCGCGGCCGCAAGCTGGCCGACAACCGCACGATCTCCGAAAGCGAGATGGACCAGCGCAGCAATGCCGTCGCCGAGGCCGGGGCCGCGCTGAAGACGGCTCAGGCGGCGTTGCAATCGGCCCAGCTCGAACTCGATTATACCAAGGTCAAGGCCCCGGTTTCCGGCCGGGTCGGCAGGGTCGAGATCACGGTCGGCAATCTTGTCTCCGCCGGAACCGCCTCGCCGGCATTGACGACGCTGGTCTCGGCCGATCCCATCTATGTGAGCTTCAACGCAAGCGAGGAGGTCGTCGCGCGGATCCTTTCCGAATTGCCGACGGACGGTGCGCTTCCGGCGATCGATCAGATTCCCGTCGAGATCGGCACGCTGCTTGACGAGGGCACGCCCATCAAGGGCAAGGTCCAGCTCATCGGCAACGAAGTGGATGCCGCGAGCGGAACGATCGCCGTGCGCGCGGTGATCGACAATCCAGACGGGCGGCTGATCCCCGGGCAGTTCGTGCGCATCCGCATGGGAGAGCCCCGGCCGGAAGACAAGATACTGGTGAGCGAGCGCGCGATCGGAACCGACCAGGACAAGAAATTCGTCTTCGTGGTCGGCGCCGACAACACGGTTGCCTATCGTCCGGTGGAACTGGGACGCAGCAATGGCGGCGAGCGGATCATCGAAAGCGGCCTTGCCGATGGCGACCGGGTGGTCGTGAACGGGTTGCAGCATATCCGCTCCGGCGCGCTGGTCGCCCCGCAGAGCGAAAGCCCGCTGGCCGCCGCGCAATGACATGACGTGACGGCGGAGCGGCAACGCTCCGCCGCCTTATCCGAAAAACACAGGACCGCCGCAGAGCCCGCCTCTTCGGCAGCGGGTTGTTTTGTCCGAAATTTCCCTTGAACCGGACCTTCAAATGAACATTTCCAGATTTTTCATCGACCGACCGGTGTTTGCAGGCGTGCTTTCGATCCTGATCGTGCTTGCCGGCCTGATCGGCATGCGCATGCTGCCGATCGCCGAATATCCCAATGTCGTGCCGCCATCGATCGTGGTGCGCGCCGTCTATCCCGGCGCCAATCCGGTGGTCATCGCCGAGACCGTGGCGACGCCGCTCGAAGAGCAGATCAACGGCGTCGAAGACATGCTTTACATGAACAGCCAGGCGACCTCGGATGGCGTTCTCACGCTCACCGTCACCTTCAAGCTCGGCACCGACCCGGACAAGGCCCAGCAGCTGGTCCAGAACCGGGTGTCCCAGGCGGCGCCCCGGCTGCCGGAGGAAGTGCGGGCGATCGGCGTCACGACCGTGAAGAGCTCGCCGGACTTCATCATGGTGGTCAACCTGATCTCGACCACGGACCGCTACGACATCACCTATCTGCGCAATTATGC
>MDSV01168377.1_pt1 | contig 13308 bp, 14 predicted proteins | sample 810851 | NCBI WGS metagenome assembly MDSV01 (sample SAMN05326640, study PRJNA326480) | marine metagenome | isolation source: seawater | place: Atlantic Ocean: North East | collected 2012 | reverse complement strand
GTTTAAATTATAAATTTTCAAAACCATACTTTAGGATTAATAAGGAAAAGAATATTGTTAAGAGAATTTTAAATTATTTTGAAAAAAAAATGAAAAAAAAAATTAATATTAAATACCAAATAAAAAATATACCTAAAAAATATATTGCAGAAGCTAATCGATTAACTATTTCTAAAAAACCATATATTGGTTTTTCAATAACAGCTGGACACCCATCTAGACAAAGACATTTTGAACTGATTGAAATAATTAATGTTGCAAAATTTTATCAAAAAAAATTTATACCGATGTTTTTTATTGAAAAAAAATATAAAAAAATCATCAAAATAATAAAAAAAAAATTGCCAAATGCTTATTTTCCTGAATTGAAAGCTAAGAAAGAATTTCAAAACCCTATTTTGGTAACAGCATTAGCAAATAAAACAAAATTTTGTATAAGTATTAATAATGGAATAATGCATATGCTTGCTTTATCTAAAAGTAAATTATTTATATTCTTCGATGAAAATTCCAGAAAATTTCAACCGTTATCCAAAAATGTTAAAACGTATGAGTGTGACAAGCAAAAAACAAAAATTAATGATCTAAAAACTGAAGATATATTAAATTTTGTTAAAATAAATTATAATAATCAGCATTAGTTGATATATTGTTAAATATTTCAAATAATTCTTTTTATCTAAATAAATTTTCAATATAACGGTTAAATGAATCTTGTAATTGTTGAAAGCCCTGCAAAAGCAAAAACTATTAATAAATATTTAGGTGATGAATATCTAGTTTTAGCTAGTTATGGTCATATCAGAGACCTTCCTTCAAAGAATGGGTCAGTAGATACTGAAAATAATTTTAAAATGGAGTGGGAAGTTGATAGTTTTTCTAAAAAGTATTTAAAAGAAATTACAGATGCTGCCAAAGATTCTTCAAAAATTATTTTAGCTACAGATCCAGATCGTGAGGGCGAGGCGATAGCATGGCATGTAAGAGAATATTTAAAAGAAAAAAAACTACTAAATGACAAAAGTGTTGAAAGAGTAGTCTTTAATGAAATTACTAAAAAGGCTGTAACTTATGGCATTGATAATCCTAGAAAAATTGAACCTCTTTTGGTTGATGCATACATGGCTAGAAGAGCACTTGATTATCTTGTAGGTTTTAATATCTCTCCGATATTGTGGACAAAACTTCCAGGGTCTAAATCAGCTGGTCGAGTCCAATCAGTTGCTTTAAAGTTAATCACTGAAAGAGAACATGAAATAGAATTGTTTAAACCTGAGGAGTTTTGGACATTAAATATTAAATTTTCTGACAACAATAAAAATTCCTTTCTTGCTAGTATTTCACAGCTTAATAATAAGAAAATAGAAAAATTTTCATTTAAAAATAAAGTAGATATCAATAAAGCTATTGTGGAAGTTAAAGCTAGTAAATTTGAAATCGTTGATATTTCTAGTAAGGTAATAAATCGAAATCCTTCAGGACCATTTACAACATCAACTTTACAGCAAGTATCTTCTGGAAGATTAGGTTTTGGTGCTTCACGGACAATGCAAATAGCTCAGAAACTTTATCAGGGAATTGAAATTAATGGTGAAACAATTGGTTTAATTACTTATATGCGAACTGATGGAACAAACTTATCAACTGATGCTGTTTCTTCATTCAGAAAATATATAAAAAGTGAATTTGGAGATGAATATCTGCCTAAAAATCCTTTAAACTACTCAGGGAAAAAAGCAAAAAATGCTCAAGAAGCACATGAAGCTATTAGACCTACAGATATAATGAATTCACCAAATAATCTTAAAAAATATTTGAGTCCTGATCAACATAAACTTTATGACTTGATATGGTCTAGAGCCTTATCTTCTCAGATGGAATCAGCTAAATTTGATAGAAACACTATTACAATTTCTTCAAAAAACAACGAAACTATTTGCAAAGCTAGTGGCTCAGTCATTAAGTTTGATGGGTATTTGAAAGTTATAAAAGAAAATAAAAAAAATGAGGAGGATAATATTCTACCAGAAGTGTCTAAAGGCCCAGTTATAGTAGAAACTCTTTTAGATGAACAACATTTTACACAGCCTCCGCCAAGATATTCAGAAGCTAGTTTAGTTAAAAAATTAGAAGAACTAGGTATTGGAAGACCCTCGACTTATGCAAGCATAATATCTGTTATTTCTAACCGAGGATATGCTGAAGCTATAAATAAAAGATTTCATCCTACAGATCGTGGAAAATTAATTTCGGCATTTTTAGAAAAGCTCTTTTCAAAGTATGTTGATTATAATTTTACTGCTGGATTAGAAAATCAATTAGATGAAATTACTTCTGGGAAAGAAGGATGGATTAATGTTCTTAAAATGTTTTGGAGAGATTTTAATAAAAATATATCAGAAGTTAAAGAAAAAAGAACTAGAGAAGTTTTAGACTTATTAAACGATAGTTTAGGGACTTTAATATTTGATAGAGATCAAAATGGTAATATCGACAGAAAATGTCACTTATGCAAAGAAGGATCTTTAAGTTTAAAAAATAGTTTTAGAGGTGGTGCTTTTATAGGGTGTTCTAATTATCCAAACTGTAAATTTACTAGACCTCTTTCTAAAGCTAAAGCCGCTGCTCAGTCTCAACTGGCAGAACCTAAATTTATTGGAAAGCATGAGAACGGAAATGATATGTATTTAAAAAATGGTAGATTTGGTCCATATATTCAATATAAAATTATTCCTGACCCTGAAACTGAAAAAGTTAAAAATAAAAAAGTAAAAAGAAAAAAAATTAAAAAAGATAATGAAAATCTAAAAAATGTATCTATACCAAAAGGAATTGAATTAAACACTGTAGACTTGGACAGAGCTAATTTTTTATGCTCCTTACCAAGAAGTTTAGGTATTAATCCAGAAAATCAAAAAGAAATTTTTCTAAATTCAGGTAGATTTGGACCCTATTTAAAATGTGAGAGTAAATCGGCTAGGATAGAAAATGTTGAGGAAATCTTTTCTATAGGTTTAAATCGTGCGATAACACTTATAGCAGAAGCTAAACCTGGAAGAATATCATCATCCATAATTAAAGATTTAGGTGAGCATCCTGAAGACAAAAAGCCAGTAAGAGTTATGAAAGGGTCTTATGGTCCATACATTAAGTATAAATCATTAAATGCTACAATACCTGAAGAAAAAGACCCTACAGAAATAAATATGGAAGAAGCTTTAATATTGATTGAGAAAAGAAAAGAATACGATAAAAGTAAGAAAAAAAGAAAAAAAAAAAATAAATGAGTGCTGAAAACAAAATTAAAGAATTAAAATTAGATTTACCAAAGGCAGCAGATCCTGTTGGATCATATTTGGCTACAAAAATTATTGGAAAACTTTTGTTTATTTCAGGTCAGATATCTATGAACAATAAAGGTGAATTAATCAAAGGTAAATTAGGAGCAAATATTACCACAGAAGAAGGTTATGAAGCAGCTAAAAGATGCGCTATGAGTATTGTGGCGCAAGCAAAAAAAGCCTGCAATAATGATCTTACAAAAATTAAATCTTGTGTGAAATTAACAGGATTTGTAAATTCAACAGAAAATTTTATCGACCAACCAAAAGTCATCAATGGTGCTTCTGATTTAATAGTAGCAATTTTTGATAATTCTGGAATGCATACTCGTGCTGCAGTTAGTACAAATAGCTTGCCATTAGGTGTGGCGGTAGAAGTCGATGCTATTTTTGAACTTAATTAACTTATCTTCCTATACCGAAGTATTTAATTCCATTTTTAATCATTTTTTTATGTGAATAAATATTTCTCATATCATAGATAATAAAATTCTTTTTCTTAACAAGTTTTTTAAAATTTAAATTCTTAAATTCATTCCATTCAGTATGTAATATAATTAAATCACTATTCTTACATGCTAAAGATATCTTTTCTACAAAAGATACATTTTTTAAATTTTTAAAGTAATTAGTCTTTAAAGATGGATCGTAATAATTAATTAATGCACCATTTTTATGTAAATTAGGAATTAATTTGATGCTAGGGGACTCTCTCATATCATCAGTATTTGCTTTAAAGGTAACCCCCAGGAATGTTATTCGTTTATTTTTAATTTTATTATTTAGCATTTTTTTAATTCTATCTAATAAAATTTTTTTTCTGTTATCATTAGACTTTATAGTAGATTCAATAATAGATAAATTAGTTTTAAATTTTTTTGCTATTGAAATAATAGCTCTAGTATCTTTAGGGAAGCACGAACCTCCATAACCAGGTCCAGCTCTTAAAAATCTAGATCCAATTCTTTCATCAAGTCCTATACCAATTGAAACATCTTCAACATTAACATTAGTTTTTTCACAAAGATTTGCAATTTCATTTATATAAGAAATTTTTGTAGCCAAAAAAGCATTAGATGCATATTTAATTAGCTCGGCACCTCTTCTAGATGTATTTAGATATTTTCTTCCTCTTTTAATAATTGGATCATAAAGATTTTTTAAAACTTTATTTGCCTTACGATTTTCTGTACCTATTATAATTCTATCTGGATACATAAAATCTCTAATAGCATCTCCTTCACGCAAAAATTCAGGATTAGATACAACAGAAAACAACTTTTTAGAAATTTTTTTTGATAAAATTTTTTCGATTTCATCACCTGTAGCAATTGGTACTGTAGATTTTGTAACGATGACCTTATACTTTTTAATATAGTTACGAATTTCTTTTGCAACAGTATAAACGTAGGTTAAGTTTGCTCCATAATTTTTTTTATTAGTAGGTGTGCCAACACAGATAAATATAATGTCAGAATGTTTAATTGCATACTTAAGATCTGTTGTAAAATTTATTCTTGAAGACTTATAATTTTGTTTAATTAATTCTTCTAATCCTGGTTCATAAATTGGTATTATACATTTTTTTAAATTATCTATTTTTTCATTATCTACATCTACACAAATTACATTGTTACCTAAGTCTGCAAAACATGCTCCACTTACTAATCCGACATAACCCGTTCCTATAATACAAATATTCATGTTTTTGAAATTTCTAAAGAAGATTTAATATAACCGCTCATTGTGCCACAATCTAAATATTTACCACCAAACGTATGACCAATAAATTTATTTTTATTTAAAATTAATGATTGAATTGCATCAGTGATGTGAATTTCACCACCTTTTCCTTTTTTTTGGTTTTTAAGAATCTTAAAAATTTCTTTTGGGAGTATATATCTTCCTATTACAGCTTTGTTGGAAGGTGAACTTTTAACAGTAGGTTTCTCAATTACATTTTTAATTATAAAATTACTTTTAGAAAGCTTTTTATATATATCAAATATACCCCACCTTGATACTGTATGTTTTGGAACATTCTTACTAGCAATAACAGATAAATTATTTTTGTTATGAATTGATATCATTTCTTTAGAACAATTATTCTTAATTATTAAATCATCTGGTAATAAAACTAAAAAAAAATTACTTTTAATAAACTTTTTTGTTTTTAAAATTGCATCTCCTGTTCCAAGTGGTTTTGTTTGATAAACAAATTTTATTCTTTTTCTATAATTCAAAATTTTATTAAATTCTTTTAAAATACGTTTATCTTTCTTTTTTTTAATTATTTTTTTATAAAAATCATCATTATAAAAGTAATCTTTAATCATTTTTTTTTGGGGAGAAATTATAAATATAATATCGTTGATACCTGCATCAATACATTCATCAATAATATATTCTAAACCGGGTTTGCCGTTAATTGGTAATAGCTCTTTTGGTATCACACTAGTAAGTGGGAGCAGTCTAGTACCTAAACCAGCCAATGGAATTATTGCTTGTTTTATCATTTAAATAATTATCTTATAACTATATATTTTTAAAAATGAAACTTTTATTAAATATTAAACAATTAAAACAAACGATCAACAAAGAATGTTCTCTAGGATTTGTACCTACAATGGGGGCTTTACACAAAGGTCACTTATCATTAATTAAAAAATCACAAAAGTTGTGTAAAAAAACAATAGTTAGTATTTTCGTTAATAGATCTCAATTTAACAAAAAAAACGATTATTTAAACTATCCGAGAAATTATAAAAATGATCTCAAAATACTTAAAAAAACCAAAATTGATTATTTATTTATGCCAAATGAAAATGATATTTTTCATATTAAAAGAAAAAAAAAAATAAAACTAAATAATTTTCACAAATTATTATGTGGAAAATTTAGACCTGGACATTTTTATGGAGTAGTAGATGTGGTAGATAGGTTTTTATCAATTATAAAACCAAGTTTTATTTTTTTAGGTGAGAAAGATCTACAACAGTTAATTTTAATTGAAAAATATATTTATAATAAACATAAAGTAAAGGTAGTTATATGTAAAACTATTAGAGATAAAAATGGATTAGCTCTATCCTCAAGAAATTTTTTATTAAATAATAAAGAAAAAAAAATTGGCTCTAAAGTCTACAAACTTTTATATAAAGAAAAAAAAAAAATTTAAGAATGATAAAAAAAAATATATGTTAAATAAACTAAAAAATAAGATTTTAAAATGTGGTGTTAAAAAAATAGATTATTTAGAATATATAAACATAAAAAATATTATCAAATCTAGTGAAAAAAAATATAAACTTTTTATAGCTTACTATTTAAGAAGTGTAAGATTAATTGATAATATTTAGTTGTAAAAAAAATAGGCCCCTACTCCTAAAAAAGATAAGAAACCAATAACATCAGTAATTGTAGTAACAAAAACACTTGATGATATTGCAGGATCTATTTTAAGATTTTTTAAAGACACTGGAATTAAAATTCCAAATAATCCAGCAACAATCATATTTAAAATCATTGATACACCAATAATAATTGATAAGTCTAAATCTTTAAACCACAAATATACAATTACTGAACTAATTATTGCAAAAATAACTCCATTTAGGATACCAATTGTAAACTCTTTTAATACAGTTTTTGTAAAATTACTCGATGAAAGTTCTTGCGTAGCTATTGCTCTTATAGTTACAGCTAAAGTTTGCATTCCAGCATTTCCACCCATGGAAGCTACTATGGGCATTAAAAATGCCAAAGCAACCATTTGTTCTATTGTAGCTCCAAATATACTTATGACCCATGTTGCAAGGAAAGCGGTGAATAAATTTAAAAGCAACCAATTAAATCTTCTTTTGGTTTTTTTAATAACGCCATCAGTTATTTCCTCATCTCCTACACCAGCCAACCTCAAAGCATCTTCTTCTGCTTCTTCTTTTACTACAGTTAAAATATCATCACTAGTTATCATTCCAACTAACTTATTACTTTTATCTACAACACCAGCAGAAGTAAGATTGTAATTTTCAAATGTATAACCAACCTCTTCTTTATCCATATTGACTGGAATCAAGACTTGCATCTCCCTCATTATTGATATCATTTTACTTTCACGAGAAGTTCTAAGTACCTTAGAAGACGCTACAGTACCTATAGGTTTAAAATTTGAATCAATAATAAAAATTTCTAAAAATTCTTCTGGTAAATCTTTATTTTCTCTTAAATAGTCAATTGTTTGTCCAACTGACCAATTAGAGGGTACAGCAGTAAACTCACGTTGCATAATACGTGCAGCGGAGTCTTCGGGGAAACTTAATCCTTCTTCTAAAAGAAATCTATCTTTAGGTGGAAGAGAATTCAATACTTTGTCTTTTTTGACTTGCTCAATATTCTCAAGTATTTTAATTGCATCATCTGACTCTGATTTTTTTAAAAGATCGGCAATAGTATCTAATGATAATATTGAAAATATTTCACTTTGAATAGATTCATTAAGCTCAACATAAATTTCAGCGCTTAATTTGAGACCTTCTAATTTAATTAACTTATCTCTATTTTCATAAGAAAGATTTTCTATAATATCTGCTGAATCTGATGGGTGTAATTCTTTAAAAGATTTATCAATAAAATCAATATCATTATCTTGAATTTTAGATTCAACTACTTTTATGAATTCTTTATTAAATTCAATATTAACTTTTTTTTCCTTTATTTTTTTAACTAAAACCATAGAATTAACATTAATACTAAGTAGATAATGAACTATTAATCAATACTAGAAAAAATACAATTGTAAATGAAAATTGAAGTAAAAATCAGTCAAAAACCAATAAAATATACATATGCTATCAACTATTTAGAGAAAAGAATTCAATCAGTATTAAAACATAAAAAAAAAGAGTTGATCTGGATTTTAGAACATCGATCAGTTTATACTGGAGGAACTAGTTATAAGGAAAATGAAATTTTAGATAAATCGATCAATTTAATAAAAACTAATAGAGGTGGCAAAATCACTTGGCATGGACCTGGACAAATGGTTTGCTATTTTGTCATAGATTTGAATAGAAGAAAAAAAGATATAAGAAAATTTATATCAATAATTGAAAATTCAATAATCAAAACTCTAAATAGTTTTAAAATAAACTCTTTTCGTGATCCCAAAAATATAGGAATTTGGGTTAAAAAAGATAAAAAAATTAAAAAAGTTGCTGCAATAGGTATAAGAATTAAAAAATGGGTTGCTTACCATGGATTTTCGTTAAATATAACTAATGATTTAAAAAAGTATGATAAAATTATACCGTGTGGAATTATCAATAAAGATATAACCAATCTCAATCTAATTAAAAAACAAAATTATCTAGGAATAAAAAAAAGGATATCTGAAAATCTAATTAAAAACTTGGAAACTTTAATCTTTTAGTTTTTAAAAGTTTTTTAAAATAATCTGGTAATAATGCTGTGTATGTATACTTTTTATCTTTTATCATAAACCTTATTTGATAAGAATGTAACATTAGATTTTTATTAATTCCTCTATCATTGTTATTAAATTTATACTTTTGATCACCATAAATTGGATTACCTATAGAAAATAATTGTTTTCTTAATTGATGTTTTCTACCAGTTATAGGTTTCATTTCAACAAGGGTCGAAAGTGAGTTTTTATCTATAACACGATATATGGTTTTAGCTTTTTCTGAAACTATTTTATTTGAATCAAATCTTGTAAGATCATTATTCCATTCTCCTGAATTTTTAGTTATTTCACCTTGGCATATAGCTAAATAAGTTTTGTGTATTTTCCTTAATCTAAATAATGAAGTGAACAATTGAGCTGTTTCTCTATTTTTTGCTATAATAAAAACTCCTGAAGTATCTTTATCTAATCTATGTACAGAATAAGGTTTTGTATCTTTAAAAATATTACTTTTAGAAAATATATCTATTAGATTTTTTTTTGATTTAGTCCCTCCTTGAACTGATATACCTGAACTTTTATTTAAAACTATAAAATTATGATTATTATCAATAATTAAACTTTCATTTTTTTTAATAATTTCTGAAGTTGGTTTAAACTTAATTTTTTTACTAAGTATTTTTTCTTCAAAATTTATATTAAATAACTCTATCAGATCATTTGTTAAAACTTTAGATGAACTTTTTACTTTTTTTTTATTTAATTTAATCTTTCCACTTCTTAAATTTTTTTCAATAAATGATTGTGGGATTTTTCCTATAACATTGCGGATCCATCTATCAATACGCATATTATTATACGCTGAATCAACGTTGTAGGTCTTTTTCATTATAATATTGTTTTTTTAAAAAATTAAGCGCTTACTTGTTTTTTATCTTCTTTTTTATCTTTGGATATATCTTTTTTTTTAATATCAACTTTTTTAGCTTCAACATCTCGATCAACAAACTCAATAATTGCCATAGGAGCATTGTCACCATATCTGAAACCCGCTTTAATTATTCTTGTATATCCACCATTTCTTTTTTCATATCTTTTAGATAATTTATCTACAACTTTAACAGTACTAGATTTATTTTGGAGCTTAGAAAAAAGTGTCTTTTTATTACTTAATGTTTTTTTTTTTCCTAAAGTTATAATTTTGTCTGCTTGTGGTTTCAAAATTTTTGCTTTAGGTAGAGTTGTCGTAATTTGCTCGTATTTTATTAAAGAGTTGAGCATGTTTTGAATTAAACTTTTTCTATGAGTAGATGTTCTATTTAGTTTTTTATAGCCTATACCATGTCTCATATAGTTTTATATTGCTTCTTCTAAGCTTTTTGAAAGTTCTACAATATTGTCAGGAGGCCAATTAGGTATTTCCATACCCAAATATAATGACATTGCTGATAAAACTTCTTTAATTTCATTTAATGATTTACGTCCAAAATTGGGAGTTCTTAACATTTCACTCTCTGTTTTTTGAACTAAATCACCTATATAAATAATGTTATCATTCTTTAAACAATTCATAGATCTAACAGAAAGCTCTAATTCATCTACTTTTCTTAGTAAATTTTTATTGAACTCAGGCTCTGATGGTTTTTCTGGTTGAATAGTTTCTTTTGGTTCATCAAAATTAACAAACATTGATAGTTGATCTTGAAAAATCCTAGCAGCATAAGCTACAGCATCTTCTGCTGATAATGATCCGTTTGTTTCTATTTGCATTGTTAATTTATCATAATCTAAAGCTTTTCCTTCACGAGCAGTACTTATAGAGTAAGATACTTTTTTAACAGGACTGAATAATGAGTCTATAGCTATTAAACCTAATGGTGGATCTTCAGGTTTGTTAAAATCTGCCGATACATAACCTTTTCCAGAATTTACAGTTAATTCCATATGGAATTTAGTATTTTCATCTAAATTACATATTGTTAAATCAGGATTTAATATTTCAACATCAGCATTTTCAGTAATCTTACTAGCTTTAATTTCCCCAGGACCTTTTACGTCTAAAACTAATTTTTTTGGACCTTCTGATTTTGTTTTTAAAGCTAAACTTTTTATGTTTAAAACTATATCTGTAACATCTTCTCTAACTCCTTTAATAGAAGTAAATTCATGAAGAACACCATCGATTTGCAAAGCTGTAACTGCTGAACCTCTAATTGAAGAAAGTAAAATTCTTCTTAATGAGTTCCCAAGTGTTAAACCATAACCTTTTTCTAAAGGTTCTGCATTAATTGTGGCTTTAGATTTATCTTCACTAAGTTGGATATCTAGTTGTGCAGGTTTAATTAGAGATTTCCAATTTTTGTCATTAACTTCAATATTTTCCATTATACTCTCCTTCTTTTTGGTGGACGTGTTCCGTTATGTGGCATTGGTGTTGTGTCTTTAATTGAAATAATTTTAAATCCTCTTGATTGCAAAGCTCTTAGTGCTGTTTCTCTTCCGGAGCCAGGACCTTTAACTTCAACAGATAAAGTTTTCATACCAAATTCCAAAGCTTTTCCTGCCGCAGAATCTGCTGCTACTTGTGCAGCATAAGGTGTAGATTTTCTTGATCCCTTAAATCCTTTTTGACCTGCAGAAGACCAGGCTACAATGTTTCCACTAGTATCAGCTATAGAAACAATTGTATTATTAAATGAAGAGTTTATATATGCAATTCCATTTAGTATATTTTTTTTAGATTGTTTTTTTTTAGAATACTTTTTTTTAACTTTTTCTTCCTTAATATCTTTATTTTTCTTTTCTGCAGTAACTTTTTTTTCTTCAGACATATTATTTTTTTAGTGGAGTTAATTTTTTACCGGCTATTGCTATAGCCTTACCTTTTCTAGTTCTTGCGTTACAACGAGTTCGTTGTCCTCTAACTGGTAATTTTTTTTTATGCCTAATGCCTCTATAAATTCCAAGATCAATTAGTCTTTTAATACTTAAAGAAGTTTCTCTTCTAAGATCACCCTCAACAGTAAATTTTTTATCAATATACTCTCTAATTTTAACTACTTCATCTTCGGATAACTGATTCACCCGTTTGTTTGATGGTATATTTAAATTTTTACATATTTCTTCTGAAAACTTATTTCCTATACCATATATATATGTCAATCCGACATGCACAACTTTATTTTGTGGAATATTTACACCTGCTATACGAGCCATAATTTTTGATTATAAGAAATTTAAAAACTTATATAAGAACATAATTTAATGTCAATTCATTATATTCGATAAAATAGTGTTGATTTCATTGGATATTTCATCGATTTTCCTACTTCCATCTATTTCATGAAAGAAAGGAAATTTTTTATAATGTTCTAGTAGTGGATTTGCTAGTTTTTGATAATTATCATATCTGCGTAAAATAATATCAATATTGTCATCAGATCTCTTTGTTAAATATTTCGTACCACATGTATGAGATGCCAAATTAGAAGGATTGTGAAGTTGATTAAATGTTTTTTGGCATTTTTTACAAAAAATTCTATTTTCAATTCTTGTTTCAATACTTTTTTTAGATACATAAAGATATATTATTGCTGATATTTTTTGTTTATATTTGATTAATAATTTTTCTAAGTCTTTTGCTTGATTTATATTACGAGGATAACCATCAAATATTATTTTTTCATTATAAAAGGAATTTGAAAGTATATTTTCAACTAATTTATTTACAATATCATTAGAAACTAAATTACCCTTGGATATAATACTTTCTATTTCTTTGCCTAATAAAGTATTTTTGCTAACCTCTTCTCTTAAAATGTTTCCTGTTGAGATTTGTTTTAAATTAAATTTTTTTGAGATTAAATCTGCTTGAGTTCCTTTTCCTGCACCGGGCGGTCCAAACAAAAGTAAATTCATTTTTTAATTACCAAATTTTGCTTTTTTAATAAGAGATTGATATTGAGAGCTCATTAGTCTTGTTTGTACTTGTGTAACTGTATCCATGGCAACTACTACTACAATCAATATAGAAGTCCCTCCTAAATAAAAAGGTATTGGATATTTTGCTATAAGAAATTCTGGCATTAAACAAACTAACGTTAAATATAAAGCTCCAATTGTCGTAAGACGTGTTAAAATTTTTTCTATATAATAAGCTGTATTTTCACCGGGTCTAATACCAGGTATAAAACCTCCATACTTTCGCAAATTATCCGCTGTTTCTACTGGATTAAAAACAATTGATGTGTAAAAAAAAGTAAAAAATATTATACCAGAAGCATATAAAATCATATAAAGAGGTTGTCCTTGAGAAAAATATGAAGATATTGATATCAAGATACTATTTTCAGAAAAATTAAAATTAGATAAAGTTACAGGTAATAATAAAAGAGCTGAAGCAAAAATAGCTGGAATTACACCTGCTGAATTTATTTTTAGAGGTAAGTGTGAAGATTCACCTCCATACATTTTGTTTCCCATTTGTCTTTTTGGATAATTTATTAATATTTTTCTTAAAGCTCTTTCCATAAAAACAAT
>MDSV01002375.1_pt1 | contig 13308 bp, 16 predicted proteins | sample 810851 | NCBI WGS metagenome assembly MDSV01 (sample SAMN05326640, study PRJNA326480) | marine metagenome | isolation source: seawater | place: Atlantic Ocean: North East | collected 2012 | reverse complement strand
GGCCACGCTTCAGCTGCTCGACAGAAACCGAGACCGGCGCCTCACCCGGATTGTCGAGATAGGTGTGGGAGAAGGCTGGTTGTTGCCCGCTTTGCATGAACGTGCTGCGTCGGTAGTGGCGCTTGATTTATCGGAAGCCATGCTGGCTCAAGCGCAGGCGTTTGCAGGACATCTTTCCCATGTGGAGTTTGTTCAGGGCAGCACCTCGCAGATCATTGAAAACAGCAATAAAGCGGAGGCCGTGATTGCCAACATGGTACTTCACCACACGCCTGATCCACGACAAATGCTGGTTGAAGCCTCACAACTCCTCGAAGCGAATGGGCACTTCATTGTGAGCGAGTTGTGTGCCCACGATCAGGCATGGGCCAGAGAGCACTGTGGAGACCTGTGGCTGGGGTTTGCCCCAGAGCAGTTACAAGCCTGGGCCGAGGAGGCCGGTCTCCATGCCAGCGCAAGCGTTTTCATCGCGCAACGTAACGGCTTTCAGATACAAATCCATCAATTCGAAAAGACCACGACATCCGCTTCAGAGGAAAGCATATGAGCGACTATTCCCTTTTTACTTCCGAATCTGTCTCCGAGGGACATCCCGATAAAATGTCGGATCAAATCTCGGATGCCATTCTCGATACCTATCTCGCTAAGGACCCAGATGCGCGCGTCGCAGTGGAGACGCTGGTGAAAACCGGCATGGTCGTTGTCGCCGGAGAAGTGACGACGGCCTCAGATGTCACGCCTGGCGAACTGGAGCAGGCAATACGCCAGACCGTCCTCGACATCGGGTTCGACTCTTCTTCAGTCTGCTTCGACGGCAATACGTGCGCAGTCATCAATGCCATTGGTCAGCAATCAGCTGACATTGCACTGGGCACCCACGAAGCCGATGAAGCCTCGCAGGGTGCAGGCGACCAGGGGCTCATGTTCGGGTACGCCTCGGACGAGACCGACGTCTTAATGCCCGCACCGATTTATTACTCCCACCGCCTCGTCGAAAAGCAAGCGGAGCTCAGAAAATCGGGGGCACTCCCTTGGTTGCGCCCTGATGCAAAGAGTCAGATAACACTGCGTTACAGCGCAGACGGCAAGCCAGAGCGTATTGAGGCGGTCGTACTATCAACTCAACACGCACCTGACATTTCGCAAGCTGAGCTTCGCGCCGCCGTGCGCAAGGACATTATTGAGGCCACCTTGCCGGCTGAGTGGCTTCACGCTGACACACTGTTTCACATTAACCCCACAGGAAATTTCGTGATTGGCGGGCCCCAGGGCGATTGCGGGCTAACCGGGCGCAAAATTATTGTCGACACGTATGGCGGCATGGCGCGGCATGGCGGAGGGGCTTTCTCAGGCAAGGATCCCTCCAAAGTCGATCGGTCTGCGGCGTATGCTGGGCGTTATGTCGCAAAAAATATCGTCGCTGGCGGGCTGGCACGACGCTGTGAGGTTCAGGTTTCCTATGCCATCGGCGTTGCCGACCCAACTTCTATTTCCGTCAATACTTTCGGCACAGGCGCGCTTGATGACGATGCCATTGCAACGCTTATCCGCGAGCACTTTGATCTGCGACCAAAAGGGCTTATCAATATGCTAGATCTAAAGCGGCCCATCTATCGTAACACCGCGGCTTATGGGCATTTTGGCCGCATTGGCGACAGTTTTACCTGGGAGCGCACAGACAAAGCAGACGCGCTCCGCTCGGCCGCCGGGCTGTAACTCACCGAATCAATCACCCAAGACAAGAGAGCACATTATGAATACTGCTGTTGAGCAAACCGTATTCGCAGATTACAAAGTTGCGGATATTCACCTCGCTGACTGGGGCAGACGCGAATTAGAAATCGCGGAAAGCGAAATGCCAGCGCTGATGGCGTTGCGAGAGCAATACCACAATACTCAACCGCTGGCAGGCGCCAAAATCCTTGGCTGCATTCACATGACCATTCAAACCGGCGTGCTGATCGAGACACTGGTTGAGTTGGGCGCGGAGGTCCGCTGGTCCTCCTGCAATATATTCTCAACGCAGGATCATGCCGCCGCCGCGATCGCAGCAGCGGGCGTCCCGGTTTTTGCTTGGAAAGGTGAAACCGAAGAAGAGTACGAGTGGTGCATCGAGCAGACCATTCTCGCAGACGGTAAGCCTTGGGACGCCAATATGATTTTGGATGATGGTGGAGATCTGACCGCAATGCTCCATGAGCAGTATCCGGAAATGCTTGACCGTATTCATGGCATCACCGAGGAAACCACTACCGGCGTGCACCGACTTTACGACATGCTGGCCAGTGGAGAGCTCAAAGTGCCCGCCATCAATGTTAACGATGCGGTAACGAAGTCAAAAAATGACAACAAATACGGATGCCGCCACAGCCTCAACGACGCCATCAAAAGGGGCCTAGATCATTTGCTTGCTGGCAAGCGTGCGCTGGTCATCGGCTATGGTGATGTGGGCAAGGGCTCAGCACAGTCCTTGCGCCAAGAAGGCATGATCGTGAGAGTCACAGAGTGTGACCCAATTTGTGCGATGCAAGCCTGCATGGACGGTTATGAAGTGGTATCTCCGTTTATTAACGGCCACGACGACGGTACCGATAGCTGCATTGATACTGCACTCCTGTCTACCACCGACTTGCTGGTTACCGCCACAGGCAACTTCAACGTGTGCACGGCACCCATGTTACGGGCGCTCAAATCAAGTGCCGTGGTCTGTAACATTGGGCACTTTGATAATGAAATTGATACCGCTTACATGCGCGAGCAGTGGCAGTGGGAAGAAATCAAACCCCAGGTCCACAAAGTGGTTCGCGATGCAGCAAGCAATGACCACCTTCTGCTGCTCTCGGAAGGTCGCCTGGTCAATCTGGGTAACGCGACAGGACACCCCTCGCGCATTATGGATGGGTCTTTCGCTAATCAGGTGCTGGCCCAGATACACCTTTTTGAGAAGCGTTTTGCTGATCTCAGCGGCGAAGACCGCGCAGCTGCCATCACGGTCGAAGTACTGCCAAAACACCTCGATGAGCAGGTTGCTACGTATATGGTGCAGGGTTTCGGCGGTGTCATGACCAAGCTCACCCCGAAGCAGGCGGACTATATCGGCGTTGGCGCCGACGGCCCCTTTAAAAACGACGCTTACAAGTACTGATCTACACCTTGGCACGCAGTGGATCTTCATGGAGCCACTGTGGTGCCAGCCTTTCCGGTCATGCCTTACACTGCGCTCGAAGAGAGCCCTGACTATGCGCGTCCCACGACTGTTTGTAGACCAACGTCTCGCCCCCCATAGCCAAATCAATATTGACGGGGCCGGCGCGCAGTATCTGGGTCGCGTTCTGCGTATGCGGGTGGGGCATCACATTGTGCTGTTTGACGGCAGTGGACGCGAATTTCCCGCGCAAATCGCTGAAGTGAGTAAACGTTCGATAAAAGTGCTACTGGGAGAGGCCACCGATCCCGCGACCGAGTCCCCCGTCAATACTGTTCTGGGGCTTTGCCTGAGCAAAGGCGATCGCTTCGACTGGGCCGTACAAAAGGCCACCGAGCTGGGGGTCAGCGTCATTCAGCCTCTGGAGAGCGAACGCGTGGACTTTGAGATTCCAGAAGATCGAATCAATAAAAGAGTCGCCCACTGGCAGCAGATTGCTGTCAGCGCCTGCGAACAAAGCGGTCGGGTGAAGGTGCCGAAATTATCCCCGCCGAGCACATTACTGCACTGGGTGAGGACAGTATCGGCGGACGAAAAATGGGCCCTTGATGGCGCAGCCGGCCAGCAAACACTGCCAGAGACCGCACCCAAAACAGTCGCCTTACTGGTGGGCCCCGAAGGTGGATTGACTGACAGCGAAATAGGCGCTGCGCAACAATCAGGATTTCGGTCGCTGCGCCTGGGTCCCAGAGTACTGAGAACGGAGACTGCCCCCGTCGTGGCACTGACGCTAGTCAGTTCTCTATGGGGTGATATCAAACATTCCTAGCCATATTTCAACTAGCGCGCTCGTGTTCGGCCCGAACCCACTCTAGCCAGATCGCAGCCGCGTTTAGGTAGTGGCTCGTTCGTGGGGAATGGAAAATCTCAAACGCGTGCTGCGCTCGAGGCAACTCTGCATATACAAGTGGATGAGACGCTCGGGAACTGAATTCCGCGACAAAACGTCTTACTTCTTCCACCCAAACCAGAGAATCGTGAGTACCCTGAACAACACAGATGGGCGGTGCGGTTTCCACGACACCGGGGCGATTCACCCAGGAGATCGGCGATCCGTCTTCAAACACTTCGGGCGCCTCTTCGCGTGTTCTCTGAATAATCTTACGGGCAATAAAAGCATCCATGCGATCTTGCTGGCGGATGCCATAACGGTTGGTGAAATCGACGGCCGGATACAGCGCCAAAACACCCTGCAACGCCGTATCGGCGTCCTCGAAACCCTGTTGCCAGTCTGGATGACCGGGCGACAACCCGGCAAGTAAAGACAGATGACCGCCAGCAGAACCTCCAGTAATCACGATGAAATCCGGATCCCCACCATATTCAGCGATGTGGGATTTCACCCAGGTAATCGCTTTTTTGACATCGATAATCTGCGCGGGAAAAGCCGCTCGTGGCGCCAACCGATAGTTGATAGAAACGCCGATCCAACCAGACTCCACCATACGGTGCAAAAGAGGTTGAGCCTGCTCAGACTTATGTCCAACCATCCAGGCACCACCGTGCACTTGTAGTAAAACGGGGCGGCGCTCTCCGGCCTTCACCGGTAAATAGAGATCCAAAAGCCCACGCTTTCCTGCGTCCGTATAGGCGAGGTTTCTGACGTACTTGACACCAGCACGTCGAAATCGAAACGGCCATAACCACTCGTTACTGAGAATCTGCTGCCTCACCGTATTGCGGCGAGAAACAGGAATCTGCTCAAAATAATCGGGGCCCAGCGCGAGGCTGAGTGCCCGCTGGAATACGGCACCTGCATCAAATGCATCCCGCAATGCCCATGCCAATAACACCCAGCTGGCCATGAAAGCCGATAACCCCAACCCAAATCCGGTCGAATCGGTACCGACAAACAATATCCATAGCGCCACAAATGCTAACTGCAAACCCGCCACCCAGATGGCCAGCTCGCCGGTCATCCACCCGGAAAAAAACCAGACCCAGACGCCCCAACCAATGGTCCGCACCTGCAGCACAACCGTCAGGGCACAAACCAAACCCATGACGCCACCAACAACAAACAAACTGTCCATAACCTAGCCTAAAAATAATCTGCATTCCGGGAACGGGGATCTTGCGGCGGCCGGCCGCGGATCGCAAGATAGCTGACCGTATTCGACAAGGACGCTGACATGAGCCGCAAGCTCGGCGTAGTAATGGATCCCATCGAGGCGATCCAATATAAAAAGGACACCACCTTAGCGGTTCTGTGGGCAGCACAGGATCGCGGTTGGTCTTTATTTTATATGACACCTGACGCACTTTTTCTCGATGGCGAGCGCCCGATGGCGGTGGCGCAATCACTGACTGTGCATCGAGACCCCGATCACTGGTTTGATGTGTGTCACCCGCAGGATATCTCCCTCGCCGAGCTTGATATTTGCCTGATGCGCAAAGACCCTCCCTTTGACATGGAGTACATTTACGCCACTTATTTGCTCGAGCGTGCTGAGCGACAAGGCACATTGATCGTTAACCGTTGTCATAGCCTCCGTGATTGCAACGAAAAACTGTTCGCAACTGAGTTCCCCGAATGCTGCCCTACCTTGCTGGTCAGTAGAGATATGTCAAAGCTCAAGGCCTTCCATCGACAGCATCAAGATGTGATTTTCAAGCCACTGGACGGCATGGGTGGCAGCGCCATATTCAGAGCTCGCAAAGACGATCCCAATGTAAGCGTCATTTTGGAGACGCTGACCCAGTCCGGACAACAAACGATTATGGCCCAATGCTACTTGCCTGCTATCAGTGAGGGAGATAAGCGAATCCTTATGGTTAACGGTGAACCCATTCCCTATTGTCTCGCCCGAGTCCCACTGGCGGGAGAGAGCCGCGGCAATTTGGCCGCAGGTGGATCGGGCCGTGTTCAACCGCTCTCAGAAAGAGATTTGTGGATCGCTTCACAAGTAGGCCCCACCCTGAAACAGCGTGGCCTGTATTTTGTGGGTTTAGATGTTATTGGGGACTACCTCACGGAGATCAACGTCACCAGCCCAACCTGCCTTCGCGAGATTGAAGCGGGGTCGGGTCTCGATATCGCGGGGCAACTGCTGGATACCCTGGAGGAACATCTGACTGGTGAGATCAAACCCTGAGTCGGCCCCTCACCTTATCGGCCCGCTATCAACAGCACCAGTTTCGGTCAGCACTCATATTCTCACTGGGTGTGCACCTGGTTTTTATTTTTGGTTTTCTGGTCTCGCCGGCTGGCAAAGAAGTGATCGCCGTAGCCAACCGCAGCGTGACGGTGCTACTGACACCCGCCGTCCAAGCACCCAAAGAAGCGCTCGCGCATGCCCCATTACATCAACATGGGCGCTCAGAAACCCTCAATAGCGATTCCCAAGCGCCTGAAACCTTGGCGCCCAAAAGGCGAACTCTGGCACTAAACAGGGACGCGCAGAGCGCGGCATCTGGGGCCGTTTTCTCTCAGCAACCCCCGCCGCTTGTCGCCGCACGTGAAGCGCTAGAAGCAGAGTATTTACGACTGTGGCAAATCGAGATTGAGCAATTCGGTAATGCGGCTTATCCGGATACTGCCAAGCGCTTTGGCAATGGCGATGTGCGACTGCGGGTCAGAGTGGATTTAAATGGTAAGGTGCGAGACATACAAGTGCTCTCGACGTCGGGCATAGCGGCACTGGACCGCGCTGCGATCGAGACCGTGGAGCGCCTCGCCCCATTCGATGCATTTCCAACCGCACTCGCCAATTCAGTTGCCGAGTTGGATATTATTCGAACTTGGCAGTTCAGGTACTGAGAAACAGGCAATGCCCTATGAGTCTTGAGGAACAACACCCGCCCGAGACGGCTCCCGCTCCCGGGCCGTTTCAAGGGCAGTTGCTCATCGCCACACCGGTAATTGGTAGTGGCTTCTTCAATCGCTCTCTCACCTACCTCTGTCACCACGATGCCAACGGCGCAATGGGCATTGTCATTAACCAGCATCTCGATCTCGCGCTCTCTGACATGCTGGAACATCTGGATATCGAGAGTATCTCTGACCTGTCGGATAGCCCCGTGCTGGCCGGCGGGCCTGTGGGAACGGAACAAGGATTTGTCCTGCACCGTGGAGGTCCAGAGTGGGAAGGCAGTCAGTCCGTGGGCGAAGATCTCAGCCTGACTACGTCTCGCGATATTCTCTGTGCGTTGGCGCTTGGCGATGGACCAGAAGATTATCTGGTCGCACTGGGCTATGCCGGCTGGGGGCCCGGGCAATTGGAACAAGAAGTTTCCGGAAACAGCTGGCTGACTGTTCCCGCTGACCAAGGCATACTGTTTCATGTTGCTACCAACGACAAACTTACCGCAGCAGGACAGCAACTGGGCATCGACATCGATCTGTTGACTGCCCAAGCGGGCCATGCCTGAACATGGCGCGGCCAGAGTCACTCATTGCGCTGGATTTCGGCCTTCGCAACATCGGTGTGGCGGTGGGAAACTCGCTGTCGCGAACCGCTCAGCCTTTGACAATCATATCGGCAAGAGACGGGGTCCCCGATTGGTCGGTTTTAATGGCGCTGACGAATGAGTGGAAACCCGATCGGATTATTGTGGGTCATCCGCTGAATATGGATGGCTCTTCCAGCGATCTGAGTCAGCGAGCATCAAAATTCGCGCGGCAGGTAGAAGGCCGACTCGGTCGCCCTGTTACGCTGGTGGATGAGCGGCTATCGAGTCGCGAAGCGAAAGCGTTGGCGTTGTCACAAGGCCATCACGGTGATTTCGCAGCAGACCCCGTCGACGACCATGCCGCTGCAATCATCTTGACTACCTGGCTAAACGACCTATAAGTAGCAAGCGGTAATACTGTCTGGCTGTCGTGCCTTCTCTCTGGCCACCTCAACCGAAACAGCCCTCTTGTCGACCAGACTCTGCAAACATTGATCCATTGTTTGCATGCCGACCGTCTGTCCTGTTTGGATAGCAGCATACATTCGTGCAACTTTGCCCTCGCGGATGAGGTTTCTGAAAGCCGAGGTTCCGCGCATGATCTCGTGCGCCGCCACACGACCGCCACTCTTGCGCTTGAGCAGTGTTTGGGAAATCACCGCCTGAAGTGATTCAGAAAGCATTGATCGGACCATCGCTTTCTCATCAGCAGGGGATACATCAATGACCCGGTCAATTGTTTTCGCAGCAGAAGCAGGGTGCCGGGTGCCGGGTGCCGGGTGCCGAATACAAGATGGCCTGTCTCGGCAGCGGTCAACGCCAATCGGATTGTCTCAAGATCAGGCATTTCGCAAACCAAAATAATGTCGGGATCCTCTCGCAGTGCAGATGGAAGTGCCTCGGAAAACCGCATAGTGTCACGATGCACCTCTCTCTGATTAACGAGACAACTCTTACTCTTGTGGACAAACTCGATAGGGTCCTCGATAGTCAAAATATGGTCGTATCGGTTGTCGTTGACGCAATCAACCATCGCTGCAAGCGCAGTGGACTTACCCGAACCTGTGGGGCCAGTAACCAGCGCCAGACCCCGGGGTAACAGCGAGATATCGCGAAAAACCTGACCCATACCTAGGTCTTCCATCGTCAGAACCTCGGAAGGGATAGCGCGAAATACCGCACCCGCACCCCTGTTCTGATTAAAGGCATTGACTATGAAGCGCGCAATGTTTGGCACATCAAAAAAAATCGGCCTCAAGGAATGCCTCGAAATCCTTGCGTTGCCGATCGTTCATGATGTCGTAAATCAGCGCCTGTACTTCTGGGTGGTCCTGGGGAAGGACATTGACGCGTCGCATATCACCATCAACCCTTAATTCATCGGGGGCAAACCCGCTGAAAGGTGCAGGTCCGACGCGCCTTGCTGGACGCTAAAAGCGAGTAATTCCGTGATATCCATTTCACATGCTCCGCTATTGCCGGGCTACCACATGGCACATCAACTTCCTTATGATGCTGTCCATGATACCGACCAATCTCGTCCGTAATATTTCAGAAGTCACCCGCCGAATAAGAGCTGCGGAGATCGCCGCCGGCCGAGAGCAAAACAGCGTTTCGCTGCTCGCTGTCAGCAAAACTAAACCTCCCGAGTTAATCCGGCTAGCCCACGCACACGGTCAAACTGCCTTCGGTGAGAATTATGCGCAAGAAATGGTGGAAAAAGCCCAGTTACTCGCGGATCTGCCTCTCGAATGGCATTTTATCGGCCCCATTCAAAGCAATAAAACCGCGGGCCTCGCAACGTATTGTGACTGGGTACACAGCGTGGATCGGCTCAAAATTGCGCGTCGCTTGAGCGAACAGCGGCCCGCAAACAAAAATCCGCTCAACGTATTGATACAGGTCAATGTCTCGAGGGAGCCCAGCAAGTCAGGCGTATTGCCAGAGGCATTGCCCGATCTTGCTCACAGTGTGCACGCGTTACCGGGGATCTCGCTCCGCGGTCTCATGGCAATACCAGCTCCTGTGAGGCCAAATGAAAACCCACGGCAACCCTTCAAAGCACTCCGCGAACTGAAAGAAAGCCTGGCGCTCGCCACACCCGATTTTGATATCTTGTCGATGGGTATGTCGGCGGATTTGGAGGAGGCCATCGCAGAGGGCGCCAATCTTGTCCGTATAGGAACAGATATTTTCGGCGCACGGTATAATTAGTGCCTCGCGGCTTGGATACCAACCAACATATGCAGTCTCACATTGCCTTTCTTGGCGGGGGAAACATGGCCAGCGCCATGATAAATGGTCTGCTGACCACTGGTTTCTCCCCCCTACAACTTCGTGCCGCAGACCCCAGCGAGGAAGCGCTTGAGGGGCTACGGGCGCTCGGCATACAGCACCTCAGCACCTCGCCCGAGCATCTGTGCGATGGCGCCGACCTAATTGTGGCTGCCGTAAAACCGCAAATCATGTCAGAGGCGCTTTCCCCGCTGAAAAACCGACTGAGCGAGGGCAGCGCGTTACTTTCTATCGCGGCTGGGATCCCCGTTCGATCGCTGCAGCGATATATCGGAGATTCAACCCCCGTCATTCGCTGCATGCCCAATACCCCCGCTATGATTGGCAAAGGCGCCAGTGCCTTATATGCCTCCCCCCGCGTCACCAAAACCCAGCGCACGTTGGCCGAAGCCGTTACCGACTCGGTGGGCATGACCGTGTGGGTAGCCGAGGAAGCGCTCTTGGACGCTGTCACCGCCGTCTCGGGCAGCGGGCCGGCATATTTCTTCTCATTAATAGAGGCGGTCTCGCAAGCCGGTGTCGAGCTCGGGCTGGAGCCCGAAACCGCTCTGGCGCTGACGCTACAAACGGCTATCGGTGCGGCTGAACTCGCTCAGCGCTCCAACATACCGGTGGCAAAACTCAGGGAAAATGTCACCAGCCCGGGAGGCACCACAGAACAGGCGCTTCTTGCGCTCAAGAACGGACAATTTGACGTCGTTGTATCTGGGGCAGTCCGCCGCTGTGCGGAACGTGCTAAAACACTCGGCGAGGAGTTTGGTTGAAATGGGTGCTGGCACAGAAATTTCACTTTATCTCATACGTAATCTTGGTGCGTTTCTCCTTCTGTTAGTGGTTGTGCGAGGCGTTATGCATGCCTCGAGAGTGAATTTCTTTAACCCACTATCTCAGTTGGTGGTGCGATTAACTAATCCCCTCCTGTCCCCGCTCCGCACTCTGTTACCCGCGACCGGCAGAGTTGATTGGGCAACCTGGGTGCTGGCCATCGCGATTCAAGTGATGATCCTGGTGGCAATCGCTTTGATTGCCGGAGAGCGATGGACGTTGCCAGATCCTCTGGTACTGCTGCTCTGGGGTGTCGTAGGGGTTTTAGGTCTACTGGTGAACTTCTATTTTTTTGCTTTGATTGCGATGATTGTCGTGAGCTGGATAGCGCCAGGCAGTCGTCACCCGGCCATTGAGCTGATCTGGCAAATTTCGGAGCCCGTTATGGCGCCTTTCCGAACGCTATTGCCCAACATGGGCGGGATCGATTTTTCGCCCATTCTGGTTTTTGTCACGCTTAACGTTCTGCAAATTGCGCTGCGACATCTCGCCATGTCGGTGGGTTTACCCACGGGTCTGGTGTTCGGTATTTAGGTGATGAGGCGGGACTCTTCAGCACAAAGCGTGGGGTTGGTAACGCCGCAGGTGGCGCACTTCGACACGCCTTTCCAGCTATCCAATGGTGCCACGCTGGATCAGCATCAGCTCATTTATGAAACTTATGGAGAGCTCAATGCATCCGGCACAAACGCGGTTTTGATCTGTCACGCCCTGTCGGGCTCGCACCATGCTGCCGGGATTCATAATGCGACTGAACCACGCCCCGGTTGGTGGGATCTTGCCATTGGCCCGGGGAAACCCATCGACACCAACCGTTTGTTTGTCGTGTGCTCAAATAACCTTGGAGGTTGTGATGGCTCAACCGGTCCCAACACCCCGATGCCGGGAACCAGCACCCCATGGGGATCACAGTTCCCTCAGCCGCAAGTTCGCGATTGGGTCCGCAGTCAAAAACTGTTGGCCGAATACCTGGGCATATCTCGATGGGCGGCAGTGGTCGGCGGCAGCCTTGGCGGCATGCAGGCGCTCCAGTGGGCCATCGATTTCCCGGACTGGGTTGAACACTGCGTAGCGCTGGCGTCAGCTCCTGGGTTGACCGCACAAAATATTGCTTTTAACGAGATTGCGCGACATGCCATTCTGTCTGACCCGGATTTTCGCGGTGGCCATTATCTCGCCCAAGACGCGCTCCCTGTTCGTGGAGTAGCGCTAGCACGCATGGTCGGACATCTGACCTACATGTCTGCCGATGGTATGAGTGATCGGTTTGGCAGGGAGCTCAGGGAAGAGGGTTTCTCGCCAGACGGTGATCAAGAACGCGTTTTTCAGGTTGAAAGCTACCTGCGCCATCAAGGCGCCCGATTTTCAACCCGTTTTGATGCCAATACCTATGTGCTAATGACTCGAGCTCTGGACCTCTTTGATCTGTCAGAGGGCTACACCAACCTCACCACAGCCCTGTCCCGCGCAGAAGCCAACTTCCTACTGCTATCCTTCAGCTCCGACTGGCGCTTCGCACCACAGCGGTCGATCGAGATCCGTGATGCGCTGATGGCAGCCGGTAAAGCGGTGACCTGTGCCAACATCCAGACTGACAATGGCCACGACGGCTTCCTCCTTCCGCACCAAACCTACGAGGGATTACTCGCCGAGTGGATGCAGAGAGTCGGGCGCTCATGATAAATCGTTTAGATCTCAAAACCGTGCTCGAGTGGGTGCCCGAGGGCTGCAGCGTACTGGACCTGGGCTGTGGCGACGGTGCTTTTCTACAGCGACTCTGCAATGAGCGACAGGTTATCGGTTTGGGTGTTGAAATTGATGCCGATAATTTGATCAGCGCTGTGCAGAAGGGCCTGGATGTCATTCAGGAAGATATTAATGACGGCCTTAATTGTTTTCCTGATCATCGCTTCGACGTGGTCATGTTGACGCACGCCCTGCAAGAGCTGACGCATCCGCATATAGCTTTGACGCGTATGGTCCAGATTGGTAAACAAGCTATCGTATCGTTTCCTAATTTTGGGCATTGGTTTTGTCGCATGCACCTTGGGTTCACGGGCCGCATGCCCATGTCCCGCGCAATGCCGCGCAATTGGTACGACACCCCCAACATTCATTTTTGCACCGTAAGGGATTTTGAAGCGCTGTGTTTGGAGCTAGAGATCGACATTATCGAGCGGGCCACCATTGCAGGTTCAGGCCAGCATTTGTTGGCGAAAATATGGCCCAACCTTTTCGCCACCAGTGCGGTCTATCGCATCTGCCGCTCTGGGCAGTAGCGCTTTGGGCTTTCCTCTGTGTGGGGGCAAACAATATCCACGCCCAGCAATCCACGCAATACGATGAATTTGAGCTTCATCACAGTATTGTCTACACCACATTTGTCGCGCCAGCGGTTGCGGCGGAATACGGTATCACCCGAGGTGCTGACAAGGCCATGCTGACCCTATCGGTGCGTGATGCGACATCGGGCGATGTGGCGGGTCGACCGATGCAGATCAATGGCCGGACATGGGACCTGATCACAGGGGGCGAGATGGATGTGCGAGAAATTCGTGAAGGCCGTGCAACGTATTACATCGTACCTTTCG
>MDSV01156243.1_pt1 | contig 13310 bp, 22 predicted proteins | sample 810851 | NCBI WGS metagenome assembly MDSV01 (sample SAMN05326640, study PRJNA326480) | marine metagenome | isolation source: seawater | place: Atlantic Ocean: North East | collected 2012 | reverse complement strand
CGCGCCTGCTGCACCCCGTAGGGTCTGGATTCGTGTCTCAGAATCCATCTCCGGGCGATTGCTCCCACAACCCGTACGCGTCAATGGCTAGGGGGTCCTTTACACCCCCTACAACCTGATACGCCGCAGACCCATCCTGTGCCGTGACCTTTGATCCACCCACCGTTCCAGGCGTGGTGGACTATCCGGTATTATTCTCAGTTTCCCGAGGTTATCCCGGAGCACAGGGCAGGTTATCCACGTGTTACTGAGCAGTATGCCGAGCTCCGAAAGCTCTCGACTCGCATGGCTTAATCGAACTCCAATAGCGGTCGCCTCTGGCAGGATCAACCAGATTTCTCTCGTTTACGATCCTTGGGGACGATCACAACGTCGCTGAAATTTTATTTTTGGACTTGACGTGTTTTTGAGCACTTGCTCCTTGCACGATATACATCGTACATGGATCACCTTCCTGGCCTCAAGCGAGCTCCCGTGAGGGAGGGTTCTCGAGACCGCGTATGCTTCGGCGTCTCATTGTGCGGTGATGGCGGCTGTCATCACCCCGGGGGGCTCTGCCGCCAACGCCGTTCCGCACAACGCGAGCAACCCACCGACAGACCCCCCCTATATCAAGATGGTGGGGGGAAATCTTGGTCGGAATCGAGGCACTGCTCGACGGATTCTGGAGATGAGAGTGGGGCCTTGACGGTTCGGTTCTGACCAACGCCACGGATCGTGAAGGTTGGAGGGTTCCCGTCACGGGGTGGCCGGCGAAGAAAACGCACTGCTGCGCCGTCATGAGACGCCGATGAACTCGCGGAGCATCGGGTGCATCTCCATCGCTTGTTCCTTCTGGATTTGTTCGAAGGTCCTCAGAATGATACCCACGGCCAAGAGGAGACCTGTTCCTGTGGCGTTTCCGACGGTGCCCAGCAAGTCGGCGCCAGCGGCCAAAAGACCGACAAAGGCGCCGGAAAAGTAGGTCACGGGCGGGATGTAATTCTCGAGGATCTTCTCGAGCACCTTGGGGTTCTTTCGGAACCCTGGAATCTGCATGCCTGTGCGCTCAATTTGCTTCGCGACGTCTTTGACGCCCATGTTGGTGGTGTCGATCCAGAACTTCGCGAACACCATCGAACCGACCGTCATCAGGGCCACGTAGGTGATGACGTGGAGCACGATTTGCCACACCGTATGGCCAAAGATGTCCCCTTGCTGGTTCAAGACCGGAATCAACCAATCGTTCACGCCGTTGACCATGCTGGAGTACCACGCAAACCCGCCTGAAGGCGTCGTCTGGCCTGCTTCATAGGTCCCGATGTAGGTGGAGAGGGAAAGGAAGCCCTCGCGGCCGAGGAACGGCGTCCTCGACAGCACGGGGTGGCTCCAGAAGAGCAGGGTAAACATGTTGATGTTCGCAAGCAAAGCGGCCATCAAAATCACCGGGATGTTCGAAGCGTAAACCAGACGGATCGGGTATTTCCCACGGTGGCCGCGGACCTTGCCGTGCGTCAGTGGCAACTCAAGTCGGCTGGATTCAGCATAGGCGACCACCAGGAACACCACGACCGAAGAAAACAACGCTGCAACCGGGTTTACGTGCGTTAACAGGATGGTTTCGAACCCGTTGGTCGAGACCATCTGAGCGTTGGTCGCCTCCCGGAACATGTAGAAAATCATCGGCAGGGTCCCTGCGGGAGGGTTCTGCATCGAATACGGCACACCGGTGGTGGTCGGAAGCCACGACAAGGAACCCACGAAGGTGGATTGGGCCACGCCGGCAGCAATGAACAGCGAAATACCGGAACCGATACCCCATTTGCTGACCAACTCGTCGAGAAGGAACACAAGGTAGGAACCCGCGAACAATTGTGCGACGATGACGGCGTTGGCCCAACCGAGGCCGTAGGCGTCGATGAGGAACTCAGCCGGGTCGAGGAACCCGTAGGTCTGGGGAATGGATTCGATCGGGATCATGATGAGGACGAGCAACTTCTGCACACCTTGGTACATCGCTTTGTCTTCGCTGTTGGTCAAATCAAGGCGGATGATTTTGGCACCCGCGAACAGTTGCATGATGATCGAACCGGTCACGATGGGACCGATGCCCAAGTGCATGATGGAACCGGATGCACCGGCCATGATGGAGCGGAATCCACTGAACAGGTCCAAGGCCTGTCCTGAAAGACCGAAGAGCAACACGTTGGTCATGGCGAAGTAGATGCAGAGCACCAGGAAGGTGGTGGTGATCTTGTCGCGGAAGCGCACGTGGTTTTCGGGCTTCTCGATGGCCGGATACACGTCCACGAAGCGGTGGAGGGCGTAGAGCCGGCTGCTCTTGTCGCCTTCGTACAGGAAACACGTGATGGTTGCCGCTGCGCCGAACCCTAGAATGTAGACGCCAACGAAGATGAAGCCGACCGCGGGGTCGTAGCCGCCCCATGCTTCGGGGCGGGTGTACCATGTTCCAATGCCGATCAGCGCCAGCCAGCCGAGCATCTTTCCATAGCGACCAACGACGGGGACCGTCTTCAGCGACTCTGGCATCTCGACCATGAAGCAGGCCAAGAGGTAGAGGAGGTAGACCACGGAAAGTCCAATGCCAAACAACGCAGCTTCCTGCGGCTGACCGGTGCCGTTGAGTTCCTCCCACTGCCACCAAATGAGCATGCCAAAGTAAAGCACGGCCGCTGAGATGTAGCCGGCTGGAATGGGACGTTGCTTCATGGTCTCACTCTCGTGTTGTGTTGTGGGGTCATGCGCCTTTGAACGTTCAGTGCGCATGGACCTCCAAATCAGGCTTCGTCGTCCCACTCGTCGTCGTCGGCCATGTCGACCGACCCGCCAGCGGCTTGGATCTTCTCGACGGCTTTCTCAGACGCGCTTTCGACCGTCACGGTAAGTGCGGAAGAAATGCGACCGGAGCCAAGGAGCTTGTCGATGCCAAGTTCGGTCAGGTCAATGCTGTCGGCCCCATCGGCCATCTGTTCGAGCTGACCGACGTTGACCGTCACGCTGACATTGCGGAGGGAGGGGTCGCGGTTGAACCCGTGCATGCCCCAGTGGTTGGGCATGTACTTGATCCGGGTCATCACGCGGTGCTTGTTCATACCTGCATTACCGCGGCCACCACGCTTTCCAGCACCACGACCGGCCTTGTGGCCACGTCCGTTGGTACGGCAGCGTCCTCGATGTTTCTGTGAACGTTGTCCCATTCATTTCACCTCATTGTTCTACCATGCGCTCGATGAGCGCACCGATTGCATCGCCACGGGGGCCGAGGGCTCCGCCGTTGACGTGAGAGCGCTTGATGCCGCCCCAGCCCTTCGCCCCACGAGGTGGGTGAAGGCGGAAGACGCGCTTCATGTTGGGGACGTCCTTCACGGTGCCATCGCCGGAAGCAATGGCGGTCGCGAGGGCACCGATGTCGGCGTGAACGCCGGCTTCGGAAACGGCCTCGTCGGTCAGCGGCGCACCGCCCACCATGCGACCACGATGGCGAAGCATCGATTCGACGGTGCCGAGGTCGGCCTCGCCCCAGGTGATGTAGTCCTTGGCCTTCTGGAGCATCCCGCGGTATTGGTCGTTCTTTGGAACGATCACCGCGTGGTTGACCCGGGTGAGGTTCAGGTGGTGCATCGTTTCACGGATGGAGCGCTCGACCTTGACGTCGCTGCGCACACGGACGACGATCCAACTCATCAAATCGCCCTCCCGTAGGTGATGTGAAGACGCTCACGTTGCTCGTCAGTGACGCGCGTCGTGTTGAGTGCCTTGAGTGCGTTGAAGGTCGCTGCGGCATAGTTGATGGTCGTGCGGGTTTGGCCGCTGGTGCGCGACAGGACGTCGCTCACACCGGCCAACTGCAGAACACGCTTTCCGGTCTGCCCGATGACCAATCCCTTACCGGCAGCAGCCGGCATGAGGGTCACGCGGGTCGAAGCCGAGCGGCCCTTGACCTTGAACGGCACCGAGGTGCCGGGTCCGGCCGAAGATTCCCACGAACCGTTGCCACGCTGCACTCGAATGAGGTTGAGCTTGGCGGCGGTGATGGCCTTCTCGATGGCCTTGGGAACTTCCTTGGCCTTGGCCATGCCAAGTCCGACGTAGCCGTCTTTGTTGCCGACGCATGCCATGACGTTGAAACGAACACGACGACCGGAGTCGGTCATGCGCTGGACCATGTTGACCTTGAGGACGTCGTCCTCGAGACCGGGCATGAGGGCGTCAACGACCTGGACTTCACGGATGGGAAGGCCGCTCGCAAGGGCTTGCTCGTACGAGATGATCTCGCCGGCCATGACCTTCTGACCGAGCCGAGTACGGGGCTGCCACTCGCGGAGGGCGAGCAGGGGGTCGGGTCCACGGCGTCGGCGACGACGAGGGCCGTCTTGAGGGGCCTCTTCCTGAGGGGCGAATGCCTGGATCAGGCCGGGGGCCATGTTCTGGATGGGGGTCTCTTCGCTCATGTTCAGTACGCCTCCTCAATGGTGGTGCGGCAGGCTTCGACCTTGTCCGCGATGGATTCGTCAATGTGAGCGCCGTTGATGCGCTCATCATCGGGAAGCACGTCTTCGCCGTGAGGCACTTCGAGGCCGGCATCCACCATGCCTCGGAGGGCGGCGTAGACGCGGTTGCCCGGGGTGCTGGCGGCAAGACCGATGTCGAGTACCGCTTCCTCGTGACCTGCGGCCAAGGCCGCCTTGCCGAGGGCAAAGCCGACGAGGTATGATGCGGGCACGGACTTCTTGGAGAGGTCAGCAGGCCAGCCATATCGGGACGTCAAGTCACCGCCGGTCACGGTAGCGACCACGAGGTCACCGTCTGCGCGATAGGTGGTGATCTGCGCCGTCGTGCGCGTGTTTGAGACACGAACGACCGCACGGGGCATGCCGCTCTTGAGCAAGCGGAGACGGCGGCGGTAATCGGTCGTGGCCGAAAGGCGGCGACGGAAGATGGTTCGGCGACGGGTGTGCTGCATCAGGCTTCACTCTCCTTGAAGTGGACGCCTTCAACGCCCATCTGGGTGCGCATGTGCGCGATTGATCGGTACGAACCGCCCTTCGCCTTCAGGTAGTAGTGGCGGTAGGTGTTGGCGTCCAAGGTTCCGTCGGTGCGGAGGTCCTTGAGGACACGGCGTTGGGCACGAATCGTGCGCATCCAGCGCGACTTGCGAGGGTTGCGTGCGTTGGCCGTACCCTGGCGCTTTCCTTGCCCCTTGCGTCGTCCCTTCCGCTTTTGCTCAAGACGAGCGCGGGCGCGGACACGGGAAGTTCCCTGAATGGGCTTGGCCTTGATGATGCCTTGTTCGATGAACTCGCGAATGTCCTCGGTTTGGACGGCGCTGGCGATCATGTCGATGTAATCGGAGTTGACCCACACACGGTGGACACCGCATCCGAGAATCTTGGCAGCGAGGCGCTTCTGGTTGGTCAACTGCATCAGGCATCCCTCCGGCGGTTGAGCACGCGAATGCCGAGTTCATCGGCACGTGCGTGAATGTTGGAGCGCTTGCGGCCGCCGACGGCGGAGCCAATGCGGGCTGCTTCCACGGCGGGGTCGATGGCGTCGAGGTCGCCCACGTTGTGAACCATGACCTCGGCGAAGCCGCTGGGGTGCAAGCCACGAGCGGCGGCGACCTTACCGTGACCCACACGAACAAGGGAACCGCGGTACTTGTAGTTCCGGCGTTGCTTGTTGTCCATGCCGTGGGGCTTGCGCCATCCAGAGCGGGACAGTCGAGCATAGCGGAACCATTCGGTTCGGCGGAAGGAGGGGGTCTTGGCCTTCTGAGCCGCACGCAGGGCCAGGGCCTCACGGGTGGCGTCGTCGAGCACGGGCTTTTGGCGTGCGGTGTGAAGTTCGTCCTCACCCTCGCCGTCCCAGTCCTCGTCGTCCCAAGCGTCGTCCTTGTCCTCGGAGGCCTTGGGGGCCTCGGACACGTCGTCTTGTGCAGGAACTGCATCGGCGCCTTCGAGGCGAGCGATCAATTCCTTCTTGTTCCCAGAAACGGGAAGTTCACGTTCCTTGAGCAACTCTTTGAGCTGCGCAACGGTCATGCTGCTGAAATCGTCAGACATCTTGATCACTCCTTCGCCACGCGGTAAATACCGTCTTGGAACACACGGCGGTCACGGTTCTTCACCGTGGTGCACCGTTCGATGTTGGCAGCCGTCTGTCCGACCGCTTCCTTGTCGATGCCGCTCACGATGACGTCGGTCTTGTTCTCAACACGCACGTTCACGCCGGTGAGAATGTCTGCACGGCGAGGCACACGCTCACCGAAGTAGTTGTTCACCACGAACTCCGACCCTTGGACTTTCATCGTCATCGGGAAGTGAGAATAGAAGCAACGCAGGGTGTAGGAGAACCCGTCAGTGACGCCCTTCACCATGTTCTTGATGTGGGCGTTCCATGTACCAGCGAGGGCCTTTTCCTTTCGGCGAGGCAGGTCGATGCGGACCAGAAGGCCAGCACCGTCTTGCAAGAGCTTCACTCGGCTGCTTTGGAACGCACGGGACAGTTCACCATTGGGTCCCTTGACGGTCAGCACACCATCGTCGATGGAGGCGCTGACGCCGTCAGGCAGGTCAATGGCGTGTTCGATTCGGTCAATCTTCACCATGGTATCACCTCAGTACACAAAGGCCAGGAGTTTGCCACCGATGCGGGCGTCCTTGGCGTCGTAATGGTTCATCACACCGGAACTCGTCGAGAGGATCAGAAGTCCGAAGTCCTGCGCGGGCAGGTAGCGGGACTCCCACTGCTCGTATTCTTGACGGCGAACGCTGTGACGGGGCTTGACCGTGCCACAGCGGTTGATGGCCCCTCGTAGGTGCACGGCGTAGTGTCCACCACGGCCGTCCTCCACGCGCTCATACTCACCGACGTAGCCGGCTTTCTGCATGATGGAAAGGACGTTGCCTAGCAGCTTGGAAGCTGGGGAAAGTTCAACGGTCATTTTGCCGGCTTGTTCAGCGTTGTGAACCTTCACCAGCGCGTCGTTTAGCGGATCGAATTGCATCTCTCATCCCCCTCCTCAGTTCAACTTCTTGAAGCCAATTTCAGGCCCCACGTCTCGAAAACACTGGCGGCAAAGGCGCAGCCCGTGTCGGCGAATCAGACCGCGACGGCGGCCGCAGCGGCGGCAGCCGTTTGTTCGGCCAATGCGTTCTCCATGATCTCGTGCCATTCTCTTCACTCCTCCATGATCGTCAGTTCAAACGTCTCCTTGAACCAAGCACGGGCTTGGTCCGGAGTGACGCGGTGCTGTTGCCCAACCTTCGCCTTGTGGCGACGGCGTCGAGAGACGCGGTGGCCGGGGCGCTCCAACACCACGGTGATGTCCATTCCGAAGATGCCGATCTCCGGGTCGTACTTTTGTTCGGGGAAATCCGTGTAATCACGGATGCCGAATGAGAGGTTCCCAGAGCGGTCAAAGTTCCACGTAGGGATGGTGTTTTCTCGGACCCAAAAGGCATCCTTCAGGAAGCTTTGGATTCGCTCTTGGTCACGCATGGTGACCTTGCATCCAATGGGTGCGCCCTGGCGCACCTTGAGGTCACGGTTCTGGATTCGCCCGAGGGTGCGTTGTGGACGGACGCCGGTCACGAGTTCCAGCACTTTCTCAGCGTTGAGAAGGCGCTCGCCGCCTTCACCGACACCGATGTTCACAGAAACCTTGGTGATGCGAGGTTGCATCATTGGGTTGGCGGACTCACTCACGCGGCCACCTCCGTGGTTGGCAAGTCAGCGGAGCCGACAGCAAACACGTTGCCGACGGTGGTGCCGAATTCTTCGAACTGCACTTCGTTGGGCATGCTCGAACGCTTGACGATGTATTCCTTGACGTCAGCAAAGCTGCCGACGTGCAAACCGCCAATGAGGTAGCAGCGGGTGCCTTCTGCGAAGACGATGTGCTCGATGACCTCTTGATCGGGGAGGGAAATGCGCACCGAATCGTGGGTGGAGTACTGGTTGGCATCGTCCACGAGGAGGTTCCGACCGTCGTGGAGGTTGACCTGGGTCTTTCCTCCCTTGATGGTGGTCTTGCCTTCCACACGGCACACCTTCCACGCCGCGTCGGACGCAGGAATGGGGCGGTAGCGGAGGCGACCGTTGTGGTCGAGGATGCAGCGGTAGTTGTCCTCACCGAGGGTCAGGACGTCCATGAGACCGACGCTGCGTCGGGTTTCTCGGCACACGCGGCCGTCAATCTTGACAAGGCCTTCGTTGACGATGGCGCGAACCTCACGGTTGGAGGTCGCAAGACCAAGGACGTCGCGGACGATCATGTTGAGCGGCATGCCAAGTTCGAGCGAGTGGGCTCCAGGCTTGGGCTTGGTGACCCAGATGCTGGTCTTCCGAGGAAGTGCCCAGCTGCGGGGCATGACGAGGCGCTTCAGATGGTTTGGACTGGCCATGATGTTCAACTCCTGTTCTCCGTGAGTTTCTGCATACGCAGCTTGTCGGACTCATCCAGACGGATGATGACGACGTTGGAAGAGTGGACGGGAACCGCTTCCTCGCGGTTGTCCGACTTGGCGACGGTCACGCCTTCGATGGTGATTCGACCCGAGTTCGAGTCAACCGTGAGGACGACACCCTCGATGGCTCCGTCGTGGCGCTTGCCACCGTGGCGCTTGCCACCGTGGGCCATGTCGCCCCGGACCACGCGAACGGTATCGCCAACGCGAATCGTCGTGGAGCGGAGATGAGCGAGACGCTCGTCGGGGTTTGCCAACATGAGGCGGGCCGCGATGTTGCGTCGCTTGATGTGCTGGGGAGCGTTGGCCTGAGCCTTACGCTGCTTGCCTGGCTTGCTGCTTTTCACCATGGTCTCACCTCAAACAATCTGCTTCGCCGTGGCGGCGATCCTGGGCCAGCGCTCTGCGGCTTCGCGAGCAACGGGGCCCTTGATGTCGGAACCTTGGACATCGCCACGCTCGTTGACGATGACGCAAGCGTTGTCCTCAAACTGCACCCAACTTCCATCGGCACGACGGAAGGGGCGGCGTTGCCGTACGATGACGGCGTTGAACATTTGACGACGTGTCTGCGGCGTTCCCTTCTTGACGGAGACCTTCGCGAGATGGCCGACACCCGCAGAGGGGTAACGACGCATCGTACCGCCGAGCTTCAGGACGTTGATGATCTGGACGACCTTCGCCCCGGTGTTGTCGGCGACGTGGAGGCGTGCCGCGGTGGGCAAACCACGGGTCTGGCGGCCGGCGATGCCCTTCATCAGGCCTCACCACCGGAGCTGATTTCGACCACACAGAAGGCGACCGACTTGGAAAGCGGACGGCATTCCATGACCTTGACCGTGTCACCGACCTCGACCTTGCCGATGCAGGCGGGGAGGTGAGCGCTCATTTTGCTGGTACGCTTTTCGAACCGTTCGTACTTCTGCATGTAGCGGACGTTGTCACGCTGCAGGGTGATCGTGTTCTGCATACCCACGCTGGCGATGGTGCCCTCAAGCACCTGGCCGCGCAAGCGGAGGCTGCCGTAGAAGGGACAATTCTCGTCCCCGTCCCACTCGCCAGTGGGGGCCTTCACGTCGATTCCAATGTCTCGCATGTTCACACCTTCGGGTAGTTGCGGTTGGTCCTGTCTTCGGGCCGCTGCCGCATCAGCGAGCCGTCGATGACGGTCGTAAAACCGTCAATGGAAAAGGAAACCCCGGCCTTGCCGAGGGTGAGGGCGCGGTCGCCCTCAAGGAGTTGGAGGGTGTTTCGGGTCTCGTCCATGACGAGGCCACTTCGACCGACCAAGGTCGGGTCGGCGGCGTCAACGACGGTCAAACCGGCGCCGATCCAAGGGAGATTTCGAACGTCCATGATCATCGCACCTCCACGTTGTATCCGTTGTTTCGAAGCACTTGAGCCGCCTTCTTCTTGTGGTCCCCTTGAAGTTCAATGGTTCGTCCTTTCACCGTACCGCCAGCAGCGCACTTGTTCTTGAGCAACTTTGCGAGTTTGTTGATGTCAATGGCGCCGTCATCGAGCCCTTCCACCTTCGTCACAATCTTGCCGTACCTCCGCTTGTCCGTGCTCAGAATTGCGCGTTGTTGTTCCTTGGCGATCTCTTGGCAAATGCAGAGCTCGTTGGGGAGCCCACAAACGCTGCAGATGGCGGCCATGTGATGTCGTCTCCTAGAATTCAGTTGGCCCGCTGGGCGAGATGGGTCTTGATGCGCGCGATGCTGCGGCTCGTGGCTTTGTATGCCCCCATGTTGGCAGGGGTGCCACCGAGCGCCTTTTCGGCGTTGAGTTGAAGCATCTCTTCCTGCAGTTCAAGCAGGCGAGATTGCAGAGCATCGAGGCTCATGGAAGCGATGTCCCGGTTGCTGACGTAGCTCACTCCGTCACCTCCTCGGTTTGTTCTGCTGCGGCCGCACGGTTGGCCAGCTCTTCGTCGCTGAAGATGCTGATTTCGTGCGGCAGACGGGTGCCAGGGCGCATGATTTCGACGGTCACGCCGATGGTGCCGAGCTTCTTCACGCACACCGAGTACCCCTTGTCCATGTAGCGGTCTGCGGTTTCACCGCAGTACTTCACGTGACCAAGAATGAACTTCTGGGTGCGGTTGCGGGAACCGGTGAGCTTGCCTGCGAGGGTGATGATGACCCCACGTGCGCCAGCGTCCATGATGTTCTGAGCAGCGGAGTGTCCCGCACGGCGGTAATACCAGCCACGCTCCATGGCGGAAGCGATCTTCTCCGCCATGACCTGCGCGTTGAGGGCCGGCTGTTCGACCTCGACCACGTCGAGTTTGGGCGAAGGAAGGGTGAACTCATCGTTCAATCGGCGCTGGAGTTCGTTGATGATCTTCCCACGACGACCGATGACCATGCCCACGCGCTCTGCGGTCACGGTGACCTTAGTACCCGCGGGGGTACGGACGATGTCGAGGCCACCAAAACCGGCCTTCTTCGTGTTCTTCATCAGGAATTCCTTGACCAAAAGACGGTCGACGTTCCTGTTGACAATGCGGCGGATGCTGTTTTCCTTGCTCATCATGTTCACCTCAGAACTCGTCGTCCTCTGCGTCGTAGGATTCAGGAGCCTCAAGGAAGACCTCGAGGTTGACCTGGTAGTGATTCTTGGGGGTTGCTCGACCACGGGCACGGGGCATGAAGCCACGCTTGATGGTGCCACGGTGTGCGGCAATGTGGGTGATGATCATGTCCTCAGCGTCGATGTCCTCGTGCTGGTGGCGCGCGTTGTCCATCGCACTGTTGAGGAGCTTGATGACCACGCGGGATGCCTTCACGGGGTACCGGCCTGGACCCATACCGCCCTTGCGGTGACCGACCATCGAGGGGCCAGATCGCTTGCGCTTCTTGTTGCCCGAGCCCAAGCGGTATGGAATCGCTTGGGCCTTGGCACGGATGTCGGGACGGTCCGAATCGATCAGGAGGACCTTCTCGAGTTTGCGAACGGCTGCTCCAGCGGTCATGCCACGAACGGTGCGGCAGATTTCGAAGCAGGCCTTCACGTGAACGTCCACGTTGCTGGCGCGTGCCACGGAGAGGCGGTTGCCCTGCAGAGGCTGAGTGAAGCCTTTCTGAGGAAGTTGGCGGCGCTTGTCACGCCGGTTCATGGTTCGTGCGTTCTTGCCCATTCATCTCACCTCACTTCAGCGGCACGTGCTTCGACGACCGGGTTGCACCCACACCGGGGCCGCTGTGAGCGACGCTACGGCGGGTCAGGGCGAATTCACCGAGGTAATGCCCAATCATTTCGGGGCTGACCTCGATTTCGACAAAGGCTTGGCCGTTGTGCACGGCGATGCGCTTGCCAACAAATTCGGGGAGGATGACCATGTCACGGCGGTGCGTGCGCACGGTGCGGCCGGAGGTCCGGCGGATGCGATCGAGGAGACGTTCGTTTTCCTCGGAGAGGCCGCGCGCAATGCTGCGGCGGGCACGAGCGGGAAGCAGCTCGATGACCGACATGCTGTCGGACTCTTCAGAGGGCCAGAGCGGCATGCCCTTGAGATCGGCAACAGAGTATCCACGGTACGTGAATTCCTTCTTTGCACGAGACGTCGTCGATGCGAGTCGCTTGCGCGCCTTGCGACGGGACGCCTTAGGCGTCATGAATGACTTCTTCTTCTTCGCCATGCTCACTCACCTTGCTTCGACTTGCCGCGACCTCGACCCGTGCGGCGTGGGGCGATCAGACCGACCTTGGCACCGGGTGAGGTGCCTCGGGCGACAGAGTTGGGACCGTGAACGGCCTGGTGGTTTCCACCACCGTGTGGGTGGTCCACGGGGTTCATGGCGACACCGCTGACGTGCGGGTACAGCTTTCCACGGGCCTTGGCCTTGTAGTAGGCTGCGCCGGCGGTGCGGAGCGGCATGTCGCTGCGGCCGTGTCCTGCGAGCACACCGATGGTGGCGCGGCAGGTACCGGGCAGCATCTTGAGGGAACCCGAGGGGAGGCGGACACGGATCTTGTTTCCGACCGCACCCTCAACGATGGCCGAGTTGCCACCCGAGCGCGCAATCTTCCCACCGTCGCCGGGCCGGAGTTCCACGTTGTTGACCGCAGTCCCTTCAGGGATGTTGGCCAAGGAGGTGATGTTGCCAGGCTTCAGAGAAACGTTGGCGCCAATCGCGATGGAAGAACCCACGGCGACACCCTCGGTGGCGACGACCATGGTGGTGTCACCGTCGGGGAGCTTGATTTTGGCCAGCGGCGCGGTGTGAACCGGGCTGTGAATGAGGTCGATGACCTCGCCGACCACGTCGTTTTCCCGGGGCATGAAGTTCTTGCCAGGGAACCGGTGGCTGGAGACCTTGTAGCGAGGGGAGGACCCCTTGCGCTGTGCACGAATTCGCTTACCCATGTTTCATCCCTCCAATTTCAGAACGCACCCAGGCGCATCGCGGCATCTTCCGCATCGTATCCTTCGGCCAAGCGCACCGAGGCGTGCTTGCCGTGCTTGGTGATCCGCGTGTTGACCTTCGCAACTTCGACTTCGAAGATGGTCTCGACCGCGCGGGCGATTTGGGTTTTGTTGGCTCGCTTGTCGACGATGAATTCGAGGCGCTGCTCCATGGAGCGAGCTTCCATCGACTTCTCGGTCAGCCAGGGCATGATGATGACGTCGTATGCATCCATGATATCACCTCAGTTCATGGCCTCCACGGCGCTCTTGGTGAACACCGTCAGCCGGCCAACCGCGCCACCAGGGGCGAGGTCTTCCGCGCAGAGGTCTTTGACCGCCACGACGTCAACGCCGGGGAGGTTGCGCACGGCGTGCGCCAGACCTTCCTTCTTGGAGACAACGAGGAGCACCGACTTGGGCGTCTTGTG
>MDSV01033848.1_pt1 | contig 13310 bp, 12 predicted proteins | sample 810851 | NCBI WGS metagenome assembly MDSV01 (sample SAMN05326640, study PRJNA326480) | marine metagenome | isolation source: seawater | place: Atlantic Ocean: North East | collected 2012 | reverse complement strand
TTTAAGACAATTTTAATAGTAATTTTCTATTTGTTTAGATTGAGTAAAATAAAAAAAATATGAGTTCTTATAAAGGTTTATTTCATAAAATTTTTTTTTTAATATTATTGTTATTTATTTCTTTGGCTATTTCATTGCATCTGCCAGGCTATGATTGGGAAACTGATTACGGGCATCATTATTATATATCAATGTTTAATGATGGTTCATCTAAAATGTACGAAAATTTTCATTTTCATAAGGGACCTGTAAGTATTTTTTTGTTGGATATTATAGGCTTAATTATAGGTTACGGTTGGAAACAAAGCATTATATCTTATGCAATATTAATTTTTTCATTTCTATCAATAAGTTTTATTATAGTTCAAAAAAATTTTCACAATATTTTTTATACATTATTGTCAATTGTATTTATACTTACTTTCTTTAGAAGTCAGGGGTCCAATATATTCCATGATTTAGTTGTAAATATTTTTTTACTTTCCTCAATTTATTTTTTCTTAAATTTTTTAATTCACGAAAACAAAATAAATATATTATCTTTCTCTCTTTTTTTTAGTGTCGCGATATTAACAAGAATAGATACAATAATTTATTCGTTTCCTTTTTTTGTAACATTGTTTATTGTTTTTTATAAAAAGAAAAAACTTAAAAAATTAAATTTAAATTTTTTTATTCAAAATATATCAGTTTTTATTTTTGTTTTTTTTTTATTTTGCTTAATCTTTAATTTTTCAATTAGTGATTTTTTATTGAATAATATTTATTTTAATCTTGAATATTCTAAAGATTATACAAGTTTTAAAAATTTAAATTATCTGTATCATTTGTTACCGAATAAAATAATACTTTTTGTCATATTTATAAAGTCCATTTTTTATATTTCAGAAAGTTTTTCAAAAAGAAAAATATTTAGATACTTATTATTTTTAATATCTATTATTCAATTTTTTTTATTCTTATTTAAAGTTAATTATACATTTCTTTTTTTATCTGTTTTGATCATTGAGTTAATATTACTAACATATTTATTTTTAAAAGAAAAAGATAACAATAATCTAAAATTAATTTTTACTTTATATTTATTATTTACTTCAACATTGATTTATTTAAAATCTGGGTCGTTTAAATTAAATCATGTATTTATCTTGTATATTGGTTTTTTTTATTTTTATTGTTTTTTTATAAAGTATTTATTTATCTCAAATTTAAGATTTAAAAACTTATTAGTATTTTTATTAATTATAATAAGTTTAGATCAAACATATAAAATTTTTAATTCAATTAAAAATCCCATTACTCGAAATGAAAAAATAAGATTAAATTATGGCATAAATAATTTGTTTTATAACAAAGATGTAATTAAAAATAATAAACTGACTGAAAAAATTAATGAATTTAACGCTCCAATTTTATGTGATAGGTCATGGCCTCATATATTCAATGAAAAGAAAAGTATTGGATTTATGTTTGATTGGTGGATGTATGATGACAATAAAAAGTCTATTAATAAAATAATATTTGAAAAACTATATAATGATATTCTACTAAAAAATTACAGTGATTATTATATTATTGACAAGGATTGTGTTGAAGATAATTTTTTTTCAAAAAGTAAGTATTTAATAAATTTAAACAATAAATCAGTTAATATTGAGGAAATTAAATTTTTTAATAATAAATACTTATTAAAAAAAATTTATGAGTAGAAAAATAATTATTACAGGGTGCACGTCTGGAATAGGTAAAAGTTTATTGACAAAACTTTTGAAGGATAAAAAAAATTATATTATTGGTATCTGTAGAGATCCGAAAAAAATAGAAAATATATCAATTAAACATAGAAATAATCTTAAAATAATCAAATGTGATTTATTAAATTTAAAAGATTTAAAAGATCTAATTAAAGAATTAAAAAAAATATCAAATATAAATATATTAATTAATAACTGCGGATCCTTGTTTTTTGATAAAAAAGAGATTTTTGACGGTATATATGAAACGATGTTTTTAAATACTTTCGTACCTATGATCTTATCTCTAGAAATAAAAAAGAACTTTGAAATGAAAACAAAAAATTTAGTTATAAATATTGGGTCAAATGCTTATAAACTTTATTCCATAAAAGAAGATGAAATTTATTTAAAAAATTATAACTTTTCCTACAAGAATTATTGTAAATCCAAGCTCTATTTGATGCATATTACTAAGAAATTAAGCGACTATAATATAGAAAATTTAGAATTTTGTTACATACATCCAGGTTTAGTTAAATCTAATATATCCTCTAATTTTCCATTTATTTATAAGTTATTATTTAATATGGTTCAGTCCTTATTTGGGATAAGTGGCCAGGAAAGCGCGAATTACATTACTGATAATATCATTAACATGAATTCAAAAAAAAATAACAAATTTTTTGATTTTAATTCTAAAAAAAAAGTTAAGGAATTAATTCTAAATGAAAAACAGTCCAATAAAATTTGGGATATTTTTTTTGAAAAAAAGTTAAAATTTGACAAGTTATGAAATTACTAAAAGAAAAATTATCATTAATAGTAATTCTTTTTATAATATTGATATTTTCAATATCATGGTCATTACTTTTGCCTATAAATAATTGGCCCACGGATTATGGGCATCATTTTTATATATCAATGACAAATAGTGGTAAAAATCTTTATGAAGATTTTTTTACACATAAGGGTCCAATTCTTGTTTTATTTATTGATTTTTTTCAATATTTTTTAGGAACTTCTTGGAGATCTAGTATTGGTGTTCTCATATCTTTAACTTTTTTTTTTCTTACTATTGTAACTTTTGCGTCTTATAAATATTCAAAAAATTATATAATTACCCTAATTGCAATTCTATATACAATTTTTTTCTTTAGGTATCAATCTAGTGATGTTTTTGTTGATTTAATAAATGTTCCATTAATTTTGTTAGCAAATTTATTTTTATTAAATGCAATCAAACGCAATAAAAAAGAATATCTGTATCTTTTCTCTTTTTTTATATCATTGAGTTTTTTGTCTAGAGTCGATACGTTAATTTATATATTTGCTTCGTTAATTTTTTTAATTTTTTTTACACTTAAAGAAAAAAAATTTTATTTTTTTGAAATATTTTTTCTTTTAAAAAATATAAGTATATTTTTTATTACATTTTTTTTATTATCTTTAAGTTATAAATTTAATTTTATCGAGTTTTTTAATCAGAATATTTTTTTTAATATTATTTACGCCTCTGATGATTATAAGAAATTTACCAATCTTGGAAGTTTATTCGCTTTAATGCCTTACAAACATTATGCATATATATTAATAATTAAATTAATTTATTTTCTAAAATCAAATGAAGAAATAGGAAGAAAATACTCTATTATTCTTGCTGTATTTACATTATTGCAATTTTTAATTTTTTTACAGAAATATGAAAATATTTATTTATTTTTTGGAATATTTTGTTTTGAGATTTTTTACATTCTTTACTTAATAATTACTAATAGATATAGAAATTACGAATTACTTTTCATTTTATTAGTCAACTTTTCGTCATTTTTTATATACTTATATTCAGGGAGCTATAAGTTAAATCATAGTTTTATATTAATTCCTGGAACTTTAATGTTTTTATTATTTTTTTTAAAAAATATATTTAATGAAAAATCTTTTTACAAAAATATAATTCATGTAATATTAATTTTAATATTTTTGCACCAAAGTGAAAAAATTTATAGGTATATTTATTATTCATTGAATGAGTCTGATTCAATTTCCTTAAATAATAAATTCTCAAACTATTTTTATAATCATAATTTAATAGAACAGAATGATCTTGTGAAAATTATAAATTTAAGTAATCCACCAATAATTTGTGGTAGAGGTTGGTTACATATTTTTTCTAGCACTGAAAGTAGGGGTCTAATGTTTGATTGGTGGATGTATGATCATAGAAAAAAAATTAAATTTAGTAAGCATGAAAAGTATTTTAATAATTTAGTTGAAGGGAAATTTGGCAAATTTTTTCTTATTAACTCAGAGTGTGTCAATAATAAAACATTTTCAAATAATAAATATATTAAAAAACTCTTAAAAAATTCTGATAAAATTGAAGTGTTAACTCATTTAAATAAAGTATCTTATCACTATAGGAAATTTAAATAATTAATTAATTGTTAATTATTAATTAAATAATATAAATAAATTATGAAAACAGTAATTTTGTGTGGTGGAAAAGGATTAAGAATTAGGGACCTATCAGATATATTGCCTAAACCAATGATCAAGATTGGTCAATATCCCATCCTTCATCATATAATGAATATCTACAGCAAATATAACCAAAATAACTTTGTTTTGTGCTTAGGATATAAAAGCGAGATTATTATTGATTATTTTAAAAATTTGAAATATCAGAGTAAAAAATATCAGAACCAAAATGTTCTTTTTGATTATTCAAAGAAAACAGAAAAAATAGTTATACCAAAAAATATTTCGAAATGGAAAGTTCAAATGGCTTATACTGGTTTAGATTCAAATACAGGGTATAGAGTCTTTAAAATAAAAAAGTATATCAAAGACAAAGTTTTTTTTCTGACTTATGGTGATGGTGTTGGTAAGATCAATATCGATAAATTGTTAAAGTTTCATAAATCTCATAAAAAAATCGCCACCTTAACATCTGTAAAACCCCCCTCAAGATTTGGAGAAATAGTTACAAAAGATAATAGGGTCCAATTTTTTTCAGAAAAACCCCAGGTAAATGTTGGAAGGATAAATGGTGGTTTTTTTGTTTGTGACAGAAGAATATTTGATTATTTCAATAAAATTACTGAAGGATGCAGTTTCGAGCATGATATTTTGCCAAAATTATGTAAAGATTCACAGTTAATGAGTTATGACCATAAAGATTTTTGGATGCCTATGGATACCAATAGGGAATATGAATTATTAAATAGATTATGGAAAAAAAATCCAAATCATATCCTTTAAATTTCTTTAAAAATAAGAAAATCGTAATTACGGGAATTAATGGATTCAAGGGATTTTGGTTGTATTTATTATTACAAAATCTTGGAGCAAAGGTTTCTGGTATTGGACTAAAAAATAAAAATTTTCCGATCTTTAATAAAATAAGCTTTCAAAAAAAAATATTTAAAAATATAAATATAAATGATTTAAAAAAATTAAAAAATTATTTAGTTTTAAAAAATCCTGATATAATTTTTCATTTAGCATCTGAAAGTCTGGTATACAACTGCAATAAAGAACCCTTAAAGGCAGTACAAACAAATATAATTGGTTTAACAAATTTGTTACTAATTATAAAAGATATGAACAATAAAAAAAATCTGAGTTTGAATATTGTAACTTCAGACAAATGCTATCTACCACAAAAAAAAAAATCTTATATTGAAAATGATGAATTGGGAGGTAATGATATTTACTCTTCAACAAAAGCAGTTCAAGAAATCTTAGTTAATTCATTTTATAAAAGTTATTTTCAAAATAGAAAAAATATATTTGTTACAACATTAAGGGCTGGAAATGTGATCGGTGGTGGAGATTATTCTGCAAATAGATTGTTTCCAGATATATATAAATCATTAATTAAAAATAAACAGATTTTAATAAGAAGCAAAAATTCTACAAGGCCTTGGCAGCATGTTTTGGACACTCTCAATGGGTATTTGTTAGCAGCAGCTTATGCTTATAGAAACAAATTGAAGTTTTCAAATTGGAATTTTTCACCAAATAGAACTTCATATAAAGTTAATGATATTATAAAAATACTTATAAACAAAAAAATTATTAGCAAAAAGAAAGTTAAATATAAAAAAAATATAATTAAAGAGACTAAATTTTTAAATTTAAATCCAAAAAAAGCCAATAATCTATTAAAATGGAAATCTTTTTATAACCTAAAAATTTCAATTAAAGATACATTTGTAGTGTATGATGTTTTAAATAGTAGAATAAATAAAAAAGAAAAATTAAATATTTTAAAAGGAAAAGTAAAAAATTTCTTGAAATTGGCTTATGGAAATTCACATAGGGGCAAATAGTAAAATAAGTCAATTTATTGCAGGTAAATCAAATAAAATAATAAAAATAAGCTCAAAAAAAAAAAAAAATTTTATAAAAGTAAATTATAAAAAACTATTCATTTTTAAAAAAATATTAAATGAAAATAAAATTAAATTTATTTATTTTTTTATAGGAGAAAATTTTAAGGGTAAGTCAGAAAAAAAAAGTTTATATCTAAACTATGTACTTCCATTAAAGATTCTAAATTATTTATTAAATTCATCAAAATCAAGAATTAAAGTTATTTTTTTTGGCACTTTCTTAGAAAATGAAATTAAAACAAGTGATAATAATTTAGACTATAAAAAAAATAAAATCGCTTTGAGACAAAAAATAGTTAATTTAAATAAAAAAAAAAATTTCGAATTTATTTGGCTTAAATTACCGATTATTTATGGATATAAAAAAATGAAACCTAGTTTTGTAAATTTTATAATTAAAAATTTAAAGTCTAATAAAATAATAAAAATTGATTATAAATTCAATACAATAAGTTTACTCCATATAAATGATTTAAATAGAGTTTTAAAAAAAATTAAATTAAACTGGAAAAGTTATAGAAATAAAATTGTAAGTCCCAACACAGAGGGTCCTTTTTATTTATTCGAATTTTTGGAAGCAATTAAAAAAAAATATAAAATTAAAAATACTATCTTTTTTAAAAACGAAAAAAAAAGAAAGAAATTAATATTAAAAAATAAAATTATAAAAATTAGATTAAAGGGAAATTATTTAAATTTTTTCAAAAAATATGTCTAATAATATTTTAATTGGATCAGGTTTGTCTTCTTTGGGTTTTTTAGAAAATATTGAAAAGAAAAAAAATTTTATTTCCTATGATAAAAACTCGTATGTTGGAGGTCATGCATATTCATTTGAGATTGATAATTTTTATTATGATGAAGGTGCACATATAAGTCATAGCTCAAATATAAATTTTTTGAAATATATTGATGCAGAAAATAAAAAAAAATTTAAAGAGTTTAAAAGTATTGTATTGAATTTTTATAAAGAAAAGAAAATAGGATACCCTATACAGTTTAATCTAAAAGATCTTAATTTTTTTGAAAAAATCCAGTACTTTTCAGAATATTTTTTCAAAAGAAAAAATCATGGAAAATCTAAAAATTATTATGAATGGCTTTTGTATTCTTATGGGGGCTTTCTTACAAATAAATATTATAAAATGTACACTGAAAAGTATTGGAGAACTGATATGAAAGAAATGTCAGTAGATTGGGTCAAAGGAAGATTGGCTGAAAAAAATGTTTACGATACTTTGATGAGTCTTTTTTTTAAAAATATGAATAAAACGTTAGTCTATAATAAATTCAAGTATCCTTTATGTGGTGGTTTTTTTAATGTCTTTAAGGAAAAATATGAAAAATTTAATTTTAATTTAAATTATAATGTTATTAAGATAGATATAAAAAATAAAAAAATTCTTTTCGAGAATGGTATAGAAAAAAATTACAATGTATTAGTAAGTTCAATTCCTTTGAATGAGTATGCACATTTAATTAAAGAATTACCAGAATGGGCAAAAGATACTTTAAATAATTTAAAATTTACAAAATTAATTACTTATAATTATAAGTTAAAGAGAAAAATCAATCATGAATTTCACTGGTGTTATTTTTATGACAAAAGTATTCCAATTTCTAGAATGTCTATTCTAAGTAATTTTAACCAACAAAAACAAAACAATTATTATTATGTTCAAGCAGAGGTCTTTTACAGAAATGATGAAAAAATCGATTTTATTGATTATGATCAAAAAACTCGTAATCATATAAGAAAATTTTTTAATTTGAAAAATGATGATGATTTATTGTATGAAAAAAAAATATTTGTTGAAAAGGCATATCCAATACCATTAATTGGTGACCGAGATAAAATAAATGATATAATTCATTGGTTAAGACAAAATAAAATTTATCCAATTGGACTATATGGGAATTGGAAATTTATGTGGTCAGATCAGACATTTTTCAATGGAAAAGAAGTTGCTGATGAAATTAATCAGATTTAATTATGAATAAAAGTAAAAAAAAATATATAAATGATTCCAGTTTTTGAGCCAGAAATTTTACAAGAAGATATTACAAATGTCGTGAGAACATTGAGAAATAAAGAACTATCAGGAACATTTTCAAAATCTATTGACAAATTTGAGAAAGAATTTGCAAATTTCTGTGATTGCAAATATGGAGTTTCAGTATCAAGTGGAACAACTGCCCTTCATTTAGCTATTGCAATTTTAAATTTAAAAAAAAACAGCGAAATAATTGTCAGTTCATGTACAAATATTGCAACTGCTTTAGCCTGTTACCATAATAATTGTATTCCTGTTCCAGTAGACTCTGATTTAAATACTTGGAATATAGACGAGGAAAAAATTGAAAAATCAATCAATAAAAAAACTAAAGCTATAATTGTTGTTCATTTTCTTGGCAATCCTGTGAATATGGTGAAGATTAAAAAAATTGCAAAAAAATATAACTTATTTTTAATTGAAGATGCAGCAGAGGCACATGGTTCTGAGATAAATTTTAAGCGCGTTGGTTCTTTTTCAGACATTGCTTGTTTTAGTTTTTATGCAAATAAAACTATAACATCTGGAGAAGGTGGTATGTTAGTGACAAATAATAAAAAATACGAGCAACTTTTAAGGTTATACAGAAATGTTGGATTTACAAAAAAAAGATTTGTACACAGTGTTGCTGCTTATAATTTTAGATATACAGCAATGCAAGCAGCCTTCTGTCATTCACAATTCAATAGAATAGATAAAACCATAAAAAAAAAAATTGAAATAGCTGAAAAATATAAGTTTAATTTAAAGGATGTTGATGAAATTAAATTTCAGCATAGCCATAAAAATTATAAAAATACCTTTTGGATGGTAGGTATTTTAAATTATTCAAAAAAAGTGAATAAAATTAACTTATCAAAAAAATTAAAAAAATTTGGAATTGATACCAGAAGTTTTTTCTTGTCAATTTTACATCAACCTTGTTTCAGTGAAATTTATAAAAATAAAAAATATAAAACACCTAACAGTGATTATTTATGGGAACATGGAATTTATTTACCATCTAGCGTTAATTTAACAGATAAACAAATAGCATATATTTCTAATAAAATTAAATTGATTTATTCAAAATAAATTTAAATGAAAATTGGTATTTTTTTATCAGCTAGAAAACCTACTGATGGTGGTGGGTATACTATAACTAAAGATTTATTTGATAGTATTATAAAAATTTATCCAAAAAAAAAATTTTATTTTATTATTAGAGGTAAAAAGAATAATTATTTTAAAAATATGCTTCAAAAAAAAGGTTTCGATTACACCATAATTGAAATAAGTAGGTTTAAAATATTTATTAAATCATTAATCGTAACATTATTTAGGTTTATTTTTGACTTCAAAGATAACTTAGATCATATTTTAAAAACAAAAAAGATAAATTGTTTAATTTTTTTATCTTCAGAAAATTTTTATCCTTTAAAGACACCATATGTTTCTACTATTTGGGATATACAGCACTTGACTAACCCTAATTATAGAGAAACAGGATCAATATTTATTAAAGTGTATAGAAATATTGTCCTCAAAGCTTTCTTAAAAAATTCTAAAAAAATTATAGTTGGGACAAATGTAGGAAAAAAAGAAATTAAAAAATTTTATAAAATTAAAAGTAACATTTTTTATAAGTTGCCACACCCTACGCCTAAAATTTTTTTCAAACAGAAAAAAGTTACATTTAATTCTAAAATTTTTAAAAATAATAATTTTTTTATTTATCCGGCTAATTTTTGGGAGCACAAAAATCACATTATATTATTAAAAGCTATTAAAGAAATTAATTTAGAATATAAAAAAAAAATAAATCTAGTTTTGGTAGGAAGCATAAAAGATAAATTATATTTTGATAAAATTAAAAATTTTATCAAGATTAATAAATTAAAAAAAAATATTAAAATATTAAAATTCGTTTCATTAGAAAAATTAATACAACTTTATGATGCAAGTGAAGGTTTACTATATGCCTCTTCCTCAGGACCTGAAAATCTGCCCCCACTTGAAGCATTTGCGCGTGGAAAAAATGTTATAATATCAAATTATTCTGGATCAAAAGAACAATTAAATAAATTTGCAACCTATTTTAATTTTAAAAAAAAAAAATAGTATTAAAGAAAAAATATTAAATTTTAAAAAAATTAATAGTAAAAATTTAAAAAATTATGCAAGATTTAAGTCTACTGATACTTATATTAAAAATTTAATAAAAAAAGTAGAAAGAGATTTTAATGTTTAAAGACTATTTTTTTAAAATAATAATTTTTATTAAAAAAAAATTTATTGGCTTTAAAAAAATTGATCAAAACCATCTTAAAGAAAAAAAAACTAATCAAGATTATCAAAATGAAGATTTGATAAAATTAATACTATTGAAAAATAAAGAATTTAGAAAAAAAAAAAATAATTACATATTAGAAGATAAATATTTATTTGATAAAATGTTAAGCAAAAAAGGACAATTAAGAGTTTTAGATTTAGGTGGAGGTGGTGGTCATACTCTTCTAACATTTAAAAGAAATTATCCATTTATAAATTTTATTTGGTATAATTATGAAACTACTGCTTTAGTAAAATTATTCAAAAAAAAACTAAAAATTGAAAAAAAATTAATTTTTACTGATAAATTAGAGGATGTCCCAAACAAAATAGACCTTTTATATTGTAATAGCTCTTTACAGTATATTAAAGATCAATCTGAATTTATAAAAAAAATTTTAAAAAAAAAAATTAAATATATTTATATTACAAGAACTTTTTTTAATCATAATGATTTAAAAACTGTTGCAGCAATTCAGCAGACGTTGCTTTCTGAAAATGGGCCAGGAAAGGTTGAAAAAAATTTATTCAAAGAAAAAATTATTAAATACCCCGTATTTATATTTTCGAAAAAAAAATTTGAGGATATAATAAAAAAAAAATATTTCACAATATCTAAAAAAAAAAATAATAATGATTTTATAATAGTAGAAGGTATAAAATACTTTTCATTTATGTATTTTTTTAAATCAAAAATTTAACAATAAGGTAGTAGAAGTATTTTCAAGATTAAAATAAAAATAAATATATAATATCATTCATTGAATGAAAAAAAAAATTTTAATTACAGGTGGAGCAGGTTATATAGGAAGTCATATTGTTGAATTGTTATCAAAAAAAAAATTTGAAGTTTTTGTTATTGATAATTTATCAAAAGGCTTCAAACAACTTTTAAATAAAAATGTGATTTTAATAAAAACAGATATTAAAAATATTTCTAGAATAAATAGTATTTTAAAAAAATATAAATTTGAAACAATAATCCATTTAGCAGCACTGACCGATGTGCAAGAATCTGAGATGTATAAAAAAAAATATTACAATAATAATATCATTGGAACCGAAAAATTATTTAAAGCATGTAAAGATACGTCTGTAAAAAATATTATTTATTCTTCATCAGCAGGTGTATATGGGAATGGTAAAAACCCAGTAAAAGAAAATAGTGAATTAAAACCGATTAATTATTATGCATTCACAAAATTAGTTGGTGAAAAAAAATTAATTGAATTTTCTAAAAAAAGTAAAATAAAGTATTTTATTTTAAGATATTTTAATGTTTGTGGTGCAAGTAAGAGTGGCAATATAGGTATATTAAACAATAACAATAAAAGTCTTTTTAAGGTTCTTTCACGACAATCATTAGAAAAAAACCCAAAAATAAGCTTGTTTGGAAAAAAATTTAATACCAAAGATGGTTCTTGCGTCAGAGATTTCATACATGTTAGTGATTTAGCCAATATTCATTTCGAATTAATTAAATATGCAGATAATAATAATAAATCACATATAATTAATTGTGGTTATGGAAAAGGGTACACTGTATTAGAAATTATCAAAGCGTTTCAAAATATAATTAACAAAAATATAATAGTTAAATATAAAAAAAAAAGAAAAGGAGAAATAGCAATTAGTTATTCTGATAACAAAAAAATAAAAAAATTAATAGAGTGGAAACCAAAATTTAATAATTTGAAATTAATGGTAAAATCATCTTTAGTTTGGGAAAAAAAATTAAAGAAAAAAAATTTTAGTAAATGAAAAAAAAATATTTAGTAATTACAGGTGGTGCAGGATTTGTAGGTTCAAATTTAATAAAAAAATTACTTAAAGTTACAAATTATAAATTAATTAGCATTGATAATTATTCTACTGGAAAAACAAAAAATCAAAGTCCAAATCCTAGGGTAAAATATATTAAGTCTCACACTAAAAATATTTCTAAAATTCTAAGTAGTAAAAAAAAACAAATAAAAACAATATTTCATTTCGGTGAGTATTCTAGAATATATCAAAGTTTTTTAAATATGAATGATTGTATTAGCTCAAATTCAATCGGGACTTTTGAAGTATTTAACTTTTGTTTAATGAACAAAATAAAATTAGTTTATTCAGCTACATCTGCAAGTTTAGGAAATGATGGTAAAGACAAAAATTTATCACCATATGCTTTTACTAAAGCCAAAAATATTGAGTTATTAGAAAATTTAAAAAAATGGTTCAAATTTAGATTTGAAGTTCTGTATTTTTATAATGTTTATGGACCAGGTCATATATCTAAGGGAAATATGGCAACTGTAATAGGTATTTTTGAGGAGTCTTTAAAAAATAATAACCCACTCCCTGTAGTAAAGCCAGGGACTCAATCAAGACGTTTTACACATATAAGTGATACAATTGATGTTTGTTTTGAAGCATGGAAAAAAGATAATTGTAAACACTATAGCATCTCTAATAAAAAATCTTATAGTATTATTCAGGTAGCAAAACTTTTTAGTAAAAAGATTAAATATTTGCCACCTAGAAAAGGTGAAAGATTTGCCTCAGCACTTACAAAAATTAAATCCCCAAATATTTTAATTAAATGTTATGGCAAAAAATCATTAAAAGACTATGTTAAAAATTTTAAAATGACTTTGAAAAAGCATCCAAAAGCATACAAAATATAGTTTTTTTTGTTAATATTTAGATTTACAATTGACTTAAATGAAGTATAAAGCCCATGCCTGGTAATTATTGCGAGAGTGTAATACCCGATCCCATTCCGAACTCGGAAGTCAAGCCTCTCAGCGCCAATGGTACTTTGTCTTAAG
>MDSV01174184.1_pt1 | contig 13312 bp, 10 predicted proteins | sample 810851 | NCBI WGS metagenome assembly MDSV01 (sample SAMN05326640, study PRJNA326480) | marine metagenome | isolation source: seawater | place: Atlantic Ocean: North East | collected 2012 | reverse complement strand
TATTTAGGTCGAGTAACTCAGTTGGTTCAGAGTGCCGCCCTTACAAGGCGGAAGTCCGGGGTTCGAGTCCCTGCTCGACCACAAACAAAAAGGTCCTTATTAATAAGGACCTTTTTATTTAGTAGCTTTTTTATTAAACGTTAATTTGACAATATGAGATTTATAATAATAATAATATCTTGAATATTGATAATTGAATCTTCATTAAGATCTCCTGCATATATTTGTAAATCTGTAAAACTAATATCTCCTAAAATAAAATTTACAATAGTAACTAAGTCAAGTATATCAATGATTTCATCTTGATTTAAATCGCCAGGTATATAAATAAAAGAATTAAGGTGATTAATAAGAACTCTTATACTTTCTTCTGTAGCAATTCTAGCTGTGTTCCAATCAATAAATCCTCCAACATGTATATGCCCACCTGAGATGCATTGTGTATCACTAAATTGATTTAAGTCTCTATACCAAGTACCATGGTAAGCCATAAACTCTGATACATATCTACCAGGGTCTCCATTTATATCAATATATGGATTAAGGCCAATATTTAACTCTGAGATTCCTTCAACAATCTGTTCCATGGGTAAATTTGAATTTCTTAAAAAAAATGCATTTTCGTTAGTATCTGGAGGATTTGGTGTAGGCTGAAATGGAGATGTAAAATCATTATACCAATTAGTCCTATTGTATGCATTGTATTCTAATTCCCAGCTTTGATCCATAAACCCTCTACTGAATGTTATAGTTGCAATAGGTCTATGCTCTTCAAAAATAGGCCAAAAATCCTCTGATGTATCTTGGTAGTCTACTTCTAAATCACCATATCCTTGACCACAACTCGAGCAGTCAGGATCAGAAAATTCAGGGAAGTATGAAATAATATCAAATCCTCTATCCTCCCAGTTTTCACCTTGCCAACCTTCTGGGTTTAATGTATTATTTTGGCTAAAATGTCTAATCATCTCATTTGTTGGCGGCCAGTATCCTGTTAAAAGTATAATAGGTTGCTCTCTAAGTTGATTTCTTTTATAAAATGTATTTTTTTGTTTATATAGTTTTTGTTTTTGATTAGGTATTATTTTTAATTCTATTTTTGCAGTTTCTATATATTTATTTGTGTTTAGCTCAATAATGATAGAATTTGAATTTATTTGTTTTGATATGACTTTATTATTAATTATATCGTATGGACCTTTAAATAAATTTTTATCATTATAATCAATTATAAAAATTTTACTCTTATTCAAACTATTATTTATATTTAATTCCAAAGAGTAAGGTTTTTTTGTGTTAAATTCTACCGCAGCTTGGCATATAGTTTGATTAGTGGGAGTCTGTACGCATTCTAATTGAATGAATTCACTTAATGAATATATATCTATAAGATTTGTCTTTAATGGATACTCTTTCGATAATGGATCTTCATGAATGGCTAATTGAGATAAAATGATGTTTATATAAAAAAGTACTGTAGTTTTTTTAAAAAAATTCATAAAAATAATTGTCCTTGTTAAATTATAGCAATGCTAATTTATAAAATAATAATAATAAAATAATTAAATAACTTGAATCATTTGTTACAAACCATTTTTTTGTTGGTTTTAATCAACCTATTCGGCTATATCTATTCTTATTTGATAGTAACAAATAGAATAGGCCAAAATAGACAAATCCAACCAAAGTTTATCAAAGATAAAGAATATTTATTCAATCATTCTTTTCTATTTATTATTAACGTATGTATTCTGATATTATTTGTATTTATTGGTTTTTATTTTTTTAACGATTATATAATTAAATCAGATTTGGAATTTTCATTTTTTAATTTACTAATTCATTTATCAATAGTTTTAATTTTCGATGATACTTTTTTTTATTTCCTTCATCGATTCATGCATCAAAATAAGTATATCTATAGCAGGATTCATAAAATACATCATCGTGCTCATTCTCCAATACCTATTGATTATATATATGTTCATCCTTTAGAATGGATGTCAGGTTTTATTGGACCATTTATAGGAATTTTATTATTAGGAGGTGTTCACATATATACCTTTTGGGCATACCTTATTATTCGAAATTTACATGAATTAGATATTCATTCAGGTTTAAAAAGCTCTTCTTTAAATAGTTTTATGCCATTCTCAGGTACCAATGAACATCATGATATTCATCATGCAAAAAAAAATGGTAATTATTCTTCTACATTTTCATTTTGGGATACAGTGTTTAAGACAAAATTATAAATTTGTGATATAAATTGCAATTTTTGTTATAATTTTTTATTAATTTTATTGTTGATTGAATGAACTATGATTATGAATTTAATAATATTAATATTTTTTAGTTTTGTATATTCAGATACAAAAATAACTCCTGAATATGGCTCTGCTGATGATCGTTTCGGAAGAGATGTCGCTTTGTTTAGTGATTGGATTGCAGTAGGTTCCAATAGAGATGATACTATTAATGGATCTAATTCGGGCAGTGTTTATGTTTATAAGTACAATGATTTTGATATTATTCAAGAATATTATATAATTCCACCTGATGGCGAATCTAATGATTATTTTGGTAAATCTATATCAGTTTATGAAAACTGGCTATTAGTTAGTTCTATTTATGATAATGTAAATGGAGAAAAATCAGGTTCAGCTTACGTCTATTATTTTAATGGAATTGATTGGGTGCTTCATAGCAAATTAGTACCTGATGATGGTTCTCCATTTGATCGATTTGGTTATTCACTTGATATTTTTGATAATATTATTGCTATTGGTTCTGTTTATGATGATGATTTAGGTGAAGATTCAGGCTCAGTTTATGTATATAGATTGAATGATAATCATTGGTATTTAGATCAGAAGTTATTATCTGATGATGGAGAGGAGGGTGATTTTTTTGGAGTTACTTTATCTCTTGATACTGATTTATTGGCTGTAGGGTCTGTTTACGATGATGATATGGGATTAAATTCAGGTTCAGTGTCATTATTCCGTTATGAAAATGAATTTTGGGTAGAGACTAATAAAATATTAGCTTTTGATGGAGGTGAGTATAACTTTTTTGGAAATGCTGTAGATATGCATTCTGGAAACTTAATAGTTGGTTCATTTCATGATAATAGCTTATACCAAAATTCAGGTTCAGTTTATATCTATAATATCCAGCAAAATCATTTGGTCCAATTTGTAGATAAAATTATACCTTTTGATGCTTCTTCAAATGATAAATTTGGTCAATCTGTTTCTATACATGACAATTACTTATCTGTGGGTTCACTTAATGATGATAATGGATTAAATTCAGGAGCTGTTTACTTATATGATTTGAATCAGGAGTTTAATGAAATAAAATATATTCCAGATGACGGTTCGCAGTTTGATGAGTTTGGAGGAGCTATTTCAATCTATGGTAATAAAATATTGGTTGGTTCTCAGTATTCAGAAAATTCAATCGGTGCAGTATATTTAGCAGATTTTATAGGCTGTTCTTTATCAAATGCTTGTAATTATAATATTGATTTATGGTCAAATGAATCTTTTTGTGAATATCCAATTAATAACTTTGAATGTGACCAAAATTGTTATGATGAAATTGATAATTGTGGTGTTTGCGGTGGTTTAGGAGTTTCAGGAGATGCTAATTATGATTTATCAATTGATATTCTAGATGTAGTTTTAATTATAGAATATATTTTAGAATTAAATGTGTATGATGTTAATGCATGTACAACTGATATTAGCTTAGATGAAATAGTCAATATAACAGATTTAGTTCTCTTATTAGAAATTATTTTAAATCAATAATTATAATTTAATATTTAGTTTTTTATAAATATATGCAAGTAGCCAAAGTGGTCCAATTAATAGAAATTGTAAATCTTTAAAGAATGCTGGCTTTTTACCCTCAATTTTATGACCGATAAATTGTCCTACCCAGGAAATAATAAAAATGCCTAAATAAAGGTAAATTTGCATTATTTCATCATTTCTATTAATTGATTCTATTATTAAAACAAAAAATAAAGTAATAAGTGACATTCCTATAGCTAAGGATTTAGAAATTTTTAAATAGTATCCAATCGCTATAATAATAAATACCTCTAAGCCTCTAATTGAAAAAAATATAGAATCAGTATCTAACTTTATAATATTTATTTTTGATAACAATCCTAATAGGCTAAACATAATTAATGGAATACATATCCAGTGGATTATTTTATTTGTCTTATTTTTGTGATATATTGAATATTCATCATTCCATTCATGTATAGTTTTCATTCTTATTGATCCTCTTCTTTTAAAAGTGCATATTTTTGCCAAAAATTAACAGATTTTGCCCATTCTTGTGATGGGTAATTAGCTTTTGTCCCACCAGGCAAGCATAGCTGATTCCTCATCATTGTAATTGGACCCATAGGAAGTTCATCTAAGTCTTCTGGTATACCCTGAAAAGCTATTAATTCCCATTCATTGTCAGTTTCGTTTTCATTTGTTTCTTGTAAAATATCCTTTCTATATAAAATTAAGTCTACGCCACCTATTTTAAGAGGTTTTCCATTTAAGGCTTTTGTACTTAAGTAGATTTCTTCATTTTTTCTTCTTTTTTTAGGTTTAGTTTCAAATTTTGTATTGCTATCAATTTTAACTATAGGGGAAATGAAATATTTTAAAAATTCTTTTGATACAGATACTAGGATAACTCCGTCTCTATAGCCTTTTTTAAAGCAGCCCTTTTTGAATTGAGCCTCAGCATGACTTATGATTTGTTCAAAAGATATGCTTGAATAGGTTTTACCTGAACCTTTAACTTGTCTTCTGACAAAACTATTTAGCCCAATTTTTTTTTCGTTATTGTTATCCATTAATAGAAATATTTTATTATTTTATTTGTATTAAATATATAAAATTAAACCACTTAAGAGAAGGAATATCATTTTGGAAAAAGAAAAAAAGAGTTTGAATCAAATTTTAGAATCTTATCAAAAAATTGAGGCTAAAATTATTGATAACGAAGGCGAAGTTGATGATCAAATTGAGAGAATGCTTGAAATAAATGAATCAGAACTAAAGGATAAGTTAGATGGTTATCAGGGATTTGTAAAGTACCTAGAAGGACAAGTTGACTACCTGAAGACAATGGAATCTCACTATCTTAAAAGAAGAAAAACCTTAGAGAATTCAGTAAAAAAATGCAAAGACTCTATGGTAAAGTCATTATCATTGATTGATGTGAAAAAAATTAAAACATCTAATTATAATTTTTCTTTATGCAATAAAGAGAGCTGGTCTGTTGACTTAGAGGTTATTGATGATAGCCTTAAGAGTCAGCTAGTATTAGATGGTTTAGCTCAGAATGTATTCAAAGTTTCAATAAGTGATATTAAAATTAAGTATAAAGATATGGTTGAATCAGATAGGCCAGATTGGATAGAAATTAAAAGGGGAGACTATATAAGAGTATCATAAGTATTAACTTAATATAATAGTTATAACTTTTATATAAAGTTATATATTAATTATCAAGTATGATATTTACAAGTAAAACAATATCAAGAATATCTACCGCATTGTTATTATCTAAATCTCCAATTTGATTAAGTATTCCTGAATAGTCAGTAATATCTTCAAGTACTAAATTAATCATTACTACAATATCAAGGATATTAAGTAATCCATCAGAATTCATATCTCCGCTAGTTATGGAATTATTAAATACAATTAGATTATTTATAATAGTAGTATTAGGATTAGAATTATAGTCTAAAACAGTCAATGATACACTAAATGGACCATTTGAAGTATATGTATGAGTAGGATTCTCATCATAGCTTATGTTGCCATCTCCAAAATCCCATAGGTACCATCCTGTTAACCCAGAGGATTGATTAAAGAAAGAAACAGGAGAAGGATTTAAATAATCAGTTTGAAGAATTGAAAATTGAGGATTAATAGGTTCTAAATCACTATAGCTAACTTCTTTATGTGTGATGTAGTCTAATTCAATTTCATTTGTACTTCGAATTTGAACAAAATAATAATCATTAGGTATTAGATAGTCAATTTCGTCATTTATATTTTTCCAGTCTGTCCATTCTATAATACTAACATCATCAAAAAAGGCTTTTGAGGAATCTGTATCAGGTATATCAAGATATAGACGAGTATCAAAAAAGTATGACCCATCTCTAGGATTAATATCATTATATAATAAGCTCCAATCAGAGTCTCCATTTATGCCAGTTCCAAAAGAATCGGTTCCAAGGCTAATTGAAGAACTTCTTGAACTGTAATATCTAACTTGTATATTTGCATTATTGGCATTTATTGTTTTTATATTTCCGTATAAGCCATAGTTTAAATCATTATCAATTTTAATTCGATGCTGTAAATTTGTAATAATATTATCACCAGAATTTGTATCTCTATTCAAACATATGGATCTAAGTCCATTGTAAGATTCAGATTCATCATAGTATTCATCATCATTATTCAGGTTCCACATAGTGCAACCCTCATCCTCCATATTACCAAACCATAACAAGTCTCTACCTAGTCTAAATTCGTAGTCTCCATTTAATGAATCAATTGATGCAAAACTTCCAAATTGATGCATAGGAATAGGTTTACTATAATAATAAGAATCTTGAGAATAGGTGACAATAGGATTTCTAGAGGTAATAAATTTTTCATTTATTGTATTTTCATCTAAAATAATATATCCTTTATTATCAATTCTATTTACATCTATATAAGTGTCTAGCTCTTTGGACTTGAATGCGAGATAATCAAGGATATGTAGACCTAATTCGCCTTTAGCTATATAAGGTATCTTATCATCAATATATACAGGATCAATGTTATAGTCATAAATTTTAAGTGTATCGATGGATGAATTTAAAATTACTGATGGAAAAGTTTCTGGATATGATAAGTCAAATACAAAGTTACCAAGCGAATGCGCAATTAATTTACCATTATATACTTCATATCCTTGAATTACATGAGGATGATGTACTATAACTAAGTCAGCACCATTATCTATAGCAAAATGTCTGATTTCTCTATCCCACATATGCGGAACATCTATAAAAGGTATATAATTCTCATCTTCATCAGATATATCTTCAATATCCATAAAATTTGTAATTTCATTTGGAAGTAAGTAATTATTTGTTTCAGCATTATCTAAAATTATTTGGTCATAATCTTCTCCTGGTGCAGTAGAGTATTCACTCCCAGCATGCATTTCTAAAATAATAAAATCAGAAATTTCATTAACCTCTTCTATTTGTTCTCTAATATAGTATGGAGTCATATATGCAAAACCAGGCTTATTATACCCTGCATGAAGATAGGGCTGAGCATTATTATATTGGCCAGTTCTATCACTTGAAGCTAGGAATGCAATATTCAGACCATGGCTATTGTAAATTAAAGGTTGATATGCTTCATAAGAATTACTACCAGCTCCAGAATGTAAAATATTATTTTCGTCAAGAATTTGTTGGGTATTAATTAAACCTTCCAGTCCAAAGTCTATTATATGATTATTCGCTAATGAAACAATATCAATTCCAGCATATACTAGTCCTGATACACTACTTGGATCAGCCTTAAAAACTACAGATTTAGTCGGATGAGGTGTACCATCTATTGTTAAAGGACATTCTAGATTTGCAACTGTTACATCTGCCTGATTTCCTAGAAAATCTAGAGTATGTTCAAAAATATATTCAACTCCAAATTGATCTATAATTCCACCGTTATTTTCATAATTTCTACCAAACATAACGTCACCTATAAAATTCATTGTTAATGGAAGTGAAGAATTGCCATATTCAACGGTGATTGGTAAAGTTGCAAAACCAATAATTCCTTGATTGTCAGTTACTTGTAAAAAAATATTATATGTATGATCATCTTGTATAATATATGTATGACTTGGATTTGCTTCTGTACTACTTTCGCCATCACCAAAATACCATAAATATGTAAACATATTACTATCATCATCTTCAATAATACTATTAAAGGTTATTTCAATTGATCTGTTATTACTGTTAAATAATCTTCTATTTTCAATAATACTATATTCTATTTCTACATTGGGGGCAAATGGTATAGAGTTTGTAATATCAACTAAATCATCAAAATATGAGATACTTGTAACATTATTGTTGTCTTTATCATTTATATAAGCAACTTTTTCTATCAGTGGATAATAATCAAAGTATGCATGCCAATCATCAGATATTGGTAATTGAAAAATATTCCATTGATTCTCAGGAAATGCTCCTTGATATACAGTAACCCATTCTTCCATATCTAACTCCTGAGTACCATAGAAAGAGTAATATAATGTGTTGACAGAATCTTGAAATGCCATACCAATAATTTCACCAGTTTGTTCAGAAAAAGAAGATATTTGCCATACTGAACCTTCTTCAAGTTGTTGGTCATCAATATCTTCAACCTTCCAAGTATTACCATATAATTTTAGACTTCCCGGAGAATCATAAAATGTATTTAATGAATCTAAACTCCAATCATTTGGATCTTGATCGTGATTAGGAAATGAGGTTAAGTTGATACTATCTAAATCAAAGTTTTGAATTATATTATTATCAAGATGATTAATTACACTATTTGATACAATATTGCTAAAATTATTGATATTTTCAAAGTGATCTAATGCTCTAATTGAAAAAAAGTATTCATTATCTACATCTAAGTTATAGATAGTTGCTTTATCTGTTCTTACATCTAGTAAATTATTCTGATTATTCTCGTCCCAGTAACTTGATTCATCAGTTATAGAATCTAATCCATAATAGATTTTATATGATTTAAAATTAGTATCATCTGTTTGATTCCAATTTAATTTAATATAATGTTCTCCATCAAATGTGGTGGTTAAGTTTTCGATTGGAGTAGGGGGCATTGTATCTGGATTTGCATTCCAGTGATCTAAATAGTTATCAATAGAATGAATAAAAGGCCTATAGTAATCTCTAATAACAGCATAATTATTATCATATAGTTGATAAATATCTATATTCATTTCTTTAAATAATTCAGGTTTTTCATCAAGCTCTATTTGTATCCATGGCTCATATACTGCTCTATTATCAAAGAAACTTCTTAAGTAAAGCATTTGAACAGCATTATCATCATGTGGACCTAATAACTCATAGCTATGAGGTATTTCAAAGATTTCATTTTCACCATAAAAATTAAAAATACTATCGTAATGCACTTGATAGTATTCATCTACTCTTAAGGATTCATGATTAGCTAAGCTTGAAAAATAGTTTTCAGGAATGGGATATTCTTCAGTAAAATTAATAATATCTAAGCGTTCATTAGAAACATCTCGAATAGGTTTATTTGCATATTCAGCATCATGACCCCCTGATAAAACTATGGATTTAAAGCCTTCATGGCTTTGATTTTCATCAAAACTATGAAGATGGAATACTATCGGTGAATGTGGACCTATATTGATCAGTGAATCACATAAAACTTCATGAAATTGATGAAATAAAGTATTGGTGTTCCTTGACGGATCTGAAAGTGATTTATCATTAGTATAATTACCCTGATTATTCCATTTCACTTCACGACCTGAGCCAGCAAGTAGAAGGGCAAATGCATCTATTTCAAAAAATAAATCAAGACCTACATAAGGAGATATGAAATCATCATTTGGATGAGGCATTTCTATAATGACTTGTTTATTTATTGCACTTGGATTAATAATATATAATCCCCATCCATTTTTAAAACTGCCAGTAATATCATCATCATCAATATCTACTAGATTAGAGTCATAGTATGTAGAATCTAAATTTTCTCTCAGTAAATAATATGTTTTATTGTAAAGGGTATCTTCAAATTCAACCAGATTATAATTAAAAGATTCAGTAGAATCTGATAGCATTTGATCTACAGTATTAAAATCATTATTAATAAATTTATTAAAAATATCTTTCCAGTATGTTAAAATAGAAGATCCATCAGGTATGATACGATAATTACCAAAGCCATTTGTTTGAATATCAATAGAATCAGCAGTATATATGTTGTATCCTTCTGAAGCTATACCCTCAGAAATATGACTTATATAATTATCATATTGACATGTTGAACATTCAGAAGTAATAAAACCTTCAAGGCTACCCTGCTCAAAAATAATTTCTCCATATAAAATAGAAAAATGTAATAAAAATATTATACATAGCTTGCTTATCATCATGATTAATTTATTTTAAATTAATGGAATAAAAAAATAACGTTACAGTTAGTTACTCTTTTTTTGACATTTATTACAAAAATATGTTCCTCTTCCAAAAACCTTGATTTTATCTATAGGATTGGAACAGCGGAAGCATTGTTTTTTATTCCTTCCGTAAACTTTTAATTCCTTTCTATAATTTCCTGTCTTCATATTATCAAATTTGAAGTTTATTATGGTAGTGCCGTGATAATCTATAGATTTATTTAAAATTGATTTTGTGTATTTTATTAAACGCTTAATATCTATTTTTTTTAATTTATTTGATAATGTATTTGGATAAATTCTTGAATGCCATAATATCTCATCAATATAAATATTCCCTAAGCCAGATATGAATGATTGATCTAAAAGTAGTCCTTTAATGTTTCTTTTTTTATTACTTAAATTTTCAATCATCCATTTACTGTTAAATTTATCTGATAGTGGATCAATGCCTAATTTGTCATAAATGATATTTAAGCTTTTGATATAGTAGAATCCTCCAAATTTTCTAATATCTTCATAGAATAAATAATCTTTATTGGATAATTGGAAATAACATCTAACATGCTTTTTAAGTTTAAACTTTGATGATGTATATAGATATCCAGTCATCCTAAGATGGAAAGCGATATAATTTTTATCTAGTTTAAAAATTATATATTTACCTAATCGATAAACATCAATTATTTTTCTACTTTTAATTGATTTATTAAAGAAAGTAAAGTTCTTAGAATATAGAGTTTTGTCCCATAAAATTTGACACGACGTTACCTGTTTATCAGTTAAAATAGGTTTTAAATGATTAACTACTGTTTGTACTTCTGGTAACTCAGGCACAAATATTAATTAAGATTTGAAACTCTTGATTCTTCATTAGGAGCATGCCATGTATTACAATTATTGCACCATATCTCTTCAAGTGTTTCATCGTTTATATCATGATATGTATTGCAATTAGCGCACCAACGTTGTGTCGGATCAATTGACTCGGCATTAGCAATTTCATATATAAAGCTTCCTAAAAATAAGCAAAAAGAGCTAACTACAATTATCCCAGTTAGTTTTGAAAGACTAAACTTTTGTTTTATTTTCTTATTCTTTTTCGACATAGTTTAATTTACTTTAAACCTTTTTATAAAAAAAGTTTTAAGCTTGTCCACAATAAATATAAGAACATAAATATTGACCTATACTCAAAAAACAACTTCCACCAATATGATTGTATATGTTTTTTGTATCATGGTAATGTGAATCTTTAAGTAACTTGAATTCTAACATTAAATTACCTTTTAACTCTTGGAAATCAACAAACTTGTATCTTCCTACACCAAATTCAGTTTTAAGTATTATGTCAGACTTTTCCTCACATAATATTTTTAGGTATTTAGTTTCATCTACATTGTTATTTATTCTATTTATATTGTTCATGATAAACTCCCATTTATTTTTAAGTATTTTATATATATGCAATTGTTTAAATTGTGATATACCACACATGGTGCATAAATGTGTGATTTAAATCAAAAAAACTATATGAAATAAGAATGTATAAAGATAAAAATAAAGCACATATAAGAACAGAAAATCAGTATAAGGAAGAATATAAAAAATCTGTAGAAAATCATGATTTATTTTGGTCTGAAAAAGCCAATAGACTTAATTGGTATAAAGAGTGGGATAGAATATCAGATATAGATTTTGAAAAAGCCCATATAAAGTGGTTTGAAGGCGCTAAGTTAAATGCTTCTTATAATTGCATTGATAGGCATATTGAAAATGGTGATGGAGATAAATGTGCTATTATATGGGAAGGAAATAATCCTAATGAGGATAAACATTATACATATCATCAATTATTAGAAGAAGTATCAGCTTTTGCCAATGTTTTAAAAAGTAATAATATTAAAAAAGGTGATAGAGTTTGTATTTATATGCAGATGATTCCTGAGTTAGCAATATCTATGTTAGCATGTGCAAGAATTGGAGCAATTCATTCTATTGTATTTGGTGCATTTTCATCAGAATCTTTATCAGATAGAATTAATGATTCTTCATGCAAGTTATTAATCACTCAAGATACGGGAGTAAGAGGAGTCAAAACAGATATTCCAATGAAATCTAACGCTGATAAGGCATTAGAAAGTTGTCCCTCAATTGAAAATGTTATAGTGGTAAAAAGAACAGGTGCTGATATCCAAATGGATAAGAGTAGAGATATTTGGTGGCATAATGCTATAAAAGACGAATCAAAATTCTGTGAGCCTGAAATCATGGATGCTGAAGATCCATTATTTATTTTATATACTTCAGGTTCTACAGGTAAACCCAAGGGTGTTCTCCACACAACCGCAGGATATCTGCTTTATGCTTCTTATACTCATGAAATAGTATTTGATTATCATAAGGATGATATTTATTGGTGTACTGCAGATATTGGTTGGATTACGGGTCATTCTTATATTATTTATGGTCCTTTATCAAATTGTGCAACTACAATTATGTTTGAAGGTGTACCAAACTATCCAGATTTTGGTAGGTTCTGGCAGGTAGTAGAAAAACATAAAGTTAATATTTTTTATACTGCACCAACAGCGCTCAGATCTTTAATGAAAGAAGGTGATGAATTTGTTGAAAAGTATAATAGGGATACATTGAAATTATTAGGAACTGTTGGTGAGCCAATTAAAGAACCGGAGTGGAATTGGTATTTTAATATTGTTGGAAATAAAAAATGCCCTATTGTTGATACTTGGTGGCAAACTGAGACAGGAGGAATAATGATTTCACCATTACCTTCAGTCACTAAATTAAAGCCTGGTTCTGCTACATTTCCAATTATGGGAATTAGTCCTATTGTATTGGATGAAAATGGTAATGAAATTTCTAATTATCCTTGTCAAGGACTACTTGCTATTAAAAACTCATGGCCAGGTCAAATGAGAACAATATATGGAGATCATCAAAGATTTTTTGAAACATATTTTTCAAAATTTAAAGGATATTATTTTACGGGTGATGG
>MDSV01000509.1_pt1 | contig 13312 bp, 11 predicted proteins | sample 810851 | NCBI WGS metagenome assembly MDSV01 (sample SAMN05326640, study PRJNA326480) | marine metagenome | isolation source: seawater | place: Atlantic Ocean: North East | collected 2012 | reverse complement strand
TGGTGGCTGTAGCTCACGTTGGTTAGAGCACCCGGATGTGGCCCGGGAGGTCGGGGGTTCAATTCCCCTCAGTCACCCACAAACTTCACTGCCCTCGTGGCTCAACTGGATAGAGCACTGGGTTTCGGCCCCAGCGGTTACAGGTTCGAGTCCTGTCGAGGGTACAAAAACATACTTAGGAGAGTAAATGAAAGATTCAATTTCAAAAAATAATATTTCAAATTTTGATAAAGATTTTAAAAGTCATCCAACTTCTAAAATTTCAAGAAATGCTTTGACTCGTAGTCAAATTAATGATATTGCTATGGATTGGGATGCATTTAGGCTACTTGATCATACGTATTCAGATGTTATTGAAAATGAAATGGAAACTGTTACAAATCAAAAATCATCAGGTCGATGCTGGGGTTTTGCAGGTCTTAATTTGATGAGAATTTCTTTAGCTGATAAATATAATCTTAAAAATTTTGAATTTTCACAAAATCACTTTATGTTTTTTGATAAACTTGAAAAATCTAATTATTTCCTAGAAAATATAATCCAAACATTGGATCAATCTTATGAAAGTAGGTTAATGATGCATCTTCTTAGTAGTCCAGTTCAAGATGGTGGACAATGGGATATGTTCGTTAATTTGATTGAAAAGTACGGGGTTGTTCCTCAGTCCGTTATGCCAGAAAGTTATCAAAGTAGCCAGTCTGCTATGATGAATCGATTCTTAACTAGAAAATTACGTGAATTTGCTTGGGTCTTAAGAAAGATGAATAAAAATGGGATTAAAACTTCAGATCTTAGAATAGAGAAGGAGAAAATGATGTCAGTAGTATACTCTATGCTATGTGTTTGCTTGGGAAATCCTCCCAATACTTTTAATTGGCAAACTCGAGATAGAAAAAAGAAGTTTTTAAGATTTAAGAATTTATCTCCTGTTGAATTTTATAAGAAGCATGTAGGTGTGAATCTTAAAGATAAGGTTTGCCTTATTCATGCACCTATGTCTAACAAAAAAATAAATGAGCTTTACACTGTTAGCTTTCTTGGTAATGTTGTTGGAGGCCAGATTATAAAATATGCAAATGTAGAAATTGATGACATGAAAAAAGCTGCAATTAAATCGATTAAAAATAATGAAGCTGTTTGGTTTGGTTGCGATGTTGGGAAAATGTTTCATAGAGATTTGGGAGTAATGGATATGGACTTATATGACTATAGTTCTGTATTAGGTACTGGCTTTTCGATGAATAAGGCTACCCGCCTAGAATATGGGGATAGTTTAATGACTCATGCAATGCTTTTTACTGGAGTTGATATTGATGGTAGCAAGTCAACTAAATGGAGAGTTGAAAATAGCTGGGGTACAAAAGGTGGCGATAAAGGATACTATTTAATGACCGATAAATGGTTCGATGAATATAATTATGAAATAGTTGTAGATAAAAAATACTTACCTAAAAAGATTTTAGATTTATTTAAAAAAAATCCAGTTCATTTAGAGCCTTGGGATCCTATGGGTGCCCTTGCTAAATAATTATAATTTTAAGTTATTATTTATCTATTGATTATACCAATAAAAAGATACGGGTTCTGTAGCTTCTATCCAATATCCGCTACCAAATTTTAGCTCATTTAGATTGCCTAGCCATTGCTCTAATTCTTGATTATATATTGATGCTCTTCCTTCTCCAATAATACTGATTATATGATTTTGCAACTCTTCTGGAATTGCATCTTCCAAAGACATGTTGTCTTCTCCTTTATAAGATATAAGGTTATAACCTTCGTGTAAATTGTAAATAATGACTGGATTGTAAGGATAGCCTAAAATATTGAATCCAGTATCTTCTATGTTTGAATTAGGTTTTATCTTTACCCAATATCCGCTATGGTAATCTATGTTGTCAAGATTTCCAATCCAACCAAGATTTGTATCGTAATATGCCGCGTTCCCTTCACCTATAATACCTTCTAATTCATCCTTTATTAGATCGAAAATATTTTCAACAGAATTGTTTTCTGGAATATATGGGAAGCTTATTAGATTTGCCCCTTCATGTAAAGCATAATTGTATTGTATATATTCCGTAGCTGTAGTGCATACTAATTCAGATTCATTGTTAAATCTGTCATAAAGAGAAATACAAAATACTCCAGAATCAAAAGCATTTGTAACGTAATAGTTCGTTTCGGTTGAGCTGATAAGGTTAAGGTTTAACTCATCTATGCCATGATATATGTTGAAGCCTAATAAAAAACTCTGTTGTATATTAATGTCAAAGTCCCATGAGAAAAATATTTGATTTTCATCAATAAGAGCATGTAGGTTGTGCGGAAGAACTGCAAATATTTGATCAATACAGTCTTCATTGGATCCATTGCACACTTCGCAATCATCTAATTGAGCATTTCCAAAGCATGTTCCTGAGCAATCTTGGTCATTATTGAATCCATTGCACACTTCGCAATCATCTAATTGAGCATTTCCAAAGCATATTCCTAAGCAATCTTGGTCATTATTGAATCCATTGCACACTCCACAATCATCAATATTATTACTAATGCAAAATATGCTATCATCTAAATCCAAATCATTATTTATATACCCTTCAGGTTCGTAACCTGGACAAAATTGATGTGGCAATCCAGAACCTAGTCCATCTTCATCTTGATCTATATAATAATTTAGAGTTCCAGTTGAAGCGCATCCTCCCATAAGAATTTTGATATTATCAAAAGAAACCCATTCTCCATTTATATTCTCGTAAATTGGAGCAAGTTCCTGAGATTCTATATCTATATTTGATTCAGTTTTTAGATTGTACCCAATTTCTCCGACATATAAATAAATTTCATATTCTTCAGATATCTCTTCCATTTCCCAGGTTATTTGCAGAGATGCATCGTGCCCCATAGATACTCCTCTAATTCCCCATTCTAATAAATCAGAAGGAGAATGAGTAGATTTTTTATCAACGGCAAATTCAGGGTTGTCACATTCATTATTATTTGAATCTATCGATCCAAGCCAGCTAAGATTGAAAAATTGGATATCAGTATACGGACTGACTCCAGTTGGTGGGTCATACTGATCTTCTCCATAATGAAACCCATCATGACATTGCTCGCATGTACCAAGCACCAAATAGTCGTTCGCAGCTCCCGCTGAATCGTCGATATCCTCAATATACAAATTTAGCTCCCAGTTAAAAGCGATACTGAATAATATGAAAGTAATCTTTTTCATTTTGTAAAATATTAATTAATAGGAATTTAATCTATTTATTTAATATAGTTAGTGACAGCTATCAATAGTTTTTGTTTTGATTCCATAAATTGAATGCAAAATAAAACATAATAAAACCTATCAATATAAAAATAGAGGCTATTAGTATAATTATGACTTCCTTAAATAGAAGTATAAGTACTCCAATTAGCATAAAAAAAATACCTATTTTAATAAAATTAAGCCAGTGTATTTGGTTGTTCTTAAATATGAAATTAATCATGTATTAAATTTTTTAATTCATTTATAGTTGGAAATCGATTTGTTTTAAATTTTGAATAAATAAGTTTATCTTTTAATTTAATTTCAAATGCTCCTGATCTAGGTGCTGTTTTGTTTCCAATAATTACTGCCATTGGATAAATGTTTTTAATTTGTTCTGACACACGGTCAAATTCAGGTCCATAATTTCATTTGACACAATACTCAATATGTATATTCATTTGTCCCTTTTTTATAATATCTTTTTAATAAAAACGTTATTAATGAGCATACGCTCAACGCAAATAGCCCAGTCCACTTAAAATAATACATTAATATTATTAAGCTTGGGGTGAATAAAATCCACCCAAGTATTTTTGTAAACATATCTGCATCATAATCTCCAGTTCGTAGTAATATAAGAAATAAACCTGTCATATTCAGCAATAGGAATATAAGTAGTAAAATATAATAAGCGGCTGCCACTTATATAATTTAGGAAACTTTATTAGATTATAGATGTTAAATAAGTAAATGGAAATAGATTCTATAAATAGAGAATTAGTTGATGCTGTCATTAGTGGGTCGTCTAAGCATCAGTTGAAATTTGTTAAAATTGCTGAAAAAATAATTTTTGGAGCACTAAATAAGTTTCATCAAATTGATGAAATACAAAAAAAAGATTTAGCTCAAAGTATTTTTTTTAAGCTTTTTGATAGGAATAAAAGACGTATAAAAATGTGGAGTGGAAAATCTAAATTCTCTACTTATTTATATATGATTGCAAGTAACCATGCAATAGATTATTTGGGTTCTAAGCATGCGAATCAATTAAAGTCTAATGACTCAAATATTGATGTTCAATCAGTACATTTATCTGAAAGTAAAAGTTCAGAAAATATTTTAATTGATAAAATGACGCTTGATATGTGTAAGGAAAAACTTAGACCCATAGAAAAAGATATAATTGAGTTATATTATGGTCAAGGGTATAAAGAGCGAGATATTTCTGAAAAACTCAAGATATCTATAAATACAATCAGTAGTATTAAAAGTAGAGCTTTAAAAAAATTAAGAAGAGATATTTTGCAAGAATATTGGGCTTGATCAGGTCATATGCATATGAAAAAAGATATTAATCAGATTACTGAAGACCTTATGATGAGATATGTTGAAGATACCTTAACCCATAAGGAGAAAAATGATTTTGAGAGAATTCTTTCCAGGAATGAATATTTACGAGAAAGGGTCGACTCCTTAAAAACTCTAGTTTCAGAAAAGCCCCAAGATTCAATATCTATTGATGCCCATAATGACATTTTGTCTAGATTAAATATAAAAACAGATGAAAAACCTAAGAAAGTTGTTAATTTGCAATATCTTGACAAGATTGCTGATATATTAACAAACCGCCCAATTTTATTAGCCTCATCAATGGCCTGTTTGGTTATTTTTTTTATGACCCTATCTTTTAATAATTCACGCTTAAATGGCGTCAATCAACCAGAGCAGTCTGTTGTTTTAGGTGAAGATAAAGCTACAGAAGTAGTTGATGAAGGAGAGTCGTCGGATTTTTCTAAAGATCGCAATAAAAAGAATCAGTCAAAATAATCTATCTAATTTTTTTTAATATACTCCATGCTAAATGGTACAGGTTTAAAGCCTAATTTTTCGTTGATTTTATACATAGGATTATTCTCTTCATTATCAGTTCTAATTTGTGTAACTCCTTTGCTAAGCAATCTTTCAATTGCTTTAATTTTAAGAGCTGTAGCAATACCTTTTCTCCTAAAATCTCTTAAAACTCCTAGTCCATCAGTCCATGCTTTGTGCGGTTCAGATTTAGGGTAAACCTCTAAATCAGTTGATCCAATATACTGGCCTTTTAATACGGCAACAATATCAACGCCATAGTAGTTTTCGTAGAAATCATTAGTTAGTTTTACAAACCGATCAAACGGCTGCCTTGTATGCTCAATTCCTTTGGGTATAGGGAAATCTTGGCAATATTCCCATTTTAGTTTTTCAAGTTTTTTAAAATGGTCAGGGAAATTTATCATCTGTTCTTTTGAGTCGTAAAACTCTACGCCCTCTGATTCTAATTTTTTGATTAAAGGTTGATATTTTTTAAGATTAATTGCTGTTATGTCGCAAGAGTATTCTCGATTTGTTTGAACAAGTTTAAAATTTTTCTCAATTAAAAATTCTTTTATTAAATGATAGTTTGGATGGTCGTATACACTTGTAGTAATAAGATTGCTATTAAAACTCTCTATTTCTTTTAACATTTTATTGTAAAGCAACGATCTTGATTCTTTTGTATTAAAAGCTGGATCAATATTAAGTGTAAAAAAAGTAGTTCTTTTATTGTTGCCTCGGCCTTGGCTGTAGTACATTGCACCAATAAGAAGGTCATTTTCATAAAGAAGGATTCTATCTCTAATTATATCCTTATCTCTGATTAACCAATCTCTTTTGTCGTCATCTGGATGGTCAATTGAATCGTGATTTACTAGGTTGTCAATTCTGGCAAGTTCATTGAATTCTTCGTTGGTTTCATTGAAATTTCTAATTTCCACAAATCAATTTACAATATGCAAAAAAAAATAGCCAGCATTTTAAGCTGGCTATTTTTAGGGAGAAGACAACAATGAAAGATTGAAAAATTAATCTGCCATTGCATTATTGTCTTTGCTATCTTGTACATTTGTTGTTTTGATAGAACGGACTGAAGTATCTGGTTCTTTTTCGACTTTTTTACTAGGCTTTTTTTCTGATGCTAAATCAGGCTTATCTAATTTTTTAGAAGCTTTCCAAGCATCGTCATTTATTGTATCATCTTTAGCCCAACTTTTTTCCTGATACATTAATGCTCTGTTTAGATCTGTTTTAGTATATTTTTCTGATTCAGTAAATACTATTTTATTTTTTTTAACCTTATTCTCTTTTATTAGAGCTAGATCTTGATTTGCAGATGCTTTTATATTATTATTTGACAAATCTTTTTTTGATTGTAGTTCTTCTTTTTGTTCAAATGATTTGAATGCCATCTCACTTTTTATTATAGAACTTGAACTTTTACTACTTTGATTAGCCGTCACCGCAACAACAGCAATTGTAAGGATAGCTAAAGTGCAATATGTTATATTTTTTTTATTCATTTTATTAAATTCCTTATGTTTTTACTATTTAGACTAGTTTTATAAATACTTTCTTGCATAAATTATTATATTAATTTTTAATCAATATAAATGGAAGAACAACAAAATAACCAAAATCAGCAGCAGAATGGGCAAAATTTGTCAGATACAGACTTGTTTAAGTTCCTGAACAAATACAAAGTCGTAATTTCTATTATTGCATTTTTAGTATTTTTTGCGTCAGATATGTATTACACAATTGACGCAAACGAGCGAGGCGTAGTGTTGAGGTTTGGTAAAGCGAGTAAAACTCCCTCAGGTGCTTACGCATTAGTTGAACCAGGACTTCACTTTAAGCTTCCAGTTATAGATAAAGTTGAAAAGGTTAAGGTTGATTTTATTTACAAAGAAGAGTTTGGATATAAAACAGTTGATGCTGACATCAAAAGTGAGTATGCAAAAGGCCAAAGTTTTGAAGAGGTTTCTTGGATGCTAACAAATGACCCTTCTATTGCGGAAGTTACATGGGTTGTTCAATACAAAATTCAAAACCCAGGCGATTATTTATTTGAAGTTAGGAATGTTAAAAACACTATTCGTGATGTTTCTGAAGCTTCAATCCGTCTGGCAGTTGGAGACCAAACTTTTGATGAAGTTATTGGTGATAAGAGAGATGCAATTGCAGAATATGCCTTAAATAAAATGCGAGAAGTGCTTACTTCTTATAATAGTGGAATACAAATTCAAACTGTAAAATTAATGTCAGTAAAGCCTCCACCACCTGTTGCAGATTCTTTTAACAAGGTTAATCAAGCTGAACAACAGAAGGAAGTTAGTCAAAACGTAGCGAGAAAAGATTCTACGAATAAAATTAATATTGCGATAGGCTTGAAAGATAGATTGATAAATGAAGCTTTAGGGTATGAAATTGACAAAGTTAATAGAGCAAAAGGTGACGCTGACCGTTTCTTGGCTTTGTTAACCGAATATCAAAAAGATAAAACAGAAGTTACTAAGGCTAGGTTGTACTTTGATAAAATATCAACAGTTTTAGCGAATTCTGGTGAAGTTGTAATATTTGATGAAGATATTAAAAATATATCGCCATTGTTTAATTTTGATAAACTAGCCCCAAAATCAAATGACTAAAGATCGTAGACTCATATTACTTTTGCTTATTGCTGTTATAGGTTTTTTTATTTATAGTTCTGCGTATATTGTTAAAGAAGGTGAGCAAGCCGTAGTCTTTCAATTTGGTAAGCCTGTAGGAGATGCGATTTCTGACGCTGGTCTAAAGTTTAAAATTCCATTTATTCAAAATGTTAAAAAATTTGAAAAGCGTATTTTAGAATGGGACGGAGACCCTACAGAGATTCCTCTTGAGGGTAAATATATTTTAGTTGATGCTTTTGCTAGATGGAGGATATCTGACCCTCAGCTGTTCTATAAGTCAGTAATGGATGTATCTGGTGCTCAGTCACGCCTAGATGATATTATTAATGGTATAGTTAGAGATGAGATTTCTGTTTCAGAGTTAAGGTATGTTATTCCTAATACAGTTTTTAATAATAGTTATGATTCCGGAGAAATGAAAGAAGGTGAATTCTTATTGACATCAGATAAAAAAAAGGTTATGGTTTCTAAGAAAGTTTGCACAGAAGACTCTAATGAAGATGGAGTTATTAATGGTAGGTGGGTTTTGAGAAGGGGTGACGAGCAATCTTTTTGCGATGTAGGTAAGGACAAGGGTAGGCAAGCTATAGTGAGTTCTATTATATCAAAGGTTCAAGATAAATTCGTTACAGAGCAAATGGGTATAGAGGTTGTTGATATTCAAATTAAAAGAATTAATTACACTGATGCCGTTAGAAACAGCGTATTTATTAAAACAAGATCTGAGCAAGATGTCAAGGCTGACCAGCTCAAGTCTGAAGGTGTTCAGATAGCCGAAAAAATTAGAGGCGCAATGAATAAGAAAGAAAAAGACCTTAGCTCTTCAGCATACAAAGAAGCTGAGAAAATTAAAGGTAGAGGAGACGCTGAGTCTACAAGTATTCTTAGGGCAGCTCACGCTGAAGATCCTGAATTCTACATTTTTTATAAAGCGTTGAATGCGCTTGAGGATGTTATTGGTGATGATGACCAAGTAGTGCTTACTACTCAGAGCCTTATTTTTAAAATGCTAAAGACTCCTGAAACTCAAAAATAGCCAAACCTCAAGTCTTTAAATCAATTTCTATCCGTTCAGATTCAACCTATTATCTCTTCCAATTAATCTTGACATTCGTTTAAATATTTTGTAACGTTATTTAGCGTATCGTTACGCTTTCGAGTGTGTTGTAATTTGAAAATATTTGAAAAATTAAGTGACGTGAGTCAACTTTTAGTTGATTTATATTTGATATATTTTATCAAATAGTGTTATTTAATATTTTTTATTGCGAAAGTTTTAGCCGAACTAGGAGGAGGCAAAATGAAGAACTTACTAAGATTATTGGTTCCAGTATATTTACTATTAGGTGTCCTTAATGCAGGGTTTGTTAATCCTGAAACTGGATGGGAGTATCAGCAGTCAACATTTCAAGCATTCTACATGCTCGAGTCAACTACAATTGATAATGACGTTGCTGATTCTGGAGATGTGATTGGAGCTTTTAAAGATGGCGTATGTGTTGGATGGGTCTACGCAGACCCTAATGGGTTTACAACTATACCTGTTATGGGAAATGATGGTTCCTTTCCTAACTATATGAATAATGGTGATGTCGCTGAGTTAAAGATTTATGATTCAACTTACGGCTCAATTCTTCCTTTAATTGCGGGAGATATTCTACCCGGTTGGGCAAACAATGAGATTTTTATTATAGATGGTGAAGCATTTGCTAATAATACGTTTGGCTGTACTGATGATTCGGCTTGTAATTATGATGATAATGCTACCGCTGATGACGAGTCTTGCTGGTCAGCAAATGAGGGCTGCGAGTGTTCTGATGGTCAGGGTTCCGTGGTTGATTGTGCCGGAACTTGCAATGGCACCTTAGAGCTTGATGATTGTGGTGTATGTGATGGTGGAAATTTAGATCAGGATTGTGCTGGTGAATGTTTTGGTAATAGTGAAATTGATGGCTGCGGTATATGCGATAGCGACACCTCTAATGATGACTTGACATGTACTGGTTGTACAGATGAGTGTGCAGATAACTATGATTCTGAAAACTTGTTTGATGATGGTTCTTGCAACTACACTATTCCAGGTGTTGAAAGTCTATCTGCAAGTTCTGGTCCTGCAAGAGTAATTCTTTCATGGGATGCGCCAGAAGTTTGTGGTCCTACTTTATCTTATGAGGTTTATGATTTAGATGGTTTGCTTGTAAAGGAGACTACTAATACGACTACTCAAATCTTAGGCCTTACCCCTGAACTCGAATACTGTTTTACGGTAGCCTCCTTAAATTCTAATGGTGTTTCTGATTTATCAGATCCTGTTTGTGCAACTCCAGAAATTGCAGGAGGTATATCTTGGGGGCTGCAGCTTTCAGCTGGAATTAATGGTTGGGGCATGTTTGATGAGACAGATGACTATAATTACTTAGGTGTTGCGCCTAATGGTTCAAATGAATATGATAATGGTTTAGATGTTCCTGAGCCTCCAATTAATACAGCTGGTAATTATATTACTCTATATTTTAAGCATCCAGAATGGGGAAGTGTATTTGGAAATAATTTTACTCAAGATGTTAGGCTTGAGGATGATGAGTATTTTCAGAAGAATTTAGTTGTTTATGAAGCTGAAGTGCTATCTAACATGTCAGGTATGGCTTATATCGAAATTGCTCATTTTAATACTCCGTTAGCTGTTCCAATTTATGGTGAATTTGATGGTCAAATTTTTGAAGTTGAGGATGGCGAAATAGTGGAATTTTTCTTGCAAGAAATGATTCCGCAAACATTAACCCTTTATATTGGTAATATTGTTTCCGATGCTCCAGCAGAACTTTCAGTTACTGGCGGAGACAGGTCTATTTCTTTGGATTGGGATGATGATGAGGGGCTTTATCCAGCCACATCTTATAATATTTATAGAGATGGAGTTTTTATTGGTAATATAGAAAATTCGGATTATTTTGACAATACTGACATGGAGGGTCATGAAGGCCAAGGATTGCTTTATGAGTCATTATATGACTACACGGTTACGGGCGTTAATGATGCAGGTGAATCAACTGATGGACACCAAGTTAGTAATCATGATGGAAGTTTTACGAATATAGATGGGCGTCAATCCAGTGGTTCGGCAAGAACCGATGACAATATTGACCCAGTATCTGTCACAAGTTATGTTTTATCTGTTGATGGAAACAATGTATCTGATGGTGTGTATGAAATTCCTCACAATAATAACCCAGACGCAAATGAGATTTCAATATCTATAAATGGGTCTGAGTCTTATGATGATGATGAGTACGATGCGATCAGTTCATATACTTGGACGCAAACTGGAGGGCCGGATGTTCTAGAGCTTCTTAATGCGGATGACCATGTTGACTTTATGGCTTCAAATTTAAATGGTAGCGAAGATAAGGTTTATACATTGAATTTGAACGTAGCTGCTGAATATCCTGTGAAAGGTGGTTTTGCAACTAGAAATTCAGATTCTGATATTATCGTAACGATTCAAGCTGAACCAAATGATGCGCCGGTCGCACCTATTCCATTTGATATTATAGTTTCTGGCGATGGCTTAGGTGTTTATACAATGGATGATGAGAATGATGGCAATGACTATGATAGCTCTACTTCTTTGTGGAGTGTTCCTCATGATGGTAGTCTTGATACCAGAGAAGCTCATTTATTTTTTACTGCAAGCTCATCTTTTGACCCAGATCAAGATGATCTTTCTTATGATTGGGAAACAGGCTTGGATCACGAGCCTTTTACAGATTTAAACGGCGATGGTTCATGGTCAGTTAATGAGCCATTTGAAGATCTTGATAGTGATGGAGTGTGGGATGATGGCGATTTATTTTATGATGGAATTAATTTAGATGTACAGCGAGAGGCAGGGGATTATACATTCTTTTTAACAGTGACTGATGTTTATGGCGCGACTGCAACATCTGAGATTGTGATTGGAGTTGAAGCAGAGGCAAACGAAGCTCCAACAGCCGGAGCCGGTGCTGATCAAGAATGGTTTATGCCTAATGGTTTAGATTTAAAAGATATTATCATTGATGATAATAGTGGTGGAGATAGTGATAATGATATCCTTCTTTTTAGTTGGAATGTTGAAGGCTTTGACTCTCTTGGAGATAGTAATGGTGATTTTCCCGCGTTAATACAAAGTCTTCCTGAAGGTGATCATACATTTACGTTTACTACTACAGATTCATATGGTGCTAGTGCTAGTGACGACGTAGTGATTTCAATTTTCAATGAACCAGCATCTGCTGCGGTAACTAATGTGTTGACCGATCACGGCCTTTATTATGTTGAGATTAGTTTTGATGAAGGTCTTTTAGAGGAAGATGAAAGATACACTGGTGCATCTGATAATTCTGTGGGTTATGATATATTTAGAGATGGTGATTTGTTGGCTACAATTGATGATGCCGGTGATTCTAGTTTTTATTATTTAGATAATGGTATTGATCCATCAACAACATATAATTATGACGTTCAGTCATTTAATAGTGATGCGCGTCGTGGTGATGCTGTTTCTGTTTCAGGCACAACAGGTGACAGACCAATTGTAGAGGTTTTATCTCCAAATGGTGCAGAAATCTGGTCAGTAGGAGATGCATATCCAGTAGAGGTTTCAACAACTGATAAAGATTATATTTCAGATATAGAAGTATTATACTCTGCTGATGGTGGAGAGACATGGACAACCTCAGGTTCAATTGATAGTAATGGAGAGTCGACAGCAATTACATCTGATGGTGTTGAGATTAATTACGATGCTCAAGTAAAAGTTGTGGTGACAGATGTAGGTGATTACTTTGGTGATAATAAAAACTCAAATGAAGATACAAGTGATAATAGTTTTACAATGGCTGCTCACACTCTATCTAAAAACTATTGGACTGGATGGCATTTGTTTGGGGCGCCGGTTAACCCTTATTTGGAAACAATGGAGGATAACTTAGGTATATTAGGTAATTGGGGCGAGAGTTGGATTGCATATGACCAGGATGGAGGCTTTGCAGATCTTGAATTAAATTTAGGACAAGGTTATTATTTAGCTTTAGCTCAAAACTCTACCTTGTTTCTTGAAGGTGATCCTGTGACTTCTTCAGATTTTTCAGGAGCAAATATTGAGCTCCAAAAGGGATGGACTTTAGTAGCTAATCCTCTTGTTACAATAGTTGATAAAAGTACTTTAAATGTCACATATGAAGGAGAGTCTAGAAGTTGGGATGATGCTGTTATAGAAGGGTGGATTGCTCCACATATTATAGCTTGGTTCGAGGATACTCATTATCCGTCTGAACAATTAGTTCCTTTTAGCGGTTATTGGTTTCATACTTCCCGTGATTTAACTGTAGAGGTTCGTCCTCACCTTCCACTTAATGAGTCAGCTCGTTTATTGGATGGCGGTTGGACGTTAGAGCTTCAAGCAAACCCAACCGATGGTGTTTCAGGTGGAGATTTTTTACAGATTGGTTTAAAGGATAATGCTAGCAATGCATTT
>MDSV01223119.1_pt1 | contig 13313 bp, 8 predicted proteins | sample 810851 | NCBI WGS metagenome assembly MDSV01 (sample SAMN05326640, study PRJNA326480) | marine metagenome | isolation source: seawater | place: Atlantic Ocean: North East | collected 2012 | reverse complement strand
GGCCCGCGCGGCTCGAGAGCCGCGCGGTCCGCGTCCGTGACGGGCGCGTCGTCCAGCGCGCGCAGGCGCCTCACCGCGACGCACACCTCGCGCCGGTACGAAGCGCGCTTCGCGATGGGGTTGCCTTCCAGGCTCAGTTCGCGCAGCGCCGGGCACATGTTGAGATAGTCGGGCGCGTCCTCGTCTTCGACTCTGTTGCCCTCCAGGTCCAGCACTTCCAAAAAGTCCAGCTCAGCGAGCGGCGCGACGTCCGCGATGTCGTTGAAGGATGCGTACAGCTCCGCGAGGCGCACCAGCGAGGCCACGCCGGACAGGTCCTCCACGCCGGCGCGCGCGATCCAGAGCACGCGCAGGCTCTGGAACTGCGAGCCGAACGCGCGCATGGTGGGCACGATGCTGGTGTTCATGCGGAGCTGCGCGAGTCGGGGCATGAGCGCGCCCACGGCGCTCAGGTCCTCCTCCGCGGCGTCCGCACGCACTTCTAGGGATGTGTTCGTGCCCAAGGACTTGACGTCGCAGCCGGCGAGCGCGGAGAGGTGCGCGGGGGTGAAGCACGACGCGGGTGCCAGATCCATGGAGGCGACTTCGACGCCGAGCGTGGCGATGTCCAGGTCCGCGTCGGAGTCCCCTTCGCCGCCAGGGGCGGGCGCGCCCGCCCTCGCGTCCGCGTCCATGAGATCGTCCACGGGGTGATGCTCCGACGCGTCGTCGTCGTAGATCTCATCGTCCAGAAACGTCTCGTCGTCCATGGTCAACCACCTCGGCGATTTTATGGGCACCCTCGACGTGCCGATCCGGTCTGTCTCTCGTCTCCCGTCACCAGGCGGAGACGCGACCGACCGGTGAGAGACGGGCGCCCGGCGAGGCCCGTCGACACTTCCCCGTCAGTAAAGCGGACCCGACACTCTCCGACCGCACTCCCGCGAGCAACCTCTCGCCCCGACGCCGCGTCGCCCGCAATGCGAGAGCGTTCCCCTCGACGACGTTCCAAAACGAGCCGGCCTTCATTTTTCGGCCAGCGCTTGGAAACGTCTGACGAGCGCGCGAGCCGAAAGACGCGCGTCGCCGCGCGAGGCTCAAGCCGCTCGATCGCCGAGTCGAGGGGGGGGCTTCGCGTGCATCTACGGGCCTATTATACTGCTCGTTATTCCTTTACTTCACGTCGATAGTACTACAACACGCATCACGTCAAGAGACGCGCGCGCCTAAAAAGCGCGTCGCGGCGTCGCGCCCGCCGTTCGCGGCGTCCCTCGTCACGATTTTTCGGGGGGCGGCGGCGCGAGTCGCGTCGTTTCGGGCGCCGGCGGCGGGCGCGTCTGCACTGCGGTGGCCATGGGGAACCCGTCGTGAACGACGTGCTGCTGGCCGTTCGGTCGCGGGACCATCGGCACGAACTGCGGCGCGGCGCTCCACTGGTGTCGCGGGACCGACGGATGCGCAACCCCCAGCGCGACGAGGCGCGCATCCTCCGCCTCGTCCAGCGCCCGGTTGGCCTTTCTCTTTCCGTGCGCCCACAAGGCACACGCGGTGAACGGCGCGCCGACGCCGAGGAACACGGAGGACCAGAACCCGTGGTTTACGTAGGTACCGTTCCCTCCCTCACCCTCACTGAAACACGGAGTGTTCTCGTAGGACCAGGGGAACGGACTCCACCTGCCCGAGTACCTCGCGCACCCCGTCATCATGAGCCCATACAAGAGGAGGCCGAGGAACAAGACGAACGCGCTCGCCGCGAGCGTCGCGGGGTGCTCGAGGAAACGCCTCGCACCTCTCCCGCAGCACGTGTAAAGTGGCAAAGAACACGAGATGCCTCCCCCGAGGCATACGGGGCAGCAGAAACAGCTCACGCACGCCCCCATGGTGGGGCGTGGTGTGGCGGGGCGGTGGCTCGACAACGGATTGAATATTGGTTCGCCGAAAATCGTCGCACACGTGGCAATAAAGGGACTCCGGTTTCTTCACGACGAGCAGTTCGCGACGCGCGTTCTCGGCCGGCGTCGATGGTCAAGACGTACGTCCAGACCGTGTGCTTGCGTGAGGGTGCCGAGGATGAGTACCGGGCGTACCACGCGGATTGTTGGCCCGCGGTGGTGAACTCGCTCGCCGACGTGGGGGTTTTGGCCATGGACATCTACCTCACGCCCGGTGCTGGGGACGCGCTCTCGCGCCTGGTGATGGTCATGAAGACGACCGACGCGTTCGATCCGGCCGTGGACTTCCCCAGGCACGCGTCCTCCTCACTGGTCGTGGCGGAGTGGGAGGCGCGAATGAAGGCGTTCCAGACCCCCGCCCCCGAGGCGGAGCGGGATGCGTGGTGGTCCCCGATGGAGCAGGTGTTCGACTTCTCGGCGCAGCTGGCGAGCGCCGGCTCGAGGGCGGGGTACAGGGTCCCCGAGGGTTGAGCGCGCGAGTCACGCGCAAAAAAAGCGCGAGTCGACGCCGCCGCCGTCGCTCGACGGGTGATGATACAGGAGGATCACTCGCATACTAATATCATGAGAGATTGACGCCGCGTCGCGCCGGGAGAGACGCGCTTCTGAGGGGGACGTCCGTCACGGTTTGCTCGCGTCGGCGGATCCGTATCCCGCCGTCCCCTCCTCCTCGGGCGCCCGCTCAATCCCCGCCACGTCCGGCGCGAACAGACCCGCGGTGGCGAGCCCGCGCTTGAGCGACTTGGAGAAGAACAACGACTTCTTCGCCACCTTCTCGTCCTTGGGAGAGAGCGCGCGCCGGAGCATCGCGATCTCCGTCACGCCCAGCGACCGGAGGTTCTCGCGGATGGACGCCGAATCCGCGTGGCCCGACCCGAACAGGTCGAACCACTCCGTGGCGGAGATGAGCCCGTCCGCCTCGCCGTCGCCCGCCTGGCTGCCATCCACGTCGCCGCATGCCACGATGTACGCCGCGAGCGCGCGCAGGTCGTTCTCGTCGCTCTGCCCGTTCGGACCCTGCGCCTTGCGCAGCGCATCCACCAGCTCCTCCTCCGAGATGGTCCCGCTGTTGTCCACGTCCAGCCGCTCGAAGGCGTGGCTCGCCACGATGGACTGAACGGCGAACCGCGCGTACTCGCGCTCGTACTCCACCTCGTGCTCCCCGAACTCCTTGTACACGCGGCTCTTCGTGCCAAGCAGCGTGAACGCCGCGAAGCGCATCACGATGTTGGAGAAGCTGAGCAGCAAGAACGCCTGCACGAACGTCTCCAGGATCAACGCCGCGTCCAGGCGCGAGATGACGCCTCCGGAGTTGACGCTGACGCGCACGCCGTTCTGCGACCGAAGCACGTACGCGCTCGAACCGTCCGGTCGGCTCGCGAGGTGAATCACCGTCTCCTCGTCCACCCGAGACCTGCGAGACTTATGCCCTTCCCCACCGTTCCGAACGGCACCGGACGCGACGCCCGCGCGCGACACCGCGCCGAGCCTCGCGCCGGCGCCGCCGCGACGGCCGGATTCAAAAAACCGCGCGGGACCGTTGAACCACCAGCCCCTTCGCGAGCCGAGCTCGGGTTCCTCGACTTGCTCCGCGGACGCCACCTCCGAGCCCCCGTCGTCGTCCGCGAACGCCAGCGTCACGACGCACACACTCGGGCCTTCGTCCAGGGACACGCGCTCCTCCAGCCCAGGGGCCTGGTGGAAGTTGTAGTAGTCGAACGACGCCTCGACGCGCACGCCCGCCACGCGCGGGCTCGCCTCGCCCTCCTCCGCGCGGTCGAGCTCGATGTCGAGCCACTCCAGGAGCTTCGCGACGGGGATCTTGACGTCCTCGCCTCGGCCGAACGTCGCGAGCGTCTCCTCCTCGTTCCCAGCCACGCGCACGCGCGTGACGTCGGGCGCGATCACGCCCTCCTTGAACCGCGCCTCAAACGCGTGGCTGGCGGAAAACGTCAAGTGCTCCGCGCCGGCGATGAACTTGCTCACGGCGCGCTCGCAGAAGCACGACCCGAACTGCGTCCGGAACGTCGTCTCCGCGGTGTTCTCGCAGTACTGCTCCATGCCGACGGAGACGAAGCTCGCGTGGTCGCAGACGTCGCGCCCGTCGCCGCGCTCCATCTCGCGGCGCGCGACGAAAACGTCGCGCTCGGCGGTGATGAAGAGCACGTGCGACTCGCCCACCACGACGGCTTCCTCCCGCGCGACGTACGCGCACTGGAAGTTTTCGAACGCCAGCGACTCGCCGTCGCTCTCCAGCACGGTATCGAACGACCGCCCCGCGTCGCAGTACCCGCTCGCGTCGGCGGCGATCGCCGGCGACCCTTCGCCGCCCAGCCTCGCGCCACTCGCGCCGTCTCCGAAGCCTCGCGCGTCCGCGCCGCCGGCGAACACCTCGCTCTGCGCGCCGGCGTAGTCGAACACGCCGAGCTCGCCCTCGTACTCGGAGGAGGCCCAGAGCTCGAAGTACGCGCTCGGCGCGCTGTTCGCGAGGTACAGCTCCGTGGTGAGCAGCGAGCTGAGGATCCACCATAGGATCAACGCGCACACCAGCTTGTACGGGATGCCCTGCTCGCGTGATGCAGAACGCGACGGTCGGTGGTGAAGGAGAGAGGGAGGTAAGTGCGTCGCTTCGGTGTCGCGCCGGTGTCGCGCGTCCGGCCGTCTCGCGAGGCCGCGGCTCGATGGCGGACGACGGGTTCGGGGCTGCCGAGAAAACGAGCGCGTTCGCGAGACGCGCAGCCGAGGGCGCGCGCGCGCACCAGTCGCCAGTCCACGAACGTGATGGAGCGCTCCGTGGTGAACGAGCATAGCTCGTGCCATATTTGCGAGAGGCGCATGGCGACGGACGACGAGCCCCCTGTGGTCTCCGCGCCAAGCCCAATGCAAGCTGCAGGTCCGGAAATCGACCCGAAGCTTCGGGTGGGAGGTGTTGGGATTCTGCCGAAATCACCAGGCTGTGGGCCTGGCTAGATCTAGCCCGGCTAGAATCGAAAAAACTCCTTTTTTTCTAACTTTTTTCTAAGGAGTTTCGCCGCAGAGGGATCGCCCAAATTCGTATGAAATCAGTCTCGCATTGTCGCATTTTCCACGTACTGACCCAAAACAATCCCTAATCCAGCCCACGGTATGACCCAGAATTCCATATTGGGTCGAGCAGTGATTTTTCCGTTCAGGAGGTGGGCAAAGTGTTCCGAAATGTGAATGAAGCTCATCATCCATTATGCCAACCAACACCGAGTTTTCGATCGTTCGGCACATTCATCGCTCGCTCTCGCGTCGCTAAGAAAAGTGCCGTCCGAGACGTGAAGAAATTGGATGACAATCGCTGGAGTCCTTCATTGCCTGGGGCACCCCGGTACGTCCCGGATACTTCGCGCGGAGTTGCGCGAGGTGATCCCCGGACAGGCGGTGCGGGAGTCTGGCGCCGCGTGCATCGCCGGGCGCGCGATGACAACGCGCGACCCGTTCGGTCAACCCGACGAGAACGAGAACGAGACGCCCGTCTCGGAACGCGCAGCGCGCGGGTGCGTGCGACCGGACGAGGCCCTGGACGCGCACGCGCGGGGCGAGCTGGAGCTCTCCGAGTTCGAGCGCGGGGAAATTTCGCAGTTCCCGGAGGTGTGGTTCACCGGCCTCCCCGGGGGCGCGAAGCCGTCCCCGCGCCGGGACGCGCCGGGGGAGGTGTCGGGCGACGGCTCGGACGCCGGGCCGTTCGCAGATGCTCGGCTGGATTACGCCGGCCTCGCGCACGCGGGGGACCACCTGGCGTACCGGTACGAGATCGAGCGCGTGGTAGGCAAGGGCTCGTTCGCCAAGGTGGTGCGGTGCTTCGACCACAAACGGAACGAGCGCGTCGCGGTCAAGGTGGTGCGGGACGCGCCGCGGTTCCACGCGCAGGTGGAGACGGAGTTGGAGGTGCTGAAGGCGCTCGGCGGCCGGCGCGGGTGCGTCGAGCTGCTGGACGTCTTCGCGTTTCGGGGGCACAGGTGCTTGGTGTTCGAGCTCGCTTCGATGAGTCTCCGGGAATGGCTCACGAATCACGCGCCCACGGCCACGGGTGTGACCGCTGGGGACGGCGCGCGGGACCCGACCGCGCGCGCGCGGCGCGTCGCGGTGGGCGCGAGCGTCGGGATGTGCCGCCGCGTCGCCGGCCAGCTCCTGGACGCGCTCGCGTTCCTCACGGAGAAGTCCATCATCCACTGCGACTTGAAGCTGGAGAACGTGCTTCTGCGCTCGCCGAACGCGTCGGAGATCGTGCTGGTGGACTTCGGGAGCGCGTGCTTCGCGAACGCGCCCGGGACACGTAAACGCGCGTACGTGCAGTCGCGCCACTGCCGCGCGCCGGAGGTTCTGCTGGGCGCCGCGTACGACGCGCAGATCGACGTCTGGAGCCTCGGGTGCCTTTTGGCGGAGCTGCACTCGGGGAGGCCCGCGTTCGCGGGCAGGGACGAGATGCACCAGCTTCTGAAAATCGCGGAGGTCATCGGTGCGCCCCCCGAGCGCGTGCTGCGGAGGAGCGACGAGAGGAAGAGGCGCGCGTGGACGGAGATGCTCGAAAAAGCCGCGAGAGGAAGCGACGCCCCCGGTCTTTTTGGGTCGCGCGCGATGCGCGACGCGCTGGACGGGTGCGACGACCGCGACTTCGTGGACTTCGTCGGTAAGTGCCTCACCTGGGCTGCGGACGAGCGGCTCACGCCGGGCCGCGCGCTGCTGCACCCGTGGACCGGGGGAATGGGCCTCCTCAACTTCACGCGCGCGCCGCGCATCGCGGACGACGGCGGCGCCCGGACGGATCCGCGCGGGTACTCATCAGGGACGCTGTCCCGGCCTTTTCCGAAGCCGCCCCCGCGCGACGTTCGCGACCCGCGCGAGTGCGCGCGGCGGGACGCGTTCTTCCGGTCCATCCCGGTGGTCGTGCAGGTAGAGAAGAAGAAGTCGACGCTCGCGTCGGTGATGAACGCCGTCGCGAAGGACGGCCAAAAAAAGCTCCGCTCGCGCGCGCGCGCGGCGGCGAGGGAGAGCGCGACGACCCCCTCGACGACCTCGGCGCGCGCGAACGCGGTCCGTCCGAATCGGCCCGTGCCCGTCCGGTTCGTGGACGAGGACCTGAGCCTCTCGGAACCGCCCGGCGAGGAGCGCGCGCGTGCGACGCCTCTCCCGACCGAGCCCTCGATGCTCCCGCCTCTGCCCGGGATGACGCAGCAGGTCGCCGCGCGCATCGCGGAGATCCGCGAGCTGCGGGCGACGTACGCGGTGCCCGCCGGGCCGCCGCCGCCGCCGCCGACGGAGTCCGCCAGGCGGTACAGCGGCGTGAACCCGAAGATGGCCGAGGACGAGTACTACACGGAACGGTTCCGCGGGCGCGCCGAGGCGAGGAGGAGGGAAGAGCGCGCGAAATAGACATAGAGGCGGGGGTAGACGCGAAAGACGTAGCTAGTAGTCTACGAAGGTGGAAGACAAAGCGTTTATTTTTCCGCACGCGCCGAGCAACACGTGGCGCGCATTGTCAGACGGCCTGTGGCACTCTCGCATAAGTGTGGGAGATCCCGGTCGAGTCGAGACCACAACGCTGCGGACGAGATAAGGACCCACGCGTGTGTCATACCAGCACGCACGCCGGGTGTGCTCTCCCGACGCTCGAGGCGAGCCCCGGCCTGGCCCCGAGGGCACGAAGAAGATGACCTCGGTCCCGGTGGCGTCGCGCGCGATCGCGCCGTGCGTCGCGCGCGGCTCCGCGCGTGATGAGCGATCGCGCGTGGCGGCACGAACGATCGCCGACGCACCGCGCGCGCGCCTCGACCGCGGCGTGTCCGCGACGCTCGCGTGCGGGCGCGATTCGCGCTCGGCGACCGGACGACGCGTTGCCGCGTCTTCGCTGTCGTCGCGCGCCTCCCGCGCGTCCCTCGTCGCGCGTCCGCCCGCCGCCCGGCGCGGTCGCGCGCGGGCGGCGCGCGCCGGCGACGCCTCCTCCGCCACCCCCTCCTCCTCCTCCGCGTCCGCCTCCTCCTCCTCCTCGGGGAAGATGCGCGTCGCGATTTCCGGCGCGAGCGGATTCGTCGGGACGCGTCTCGTGGCGAAGCTGCTCGCCGGCGGCAACGACGTGGTGGTGCTCACGCGCGACGTGGAGAAGGCGCGCGCGGCGTTGCGCGGCGTCTTCTCGAGCGGCACCATTGCCTTCGCCGACCCGTCGCGGTGGCCGGCGGCCATCTCGGGATGCGACGGCGTCGTGAACCTGGCGGGCGAGCCCATCAGCACGCGCTGGTCGCCCACGATCAAGGCGGAGATTATGGCGTCGCGCATAAAGGCCACCAAGCGCATCGCGGACGCCATCGCGGCGTGCCCCGCGGAGAAAAAGCCGCGCGCGCTCGTAAACGCGAGCGCCGTCGGCTTCTACGGCACGTCCGAGAACCGCGTGTTCGACGAGACCGCGCCGGCGGGGGGGGATTACCTCAGCAAGGTGTGTCAGGCCTGGGAAAGCACGGCGAGAGAGTTGGAACGCACGAGCCCGGAAACGCGCGTCGTGCTGCTTCGCCTGGGGATCGTGCTCGACCGCGACGGCGGCGCGCTGGGGAAGATGTTGCCGACGTTTCAGATCTTCGCCGGCGGGCCGATGGGCGACGGCGCGCAGTGGTTCTCCTGGATCCACCGGGAAGACGCGGTGGGCATCATCCTGGAGTCGCTGAGCAACGATCGGTTGGAAGGCCCGGTGAACGTCACGGCGCCCAACCCCGTGCGCATGGGAGAGATGTGCGCGGCGTTGGGCCGGACCTTGGGAAGGCCCTCGTGGTTGCCCGTGCCGGATTTCGCCATCCAGGCGCTGCTCGGCGAGGGCGCCACCGTGGTGCTGCAGGGGCAGAAGGTGGCGCCGAGCGCCGCGCTCGCGGCGGGGTACAAGTTCAAGTACGAGAAAATCGACGACGCGCTGGGGGATATTCTGAGGTGAGGGGGTTGCTTTTTGGGACGTCGTCAGTTCGCGAGGCGCGCGGTGTACTAGGTAGTCCTATTTTCTCAGAAGTTCTCTTCTCTCGCGTCGTTTCGGCGATGGCGGATCGTGCTCGGGATGTCTCTCGAATCCATTGCGTGCGCGAGCGGTGTCGTTTATCGATATGTGAAAACGCCGAATCGGCACCTTCGGGATCGGGATTCGGCCTCTCCTCAACGAAGCGGAAATATCTGTCTTCTCCCGTCGCATCGCTCCGCGCGCGTGACCACGCGCGAGCCTGATCTCCCCGCGGACTCTCGTGAGACTTCCTTTTCTCTCGCCTCGGCCGAAGACGATGGCCCGCGCGTCCGCGTCGCCGTGCGTCCTCTCGCGCGCGTGCGCCCCCGCGGTCGCGCCCAGGAACGCCGCGTCCCGCGGGACGCAGCCTTCTTCGTCCGGCGCGCGAGGCGCCTCACCCCGGTCCGCGGGCGACCGCCGCGCGCCTTGGGCGCGCTCCGCGAGCGGTGACGTGGACGTCTCGCTCTCTTCGACGCTGCCCGCTCTCAAGCCCTGGGCGGACGCGAAGGTTCAGAAGTGCGCGGGCGCGTGGGAGAAGGCGGCCGCGCTGGCGCCCAACCCGCCCATCGCCGTGGTGGACCTGGTGCCCGACGAGCCCCCCTCGCCCGACGACGCGCTGTCCGGCGACGTGAACCCGCCGGGGAAGAGTAAAAAGAAGCGGGGTCCCTTCGAGACGGAGTTCGGCGCGTTCATCTACGACAAAGGGTACAGGCAGCTTTTCCGCGCGCTGGGGTACCCAGGCGCGGACGCGGAAGCCGCGCTCGCGCTCGAGATTTTCAACGAGCCCGCGCCTCGGCGCAGCGACGCCAAGGCGAGCCGCGTGTTGCTCGACGTGTCCTGCGGTCCGGGGATCATCACGACGCGCATCGCCGCCGGACTCCGGGGCTACGACGCGCTGGTCGCCTCGGACGTCTCCGAGACCATGACCAAGCGCGCGGCGGAGCAGCTGGACACGCTCGCCGCCACCACGCAGGTGCTGCGCATGAAGGAAAAAACCGACGGCGCGTCACCTCCGCCCGCCTTCGCCGCCGTGCGCGCCGACGTGTCGGAGCTGCCATTCGCGGACGCATCGGTGGCCGCCGCGCACAGCAGCGCCGGCGCGCACTGCTGGCCGGACCCGGAGAGGGGCTTCGCGGAGATCGCGCGCGTCGTGCAGCCGGGGGGCGTGTTCGTTTTCAGCACGGTGGTGCTCGCCGGTCCGGTGCGAGAGAAGTACGTGGAAACCGGCGTCGCGGCAAACGCGGAGGCGTACGCCGGCTCCGTCCGGGACGTGAACACGCCATTCTGGGACGCCGACGCGGTGGTGGAGATGGTGCGGGACAGCGGGCTGGTGGACGTGGAGGTGCTTCGGGAGGACAAGTGCTTCGTCATGATCGCCGCCAGGAAGCGGTGAGGATGCTCATCCGTAGACGAGAACCGTCGCGCGTCGTCCGCCTCTGCGCGAACCGCGTCCGCGTCGCGTCCGCGTCGTCGTTCTTCAGAGATCGCTTTTTCGCCACACCGCGTCCTCTCGAGTCGCCTCTTCCCTCGGACACACGCGCCCGCGCCGCGCGGGGCTCGCCGCGATGTCAATGTTCGCGGCGGCCAGCGGTCGCCCCGCGGTGGCGTCGTCGGCGCTCGTCGCGTCTTCGCGATGGCCCCCGAGTCGAACGCGAGCGCCGAACCGCGCGCGCCGATCCTCGATCCGCGCCGGGCTCGAGGACACAGCCGAAACCGCCCCCCGCGCGGAGCCGAGCGCCTCTGGCCCGTTCGCGGTCGACCTGTCCCCGCTCACCCCCGACGAGCGCGCGTGGCTGCGCGCGCGGGACGAGCTCAAGGTGCTCGTGCTGGGCAAGACCGGCGTCGGTAAGTCCTCGCTGGTGAACGCCATCGCCAACGCCGACTCCGCGATCGGCGCGCTCGAGGTGGGCACGACGCAGGTACACGAGCTGCGGAGCGCGCTGCGCTCGACAGAGGACGGCGAGAGTCACGACTTCGCGTTGTTCGACACGCCCGGGTTTTTCGACGTGGAGGGGCGCACGCCCGCGGGCGTCCTGCGCGAACTCAGCGGCAAAGTCTCCGAGTTCCACGCCGTCGTCTACGCGCACGTCGCCGCCGACAAGCGCCTGAGGCTGGAGGACGAGCAGAGCGTGTCGTTCGTCGTCAGGGCGCTGGGCTCCGCCGCGCCGCGCCGCGCCGTCGTCGCGCTGACGTTCGCGAACGAAGCGAGGGGAAGCACGGAGGAGGAGGTTCGGGGTATCGTGCACACGCGGGGCGAGCAGGCGCGCGGTCTGTTCGCGGACGCCGCCGCGCAGGTGGCAGGCGTTAGCGACGCGCCGACCACCCCGCCGCCGTTTGTTTCGTGCGGCGAAGCCGGCGACGCGTCCGGGTGGGAGGGCGAGCTGTGGCGCGCGGTGATCCGGCGCGCCAAGGAAGCCGCCGACCTGGAGAACGCGCCGGTCAGCGCGTCCTTCGACGCGACCGCCGCCGAGCTCGAGGTGGACTGGGAAAGCCTGAAGCTCGCGGGCGTCTCGCTGGAGGGCGCGCCGCCGCGGCCGCCGCCGCCGCTGGAGCTGGTGCGGGCGTACGTCACGCTCGCGCTCGGCGAGTTCGAGAGCCGCGACGGGGCGAGGAAGCGGAGCTGCTTCGCGGTCAAGCAGCGCGGCATGCCGAGCGGGTTCGCGGCGACCGTGGTGCTGGAGGTGTTCGGAGACCTCGAGACCTCGGTCAAAACAGAAAACGCGCTCTACCTGCTCATGCCCGGCGCCGAGAAAAACGCGGTGATGAAGGTGCGGTGCGGGTCGGTGCCGTTTGACGAGCTGCCCGGCCCGGCGGCGCTGCGGCGGGGAGGCGCGGAGGTCACGGTCGGGGGACTCGCGGTGGAGGGAAGCGCGCCCGTGACTCTGCGACACGACGCGAGTGACGGGTCGTTCGCCACGGCGACGGAGCGTCTCAGCGCGAGCGGGATCGTGCAGATCGACCCAGACGACGGGAGCGCGACGGTGCTGGCGCGGAAAACGCCTCCGCCGTGAAGCTCCAGCGAAGGGACATTTCACCAGGATTGAACATATTTGTAAACGTCCGTGAGAGCTCGCATCGCCACTCTCGCGACGGCCTTTCCCCGCGCTCTCGGCGGCACGATGGCGCTCGTGGCCTCGACGAGTGTCGCGGCGCGGCCGCGGCTCGCGTCTTCGCGCGACGGCGTCGGGCGAGGAGGGCACCGATCTCTGCGCGTGCATCGCGGCGCGCCGCGCCGCGTCGAGAGAACGCGCGTCGTCGCCCGCGCGGGGCTTCGCGGGACCTGCGTCCCCGCGACGACACGGCCGCGCGGTTCGGGTGCGCGCTCGTCGTCTTCGGTCTCGATCGGACACGGAAACGCCGGTCGAGTCACTTCCGTGGGCCCCTTGCGCGCGTACCAGGGCGCGCCACCCGCGAGCGGCGGGGACGGGCCCGCGAAGGGCGGCGGCGTGTTCGCCTGGATCGCGCGTCAGCTCTCGTACCAAAAAAAATCGGTGCCCCTGTTGCGGTGGCCACAGCACGGGTTCTTCGACCCGCGGACCTGGGTGGACCTGATGTTCGACAGCGTGCTGGTCTTGCTCGGGCTCGCGATCCTGGTGTTCGTGCTGGGATTCGCGGACGTCGTCGCCGCTGCCGTTTACAGGTTCCTCACGGGAACCCTGCCGTCCGCCGCGGGAAGGTGAACGCGCGGAGCGAGTTTTTTGTAACGAGGTTTACAAGCGCGCCTTTCGTCCCCCGCCGTCGCCGCGCGCTCCGCGCGAGAAACCTCACGACCAGAGGCATTTGTTTGGAGCGTTTCTCCCCTCGAGCGTTTCCGGCCGTCGCATACGCGTTCGCTTTCGCACGCGCGATCAAATCTTCTTCGCCGCCGCCTCCCGCTCCGCCTTCTTCGTCAGGTGCTTCTTGTACGCGCGGATGTCATCCTTCCACAGGCGCACGGTTTTGTCCTCGCACACCCAAATCTGCTTTGCGACTTGGTCGATGAGCCGGAAGTCGTGCGACACGAGCACGACGCCGCCATTGTACGCGTTGATGGCGTCCGCGAGGGTGTCGATGCACTCCAGGTCGAGATGGTTCGTGGGCTCGTCCAGGAGAAGCATGTTAGGCTTCTGCATGCAGATCATGGCGTAGATAAGGCGGCACTGCTGCCCCTCGCTGAGCTCGCCGATGAGCGTGGTCTGCTGGCGGCCGGAGACGCCGTAGCGCCCGAGGTACCCGCGCCACTCGTCGAGGTCGCGCTTGAACGTCATGGTGTTGGGGTAGTGCTCCATGAAGAAGTCCAGCACGGTTTTGCTCTGGTCCAGCACCTCCACCGAGTGCTGGTGGTACTTACCGATGAGCAATGCGGGGTGGCGCGTGACACTCCCCTTGCTCGCCGTGAGCTC
>MDSV01135120.1_pt1 | contig 13313 bp, 11 predicted proteins | sample 810851 | NCBI WGS metagenome assembly MDSV01 (sample SAMN05326640, study PRJNA326480) | marine metagenome | isolation source: seawater | place: Atlantic Ocean: North East | collected 2012 | reverse complement strand
TCCTCTACTATGCAGAGAACGTACAGGCAGGAGTCCGCCACCTCATGCAGTTGTTGTCTTCGGGCATTGGTCCTCTCAAGAACGTGGCGGGCGCATGCATTCCGCCCGTCATCTTCGAGCGCAGGTTCAAGAACAAGGTCGACGACAAGAGACCACCACAGATGGAGCTCGCGATGGCGATGCTGAAGCAGCTAAGCGTCTTTGGCTATCGCAGGTATCGGGAGTCGGTCATGAAGCCGGTCATGTACGGCGGTCGCTATACGTACGCGTGGACGAAGCTATGTACGATAGAGGAATTCGTCTGGGACAACATCAACAGTCACCTGAACGCCGAGAACTTCGAGTGGGCGATGAATGGGAAAAGCAACATCCAGTTCTGTGTCGAGTACCTCAAGAAGTGCGGCCAGCACGAGTTCCCGGAGTTGATCAAGGAGCGTAGGATCCACTCGTTCCAGAACGCCGTGTACATCACATCAGTCATGGACGAGAATGGCGAATTTCAGAAGTACTCGCACACGATCTACTTCGACGAGCCCGATGCGCCACCAGAGATGGACGCGATCCTGATGCGCATGACGTCCAGCGGTGCCGTCGCCGCGTGCTTCCACGACTGCCTCTTCCCCCGGCGGGGCGAGGACGGCAGACCGCGACCGAACCCGCAGACGTTTGAACGCATTAGCACCCACCAGCGATGGACGGAGGTGGTGAAGGAGTGGTTTCGCGCCGCGTGTGGCCGCATGCTGCACCCGATCGGGAGCACGCCATCCCCGAAGACGCTCGAGAAGTGGCAAATCTTCTGGCTGTTCCTTGGCGTGGGCAACTCGGGGAAGAGCACGACAATCGACAACATCGTGTACAACTTCTTCGACAGCGAGGACATCGTATACATCCAGAACAACCTCGAAAAACAGTACGGATGGTCGAAGTGCAAAGGCAGATACATGTGGCTCGCGCCCGAGATCAAGGGCGACTTCGCCGAGCACTGCGACCAGGCGCAGTTCCAGCAGGTAGTCGAGGGCGGTAGGCTTGCGTCCGCCAAGAAGTACGCCGTCGAGACCACCGAGTTCGACCCGTTCGACCTGCCAGGAATGATGGGCGCCAACGAGACGATCGAATTCCACGACAACGGCGAGTCGGTCTCGCGGCGCCGCGTCGACTTCTACTTCGGCACTCCCGTCACGCGCGTCGACCCCGATATGCCGGAGAAACTGAAGCGAGAACTCGGCGACATCATCTACACGTGCAACGAAGCCTACTTGCAGAAGACCATCGAGGTCACTGGACGCGTGTGGGACTCGTTGCCGGACTACTTCTTGGAGCTACGCAAGGAGAACGCAGCCGCCACCAACGCGCTCGAACACTACCTCCAACACGGGCGCCTAGAGTATCACCCGGACTACCTGATGACACAGACGGAGTTCCAGCGGCGGTTCGTCGACCATTGCAAGGAAAACGACCTGCACAACAGAAAGTCGCTCAAAAAGGACTACTACCAGGGACCCTTCTTGAAGCGACAGATCACGGTCGAGAACACCATCAAGATGTGCCCGATCGAGAGGATCGAAAGGAAGAAGATTTGGATATGCGGCGTGCGCCTCATGGCGAACGAAGGCCTCGATTAGCGTAGCGGGGGTGCGTGGGCGTGGCCGAGGGCGGGCTTGGCGTAGTCGTGTTCAAATACTGTCCACAATAAAACTGACTCTATGTAGAAATGGACGATCGATGGAAAGGGTGGATCGATACGAATTTGAAGAGAGGCTGCAAGAAAGAGGATATGTTTCATACGATGATCGCATCTGGGATACTTCCTTCGGTAGCAAAGCAAGCTCTATCGATTTCAGATGCAATCGCTATCTATCCGTACGACGAATTACCATCGAAGAATCTATCGCTGTGCACGGTGCTAGGAAATGATGTAACAAAGGTATATGTCATGGACAACGTACTTAGTAAAGCTCAGTGCAAGGCACTGAGGAGGTTATCGGTGGGCAAATTGAGACCTTCGACTACGACGACAAACGCGAAGCACTTTCGCACGAGCTCGACACATGACTTCGATTCATCTGACCCGATTTATGCGAAAGTCGACAACATCTTGTCGAAGTTCATCAACATACCTCTGAACTATGGAGAAGTCACTCAAGTACAGCGATACCTTGTAGGCAACAAATTTGACGAACATACAGACTGGTTCAGTCCACACGCTGCCGAATGGGCCTTCGCAACGAAAGGTCAACGCACGTGGACAGTCACGGTGTACCTAAACGATGTTGAGGAAGGTGGCGAAACCGAATTCCCAAAACTTGACGTTACATTGCAACCTAAAATGGGCCGACTCGTAGCTTGGAACAACCTTCTGACGTCCGGCGAAGGTAACGAGGAAACACTACACAAAGGCTGTCAAGTGAAGAAGGGAAAGAAATTCATAATCACAAAATGGTTCAGAGATAAGGCTCAGTTCTAGAGATGACGCAGCAAATGCAGTCGCGACTGAAATTCGAGGAAGAAAAATGTTTGTGACGACCATAGATCATACGGCATCGTGTTGATCCCATGGTCGTGTAAAATCTGGTCGCCACGTTTGCACGACCGCAGGGTGAAGCCGCTCTCGGTGGCAGCCGCCGTTACCTCCTCCACGGGTATGTGATCGAGAGATTGGCGGTGGTACTGCATCATCATGTTGTTGTCCCGGTCGACATACACCTGCCGCGCGCGCGCGAACTGGTGCGCGATCCTGCCGTCGACACACACGATAAACAGATTCGCGCCATCCTCCGAGTGCGCATGGACAGAGCGCAGCAGCTCGCGAAACGCCTCGAGCGAAATCCGGTTGCGGTGCAGATTGATCCAGGTACACGACAGCCGACACCTCGCGAAGGCAATGCTCACGTGCATCAAGGCTCTGCCTGTCTGATTCCTCAGCTGCCACGGGGCAATGATCGCCGCCGGTTTCGACGGCGCGGAGAGGCGCAAATTCTTGTCGTCAACAGGCAACGACACCACAATGAGCTTCTCGAATCCACACGAAGAATAGATCTGCATGTCATTTGGAAGCGTGTACACATCGAGCGCCGCCGCGTGCGCGTGTTGCTTCACCAGCGCCGACTTTATGTAGGTGAGGCTGTCGAGGAGCGGATGCATAGGATTGGGATTACTCGACCAAAAACCAGGCGTCGCCTCGTTTTTAAATATGTGCTACCTCCAAAAGGCGGATGAGCAACGTGCCGACTTCGTCGCCACCTCCGTACCTGATCTCATTGGCAGCGAGGGCCTTCGTGCAGCAGCCGCGCGTGTGGAAGGAGACGCTGAAGAAGGTGCGCTTCCAACACATAGAGGCGCTACCACAGACGTCCATCGTGCAACTGCAGCCGGCACTCGCGAGGGCGCACAACCGCAACAGCAACTTCAAGAACACCAGCAGCGAGAAGCTCCTCGAAGAGTTCCAAAAACGAACAAACACATACTTCCAAAGCACAATCGTAGCTGACACGAACGCGACAATGAAGTTCATCCTGCGTCTCGGATGCGTCCTCATGCGCATGAAGCTGCTCGACTCCGACCCATCCATCCAGAAGATCATCTGGGACACCGGCTGCATCGACCCGATCATGAAGAACATCAACGCGATGACCAACCAGGACATTCAAGACATCGTGCGAAAGATGCAAAACATGAACAGGACCTTCAAAGACATCAAAATTATCGAGGAAGTTGATCGCATCTTCGAAGATATGATCCCAACGCAGATCAACAAGTTCGAAGCACTTGCCGTGCAGCTCCTAAATGTGATGATGATCATCTACAATACCGAATATCGACTGGTTGGCGGCACCAGCGACGGCAAAATGGCGAGCGAAATGTTCCTCCTCTTTGAGCCCGGCGGTGACGGGAAGAAGCTCTTCGAAGATACGTTGCTCTACTCCACGCTCAGATCGCAGCTGACGAACGTAACAACGCAAAACATCACCACCCTGATGGCGTCTAAGACCAACGGATCGAAGCCCCTCGTCAACGCCCTTCGCGAGAACGTCAACCACATCAAGACAATGATCGCTTTCTACAAGAAATTCGACTCCGCTAAGAATCGGAACAACGCGCTGCGCGTCATTGTCAACGCACTCAACAAGTTCGAGAGCAAAGCGGCCGGCAATAGTGGCTACGCGAGCGGCCAGTACCTCAGTACCAAAAGGGGGCTCACGATTGATATTTCCAGAGAACTCTCGAAGAAACTTGGCGAAAAACGCTACGGTTTCTACAATGAACGGCTAGTACGACCACCAAACCGACCAGCCAACCAACCCAACCAACCCAAGCGACCCAACCAACCCAACCAACCCAACCAACCCAAGCGACCCAACCAACCCAACCAACCCAACCGACCACCCAGGTCCCCCAATCAGCTCAAAACGCCCAACTAGGCGACACGAACCTCACTCGGGAACTCCTCGTAGGACGTGGTGTGCGTGCTCAGGTCCTCGTCGGTCTCCATGGGAGTGATGGCGAGCTCGCGGATCTGCTCCTGTCTGTGCACCATCATCTGAATGGTCCGCACCGTCTGACCGAAGCGCTTGTCAACCACCCACATCGAGCCGAACTCAATGAGGGCCTGCACGTAGCTCATCTTGTCGAGATAGTTGATATCCTGAAGCTTACTGTGCTGATCGAACACCATGCCCGAATACTCGCCATTCTTGAAGTCGAGCTTCGTGGTGAGCTTCGGCTCGTACTTAGGGTTCGAGTTGTTCACCAGTGGCGTGTACCGATCCTGGATGATGTCCCGCGACTTGCCCTTCTCGCCGAAGAAGGCCTCCTGATTCTCGAAGGCATGCGTCACGTTCGCCTCATCGATCGCCTGCATGAGCTTCGTGAAATTCAACATCGAGGGCGACGTGCCCTTGAAGCTGAGCACGACATCCCACTTGTTTGGCTTCCCCGGCTCCTTCGCCTCCCACTCCTTTGCGCCGAACGGCGCAAACATCTTCGGCGTCTGACAAACAAGCCGGCACGGCGTGCCGGAGTCCACAAAGTTCACGGTACAAGACTTACCCATGCCGCTCATGTTGAGCTTGCACTCGCCATAAGCGAGGTTGTTGAGGACACCTTCGATGCCAACTTGCTGCCAATTCACGAGTTTCTGAGACGACATTGCTCCGCGTTTTCAAGGCGAGTTTCGCACAGACCCTTCGCTTTAAGTATTTGAATTTCACGCTCTTTAAGTCACCCCGCGCAAAAAAACTGCGGACGGGTCGCGAAAAAAAAGTGTATGCACAAAAGAAACATGATCGGGCGACCACTACTCGTAGAAAAACGAACTGTCCAGCACATGTGTTCCGTTAGAGACGGGCTGCAAAGGAAAAGCAACGGCGAAAACATGATCCGCATCGTCCTTCTCAGCGTCATCTTCTTCATCATGTTCCAGATGTTCTCCAAATCACACGAACATCCCACCACCGCTAGCAGCGCCCGGCGCGCCAGGACGCCAGGAGATACTTAAAGCGGGTCGCCCCACCCATCGCCACCGCCACCGCAATGCTGGGGCCGCGTCGTGCCGCCGCCGCCGCACTGTCTGGAATCTGCGGCGCCGCAGTCGCTTTCCCGCTCGAGATCGTCCAACAGCAAATAGAAACCGAACAGGAACTGCGCTGGCCGTCCAAGACCACAGCCGCCACCGATTTCTCTGTCGCCGCCATCGCATCCGCGGCCGCCTTCTGTGTCATCGACACTGTCGACACCTACGCCAAACACCACGCCTGGCTCCTGCGCTACCGCGGCATCTGCGCCGGCCTTTTTACGTCGCCCGTCGTCTGTCACTTTTGGGGTGCGCGAATCGCACTCAAGGACGGCCGCGTCGACTGGACCCGCCGTGCCGCGCGCGACACTCGCTTCGTCCTCGCAGTCCTACTACGCGAAATCCTCCTCCTCACCACCATCCTCACCGGCGCCGACCTGGGCGGCGTCGGCAGCACCTTCGCCGCCAGCATCGTCGCACACATCGTACTTTACCCTGTCAAACTCTACGCAATGAACCGCATCGTTGCGCACACCAAAAGCAGCATGCGCGGTATCCTCCTCGAAAGCGTCCGAGCCTCGCTAGGATTGTCCGTCGCCTACCTCATCCAACACCTCCTAACGCCATACGATAATACTTAAACCCACGCGCTAACGTCTTCACAACAAAATTCCTCTATAGCTCAGTTGGTTAGAGCGTGCGGCTGTTAACCGCAAGGTCCTGGTTTCGATCACCAGTGGAGGAGTTACGCCCCAGTAGCTCAGCGGACAGAGCGCCAGACTTCTACCCCTCGTCGGAGGATATCTGGCTGTCGTGGGTTCAAATCCCACCTGGGGTGCCTACGTTCCGCGGGAGTACAGCTTTATGAACATAGTCTTCATATAGAAATACAGGAAAACGATCAGCAAAGAGTGCGCAATGCTGCGCGTGTAAGAAAACGCAAGCGCAAAGACAAAGATCGCACCCAACAGAGGCGACTTCTGCATCCGTATGCGAACGTCCTTCGGCACCGACACGTTCAGCCACGGGTTGATGAAGCCAATCATCACCACGATCATCGTTTGCGACAGCAAGAGCAGAGCCTCCTCAAAGTCGATACCGTCCTCGAGATTCACACTCATCTACTTAAAACGACAACAGAAAAAAAACTCGACCTCTTCTAGACTTCGCGGGTCGATGAACGCGTCCAACGCATCCTTGTCGACACTTCCCAATGACTGCTGGTCGATCGTCATCAACAATCTAGCGCTCAGGAACACGCTCGCATGCTGTGAAGTGTGCAAATGCATGCGCACCGACATCCATGCCATCTTACGCTCTGTACATACAATGGAAGAAAGCATCAACGCAAAGGGTGTCGACTTCATCATCAAACACTTCGACTCCCTGCCGGTACCCCCGGTCATCACCGTCACCGGCTCCACCATCGAAAAAGCCACGATTGTCGACACCGAAATGCTACGCAAACTCATCGATCGATGGCCCTCACATCTCACGTTGAACTGGCACTTGTCGCCTCCAAACGTCATCACCAACTTCATAAACTCACTCAAACCGGCAAAATTCCGAGCAATCACACACTTGACCATCATCGTGACGCCAAATCTGTACCAAACGGTCTTCACGCTACCATACTTGGATCTGGAGCAGCTTGCACTCTATTGCCACAACACCGACGTTAGCTCCGTCATGGCCAGGCTCCGCCTGCGAGACTGGGACGTCAAAGACCTCTTCGTCCAAGGCGACATCCACTCCACCGTAGACGCCATCCTCCATTTGCCATTCGTCCACCAACACCTAGCCATCCTCAACACCTCAACCACTCTACGACCATCGTGCGTTTATGCGCCTGCCGCCTACGGCGTCGAGGAAATGACACGTTTTCTCTGCAACCAGAACCTCGAAACAGTCGCTCTGTGCGGAATGCTTCCAATCTGCTGCGAAGACTGCTCGGCGGCAAACGACTTCTGCAGAGGTGTGTACTCGGCAAACCTTTCGAAACCAGGCGGACTCTGGCATCTGGACGTCGCCTCCGCCTCGATGATCGAAACCCTCACCTGGCGAGGCATCTCGGTCGCCACAGGCATCTTCGAATCGGAGCGCTCACAAATCGACGAACTACAAATACGCTACCCTGGAATGATTATCGTGCATGCCTCCGTCTAGGGGTGCACATCTAGGCTACACTCGCGCACACGACCGCCAAAAAAATCACGAGCATTAACAATAATGACAATACGCGTCACGATCGATGGAAACATCGGCGTCGGGAAATCGACGGTCCTAGAGGGCCTCCGCGCGAAGCTCGCCCACGAGCCCGCGCTCCAATCCGCGATAGTCCTCGAACCGGTAGACGACTGGGTAGCGTACGGCTTTCTCGAAAAAATGTACGAGGGGAAGATTTCTGCTTACGAGTTTCAGAACGTGGTCATGATCTCAATGGCAGCAGCACTCGCGCGCGCGTCCACAGAGCAACCATCACTCGTCATCACCGAACGCAGCGTCGAGAGCTCCTTCGAAGTGTTTGGCACCGTAACACTCGACAAAAAGACACAATCGTTTGCAATGCTCGAATACGCTCAATCACAATTAACCACGTTGCTACCCGTCTACAATCGCGAACACCACATCTACTTGGAGCTGTCCCCGAAGGAGGCCTTTCGAAGAGTGTCGAAACGCGAACGCTCCGCAGAGAAAGGCACCACCGAGACGTACCTCGAAAAAGTCGCCGATGCGTACAACGAATGGCTCACGACAAAGCACGACACAAACAAAACGATCATCGACGCCAACCGTAACATTGAAGAAGTTGTTGCAGATGTCTGGAAGACAATTCAGAAGCTCCTGTGAATAAAATGTACGTATTATGTACATGCCATCTCGCTCCAGCGCGCCAGCCTCGTCAGCACCATCTCGCTCCAGGGCGCCAGCCTCGTCAGCACCATCTCGCTCCAGGGCGCCAGCCTCGTCAGCACCATCTCGCTCCAACGCGCCAGCCTCGTCACCATCAGTTACCACTTTCACTAAACTACCACCAGATACGTATAATGTGATTGGCGGGTTTCTACCCATAGATAATCTTGATGCCCTTAGAGGAGCAAGTAAGGGTCTTAGGAGAAATGTTTCTGAACGCAACAACCGTGTGGCTGCCTCCAAGATTGCAGCAGCTCTCAAGGGTAGGGATTATCGGCATATATGGCGCTCGCCACAGGCAATGAAGGAATGGAACCACATGAAGACTTTACTTCGTCAACGCAAGCTGTCTGTTCCAGATTTTACTTCATGGCTCAATCAAAGAACTTATGGGTGGGACGAGGAACAAAAAAGAGCGTTTGTCACAGATAAGGCTGGCAAGCTCTCAAATAAATACCGAAGCCTTGAGCCGCCATTTTCCCCCTCTCGCCCTCGTTCTCGTTCTCCCCCTCGTTCCCGTTCTCGTTCTCCCTCGTTCTCGTTCTCGTGACAACATTCCATAGTAAAAGCCTACGCCCACGCCCACGCCCACGCCTTATCCAGAAAGGTCGAAACCACGGGTCTCTTGCAGCGCCAATTCCAGTTTTGTCAGCAGCTCTTCCTTCGTACGATACATTGGCAAGTTGAGCTTGTTGAAACAAGAACTTGCTGTTGGAAGATGGTCACTGGTTAGGGTTAGCGCTAGAGACACAGTGAACCGTTGAAGTGGCTGGTCACGGCTCCCGTCATCGTAGCCCATTAGCCTGTCAAAGCCGCCAGCGGGTACGCGTTCCGATCCAGTGCAGAATCGAAGCAACTTTGAGCGCTTCTCGGACCACGTGTCGTCGCGAATTATCTCCCACAACCACTGCACCTGTCGCGCGTTTGCGAACCCTTCAGGAACGTAAACGGTCGACTGTCGCCACTGGTCTACCTGCTCCGAGTTGATCTGCGAGAAGCCGGACAGCGTCATCTGGATGTCAAGAGCATCACAATATCGGCGAACTATCTTCGCTGTCTTCGTAGAGACAAAGACGTTCAATCCCCTCGTAAACGCTTGGATTTGATCAGGACCGTATCCGCAGAGGAGTTCGTCGTCGTCAACCACGTGCTTCGCATAATGCAACAAGAAGTTCTCGAGGGTCTGGTGCGTGACCTGCACATCTGCGCCGCCTTCAATGAGCGCAACCTCCCGCGGGCGCTTCGATGAGCTCCCCCTCTTCCTCGTCCAAGCGCGATCCTCAGCGACAAAGAACTGGCACATTTGGTCGAGCTCCTCTACCGACATCTTGCGCATCGCTGCAAGATTTTGATGCAGCTCCGGATCTACAGAGCGGATGTCATCAAAGGTCGTCTTGTAACCAAAGGCTGCCTTCAGAAAACCAATACTCCAACGATGATTCAGTGTTTCGCCATGGAGCAGAGCCAGCCCAGCAAGCCACCCACTCACTGTGAAATACAACTGCTGCTCGCGGCTACCAGCTTCCGGATTGGGATGCAGAGTGCCATTCGTGTTGACAAAGACGCCACACTCGACCAGCTCGTTCAGCACCAGACCGAACCACTCCCTGCGTAGCGCGTCTCCATATGAGACCTCATTGATGAAGGTCACGTCAATCGGAGTCGCAGGAAGGGCCGATTTCCAGGAGTAGTCCTCCTCTCCTGGAAAGAGCGCATTGAGGAGCCCATTGAGGACCTTGTCGCGAGGCTGATCCTTGAGGAGAAGCTTGCTTCTGTCGCCAAACTTCGTCTGTAGGAGAGAGCGAAGCCACGCACTCTTCGTAGCTAGGTCCAGCGAGCCACTCTCTACAAGACGATGAAGACTTTCTTCGTCCCCTGCTCTCGCCAGGTAGTGAACTGGCGTTAACCCAGTGAGCGAGTTGCGGATATTGATCTCGACTCCTAACCCACGCAGCACATCTACCATCGACAGCTGCCGATTTCTGGCCGCGAGGTGGATTGGAGTCTCGCCCTCACGATCTGCGACCGTGAGGTCAGAAACCTTGCTCAACAAACGTATGCATGCTTCGTGTCCGTTCTCGGCTGCATAATGACTGCACGTTCTGCCTTTATTGTCCACAGCAGAAAATGTCTCATATCCGACCAGTTGACACAGCTGCTGAAGACAAGGTCGAGAGTCCATTTTGGCGGCATAGTGAGCAGGAGTCTGACCGTAACGATCGGGAGCCGTGAGGTTCGACTTCACACACTGCACGCAGAGCGCCCTAAGGCACGCGTAATGCCCCTGCTCCGCAGCATAGTGAGCGGGCAAGCAGTCGTATGCATCACCGATGAGAAAGACACTCTCGATGTTCAATTCGTGCATCGCCCGCAAACACTGCGGCCATCCTTTGGCAGCAGCATAGTGGGCAGGCGTGTTCGCCTGATTGTCCAGGGCCGAAAGCGTGTGGACTGCGTGTAATTCGCCGCCTAATGCTCGCAAACAGCCTTCCTTCCCGTTCTTCGCCGCCTCGTGCGCAGGCGTACTACCATCCTCGTCTTCTGCAGACAGGTTTTCGTCAACCTGATAGAGCACGCGAAGGCATTCCTCGCTGCCTCTCATGGCTGCATAATGCGCAGGAGTCCTTTGCTTAAAATCCCGAGTTGCATAGTCCCCCAATCCATAGGGGAAGCCCAGCTCCTTGTACATCAGGCGAAGACTCACAGGTTCATTGCACGCTGCGGCCACATGAGCAGCCGTTCTGCCATCACAAGTGCGCATCTTTAGGTACGACTCTAGTATGCGAAGGCATTTATCGTGACCTCCCATCGCCGCCAGGTGAACTGGAGCGTTGCCCTTGTTACATTTGGCCCGAAGAGACTTATCCGCGCCGAACTGCTGCAGCAAGCCAAGGCATCCATGATGCCCATAAAGGGCGGCATAGTGAGCAGGAGTCATGCCCGCCTTATCGATCGCGCAGAGACTCTCGGTCCCAAGTAGCTCGTGTAGCACGCGAAGGCACTCGTCACGCCCATGTCTCGCGGCATAGTGAGCCGGAGTCATGCCATCCTTATCGCTTCCCATAAGAATCTGTGTCCCAATCAGTTCATTGATCACGTGCAGGGTCGATGAGTGCACGCCCCTCACTGCCATATGCGCCACAGTGAACTCCCACTTATCGCGTTCGTACAGAGTACGTCGTGCACCAAGACCGCAGATAACCTTAAGGCACTCGTTTCGCCCAGCTCTCGCGGCATCAAGAGCAGGAGTTTCACCGTTGTTCGCCTTGACTCCAAAGAGGTCGACACTCCGACTGATGTTATCACCTGACGATCTCCGGACCAAGTTCGAGGAGCTTGCTCCGTTGCTCAGATCATAGTCCGCGACCAGCCTGTGCAACGCGATGAGACAGCCCGGATGCCCGTTTCGCGCGGCATAGTGAGCCGGAGTCCTGCCGTCTCCGATATCTAGATTAGCATTGTAACTGCGCGCCACCAGTGTGCTCTGCGCGCCAGCTTTTCTCAACAGGTCAAGAACTCTAGGGTGCCCGCCCTTTGCTGCATGGTGAGCGGGAGTATCGCCATAGTAGTCCACATCCCAGAGGTTCTGCATTACCCTTATGACTACCTGCAGATCATGTGGCAGGTGACGAAAGCTCTCGTTCTTGAAGTGGGGTTGTGGAAGCTCATCGAGTGGTGCTGGAAGCGCGAGGTGCGGAAGAACGACCGACTCCTTCTTCAGCACCTCGTGCTCGAATTTGTCCTTGTATCGCATCGCCAGAAGCCGCCAGCGATAACTTGCATTGAGATCCAATGGACGAAGGTAGGCACGAGCAGTGGCAGTGACGGCAGTAGCAGTAAAAAGCATTCCGACATTCAGGTGTCCTTGTAGCAGCTCACTCAAGAAAGAAAGATGCCCTTTGCGTGCCGCACAGTGAACAGGAGTCATTCCTATCTCATCAGGGGTCGACAGAGCTCGCGGATGCGAGCAGAGCGCCTTGAATACACGAAGGCAGTCGACCTTTCCATGAGTAGCGGCAGAGTGAACAGGAGTGATACGATCCGGAGCATGCACGTAGAAAGCGCTTTCCCCGCACAACTCGTAGAAGGCGCGAAGGCAAGTGTCGCTCCCGTATATAGCGGCAAAGTGAACCGGAGTTTGCATGAACGTGTCCGTCTTCGCAAGGAGTACATCGGGTGCTAGTTTGCCAGCTAGTTTGGCCAGGACACGGAGACCGCCTGGCATTCCGTTCTTCGCGGCAGAGAAGGCGGGCAGCACGTATTCTCCATACTCGAAACTCCCGAAAATAGCGGCTAGGCGATCAGCAGTCTCCCCGTTAGGATCTATCTTGGTAACGTCGGCAACTCCTTCTAACAGCCGCACAAACTCAAATTCTTTCGCCGATGTGCACGGTCCCCGACCCATGGAGGCTGACTCAACTCTGGCTCGATTAACTGACGTGCAAAGAGCACCACAGGGGAAATACGCGCAGAGGGGCAGGTCGGTCAGCAGCAGGCAGCGGCGAGAGCAGCGACGGCAGCAGGCAGCGGCAGCAGCAGGCAGCGGCGAGAGCGGCGGCGCCAGGCGGGGTCGAGGCGCGGATACGGGCCCTAGCGGGTGATTTTAGCCGGGGCGCATGGGATTGGGGACACGGGGTAGCGGAGTATGCGCACAGATTAGGTGAAGCTGAAGAAGCTAGTGAGGCGCTTGCAGATCTGCGACCCTAAAATATCGGGTCGCAGATCTGCAAGCGCCTCACGAAAGGAACCAGCCCTGGGCCCAGGTGTTCGTGAAAGGTACCATCCCTGGGCCCAGGACGGCCAGGACGACCCGAGTAATTTTCAGGCGATTTGTCCTGCCTGCCACAGGAGGAAGACCGAACGCGACCTCGGCCCAGGTGCGGCCGCCGAG
>MDSV01068975.1_pt1 | contig 13313 bp, 15 predicted proteins | sample 810851 | NCBI WGS metagenome assembly MDSV01 (sample SAMN05326640, study PRJNA326480) | marine metagenome | isolation source: seawater | place: Atlantic Ocean: North East | collected 2012 | reverse complement strand
TATCTATTTTACTCTTATTAATATTACCTAACTCTCCGTTTAAAAAACCTAAGTCAAAATTAGCATTGTGTATTATAATTTTTTTTCCTTCGACAAATTTAATAAATTCATCCGCAACATTATCGAATGTTTCTTTGTCTTTTAAGAAATCAGTAGAAAAACCATGTATATCAAATGCTTGCTTAGGCACATCTCTCTTAGGATTTAGAATTTTGTGGAACACTTTGTTAGTCGGAACTAAATCTTTTGTCTCAATACAAGCAATTTCAACAATCTTGTGTCCTTCATGGAAAGATAGACCTGTGGTCTCGGTGTCTAAAAATACTTCACTCATATTTCTTAATTATATTAGATATATTTTTTTTTAAAACTAATAATGACTTATTGTTAACAATTATATGATCACAAAATTTACTCTTTTTATTCTCAGATAATTGCTGTTTATCTAACAAAGAAAAAAGCTTTGGGCTTCCGCCTTTTAACTTATATCTTCCAAATCTAACTTTTTTTTTTGATTTAACAAGAATTACAAGATGAAAAAATTTTGTTAATTTTTTTTCAACTAACAGAGGTATTTCAAAAAAAACAAATTTTTTATTTCTTTGTTTTCTTGAAAAATCTAACATTGCCTTTCTTGCTAGTGGGTGAATTATCTTTTCTAATTTTTTTAAGTTTTGATTATTTTGAATAATCTTTTTTTTTAGTTCTTTTTTGAAATTGAGATTAGAAGAAAATGCTAGTTTTTTTGATATTGTCTTGCGGATATATCTATTTTTATATAGTTTCGCCACGATTTTATCAGCACTGTAAATTGGACCTCTGTTTTTTGAGATAATTTTGCAAACAGTCGACTTACCTGAAGAGATTGATCCTGTAATTCCAACTTTTATCATTTTAATTTTGATTTGAGTATTTCAACTAAATTATTGTCAATTTCTGGATTTATTTTAGTCCACAAATAAAATGATTTTTGACCTTGGTGTATAAACATTTCTAAACCACTAAAAGTTTTTTTATTATTTTTTTCTAGGTACTTCACAGTTTTCGTTTGAAGTGGATTATAAATTGTATCAATATAAATTAAATTATCTTTTACATTTTTAAAATCAAAGCTGAATTCTTGTCCGTTTTTAAGGCCGAGGCTAGTTGCATTAATAATTACATCATACTTATCAATGTTTTCTTTTAACAAATCCCATTTTAAAATATTTAAATTTCTAAATTTTTTTTTCAAAAATAAAGATTTTTCATAAGTTCGATTAACTACTGTAATGTCTTGAATTTTAGATTTTTGTAAAGCAAAGACTACAGAAGGAGAGACGCCTCCTGCTCCTATTACTAAGGCTTTTTTATTTTTAAATTCTGATATTTCTTTTAGATAAGCAACCTGTAGCCCAAATACATCTGTGTTTTCTCCTACAAGTATACCAGCATCGTCTAGGAAAACAGTATTTACAGATTTTGTTTCCTCAGCATCATTAATAAGTTTATCTATATATGGGATTATCTTTTGTTTATAAGGTAAAGTTACATTGATCCCATTTAGTTCTCCGTTTCTTATTTTCCTTATAACAGTCTCTAAATCTTTTGGCTCAATATTAAGTAAGTTATACTCAGCTTCAATTTTGTATTTCTTAAACCAATAATTATGTAAAATTGGAGATAGTGAGTGTGACACAGGATCACCTATAATGGCAAAAAACTTTTTTTTCATGATTTATAGTTCCTAATATAATTTATTATTTCCTTAATTGGCAATCCCATAATAGAATTTTGATCACCTTTAATATATTCAAATAGTTCTAACCCGCTTGCCTCTACTTGATAAACGCCATATGCAAGAAGAGTCTCAGTCTTAATTTTCATTAAGTAATCATTTAACTCTTTTTCACCTAAGTTCTTCATTTTTAATTCTGACTGATCTGTAAAATTCCAAATCATTGCACCATTAACTGATATACAGACAGAACTAATTAAATAATGTTTGGAATTATTTAGTTTTTTTAAAATTTTTAGAGCCTCATCTCGCGATTTTGGTTTGTTTATTAAAACATTATTTAGTGAAATCACACTATCAGCTCCAAGCACTAAGCGATCTGGATTTTTCTTACTTACTTTTATAGATTTTAGTTCAGCTAAATTTTTTGAAATAATTAATGGAGAAGCACCTTCAGCTATGAGAGAATCTTTAACTTGTTCTTCATCTACATTAGATACGATAACTTCATTTTCAATTTTGTTATCATCTAAAATTTTCTTTCTAACACCGCTCTTAGACGCTAAAATTATTTTCATTTGTTTCTATTAATTTCATAAATTTTTAAGATAGAAGCTGCTGTTTCTTCTACAGATTTTCTTGTTACATCAATTACTGGCCAACTATTTTTTTTAAAAAGATTTTTTGATTTTTCGACCTCACTCTTTATAGAACTAAGATCGGTATAATCTTTAATATTCTCATCTTTCATAATAGCTACTCTATTTCGCCTAATATCTGCTAATCTTTCAGGATCGGCTATGAGACCTATGACACACGTTTTTAAGTTTGAGGATTTTAATTCGTCTGGAATTCTTTGATCTAACACAAGAGGTATATTTATTGTTTTGTAACCTCTGTTTGCAAGATAAATTGAAGTTGGCGTTTTGCTAGTCCTGCTAACACCCAATAAAATAATGTCTGCTTTTAAAACATCTTCTAATTTTTTACCATCATCATGAGACATTGTAAATTGTATAGCTTCAATTCTTTTATAATAATCATCGTCCAAAACATGTTGAGCGCTGGGTTTATGAATTGCTTTTTTATTTAATAATTTTGAGAAATTTAAAATCAAATTTCCTAAAATTCCAAAACATGGAACGTTGTTTTTTTGACTTTTGTTTGCAATATATTTAGCAAGTTTTGTTTCAACAATAGTGTATAATATTATAGAATTCTCAATTTTTTCACACTCAGCTATAATTTTATCAATTTGATGTTCTGTTCTAACAAAAGCGAATTCTTTTTTTTCATATTTAAAATTATCAAACTGCGATTTAAGAGATAAAAATATTCTATCCAGAGTTTCACCGGTAGAGTCAGACACAAGATATACATTGTATTTTTCGTTCATATCTCTGTTAATAATTTTTTAATAACCTTATTTTATTAACTATTATTTGTTTCTTACTTAAAATATTAACAGTAATTAACATTATTCTAACATTTTATTAGTTGTTGATACTAAGATTAAGATTATGTTTGTAAATTATAAAAAATACAAGTTTTTAGCATCATAATTCATTCTTTTACATAGGTCGCATTGTATAAAATATGTATAAATAGTTATATTAATAACTAACATAGCCTACATAAACATCTAAGGTTATAAATAAAATTATATATGAGCAGACTAAAAGAATTATTATTAAACAAAGATAAAAATTGTAATTCAATATGGTTTATGAGACAAGCAGGAAGATACCTTCCAGAATTTAGAAAGATAAGAGCTCAAAATCCTAATTTTATAAATTTATGTTTAAACAGTGAATTAAGTGCTGAAATCACTTTACAACCTATCCAAAAATTTAATTTAGACTCGGCTATTATTTTTTCTGATATTCTTCTTGTTCCTTTTGCGTTAGGTCAAGACGTTGTTTTTACTAAAGGAAAATCCCCGATACTGAGTGAATTTAATTATAAAAAATTTAAAAATAACAAAAAAAATAATTTTTCTAAAATACTTCACCCTGTCTACGAAGCAATAAGAATAACCAGAAAAAAGTTAGATAAAAAAAAATCGTTAATATGTTTTGTTGGAGCTCCATGGACTTTAATTACCTATATGCTTTATTCAAAAAAAAAAAAAGAGGAGATAAATTACTATTCTTCAAAAGAGCAAGATAATTATATCAACGATATTGTATGTGAAATCAATGATTATTTGTGTATTCACATTTCCAATCAAATTAATGCTGGTGCTGATGTAGTACAAGTTTTTGACTCTTGGGCTGGTCTAATTCCTGAAAATCATCTTATAGACTTATGTTTTAAACCCAATAAAAAAATTGTTCAATTTTGTAAAAATAATAACGTTCCAATAATTTGCTTTCCTAAAGGTATTAAAGAAAACTATTTAAACTTTAATAAATATGTTAAGCCAGATGGTTTAAATTTAGATTACGAGATTGACCCTAATTGGGCAAAAAAAAATTTATCAGGAACAACACTTCAAGGAGGTATGAACCCAAAATATTTGTTAGGATCTGAGAATGAAATGATCAATCAAGCAAAAAAATACTTAGATGCTTTCAAAAATATCCCATATATTTTTAATTTAGGACATGGTTTATTACCAGAAACAGACCCAGAAAATTTAAAAAAATTAATTAACTTTGTTAGAAACTATAGATGATGAAAAAAGACCACCCAAAAATTAACTACGGCAAAACAGGTGTCCTAATTGTAAATTTAGGAACGCCTGACTCAACGAATTGGTGGGATATTAGGAAATATCTTAAAGAATTTTTATCAGACAGACGAGTTATAGAGGTAAATCCTTTCGTTTGGCAAATTATATTAAATCTTTTTATTCTTACTTTTAGGCCTTCTAAAACCGCAAGAGCTTATAAAAAAATATGGTTTAAAAATAGCAATGAGTCTCCTCTTTTGTATTATACAAGAGAGCAAGCGAGGAAAATTAAAGAGAAATTTAATAGTCAAGATATATTCATTGATTTCGCTATGAGATATGGAAATCCAAGTATTAACAGTAAACTTTATAAACTCAAAGACATGGGTTGTGAAAACATCGTAATTTTACCATTATATCCTCAGTATGCTGCAGCAACGACTGCTACAGTATGTGATGAGGTATATAGATCTTTGATGCAAATGAGGTGGCAGCCTAGTTTACAGATTATACCACATTATGAAAGTGAACCAGATTATATTGAAGCTTTGATTAAAAGTATCAAAAATAAATTACAGGATATAACTTGGAGACCAGATTTAATAATCGCTTCTTATCATGGAATTCCTAAAACTTATTTTGAAAAAGGGGATCCATACCAATGTTACTGCCAAAAAACCACTAGACTAATCAAAGAAAAATTTACTGATATTGAAATTCAAACCACTTTTCAATCTAGGTTTGGACCCCAGGAATGGCTTAAGCCTTATACTGACAAAACTTTTGAGAAGTTGCCAAAAGAGGGCATTAAAAATATATTAGTTATTTGTCCTGGTTTCGTATCAGATTGCGTTGAGACGTTGGAGGAAATAAGCATTCAAGGAAAAGAAAGCTTTATTGAAAATGGCGGTAAAAATTTTGATTTTGTACCTTGCTTAAATGATAGTGATGACCACATAAAATTATTTGAAAAATTAATTAATAGGTATCTAATAAACAAATAAGATGAATTTTTATTTACTATTCAAGTCTTTGCATATTATTTCGGTAATCTCATGGATGGCAGGTTTATTATATTTACCAAGAATATTTGTTTATCATTCTGAAGCTTCTCATGAATCACAAAAAGACATTTTTAAGATAATGGAAAGAAAGTTGTATAATTTCATCATGATGCCCGCAATGATTTTGTCTTGGATTTTTGGAATACTCTTAATTCATTCTCTTGGGTTTGAAATTTTTTCTGAACTTTGGATGCAAATTAAAGTTATAGCAATTTTATTGTTAACTTATTATCATTTTTTACTAGGTAATTATTTGAGCTCTTTTGCTCAAAACATCAACAATAAATCATCTAAGTTTTTTAGGATTATCAATGAAGTTCCTACAATTCTTTTAATTGTTATTGTGTTTGTTGTTGTTTTTAAACCTTTATAGGGGTTGAATTTATATAAAAAATACTTATATTGTTCTTACTTACCTTTTATTCAACTTAACCTCATGAACTTACAAGAACTAAAGCAAAAAAACCCTGCAGAGCTCATCAATGAAGCTGAAAAGCTTGGAATTGAGAATCCTAGCACTCTTCGAAAACAAGAAATTCTTTTTGCAATATTAAAAAAATTAGCTGAAAAAAATGAGCAAATAACTGCGACGGGTGTTTTAGAGGTTTTACAAGACGGGTTCGGTTTCCTAAGAGCAATAGAGTCTAATTATTTGCCTGGCCCAGATGATATTTATGTAAGTCCAAGTCAAATAAGACGATTTGGTTTAAGAACAGGAGACTCGGTTGAGGGTGAAATACGTGGCCCAAAGGATGCAGAAAGATATTTTGCTTTACTTAAAGTAAATAAAATAAACTTTGATAATCCTGAAAAAGGAAAAAACAAAATTGCCTTCGACAACCTTACTCCATTATACCCCAATGAAAGAATTAAATTAGAAGTTGAAACTACAAAAGTTGAAAAAAAACCAGACAATACTGCAAGACTAATAGACCTAGTAAGCCCGATAGGAAAAGGACAAAGATCTTTAATTGTATCGCCCCCTAGAGCAGGTAAGACAATAATTTTACAAAATATTGCCCAGTCAATTACAGCAAATCATCCAGAGTGTTATTTAATGGTTCTATTAATCGATGAAAGACCAGAGGAAGTAACTGATATGCAGAGATCTGTAAAGGGCGAAGTAGTTGCTTCTACGTTTGATGAACCAGCTTCAAGACACGTAGCAGTTGCTGAAATGGTAATTGAAAAAGCAAAACGATTAGTTGAACATAAAAAAGATGTGGTCATTCTTTTAGACTCTATAACTAGACTGGGTAGGGCATACAACGCAGTAATTCCTAGTTCAGGTAAAGTTTTAACAGGTGGAGTTGATGCTAACGCTTTGCAAAGACCTAAAAGATTTTTTGGGGCAGCACGGAATGTTGAAGAAGGAGGTTCTTTAACTATAATCTCTACAGCTTTGATCGACACTGGAAGCAGGATGGATGAAGTAATCTTTGAAGAATTTAAGGGAACTGGTAATTCAGAATTAATATTGGATAGAAAAGTTGCTGATAAGAGAATTTATCCAGCTTTAGATATCACTAGATCTGGAACAAGAAGAGAAGAATTGCTTTTTGAAAAGGATGATTTATCAAAAATGAATGTTTTGAGAAGGATTATTAGTCCAATGGGAACAATGGATGGTATAGAGTTCTTAATTTCAAAGTTAAAGAACACAAAAAACAATGCTGATTTCTTCGACTCAATGAATAAATCGTCTAATTAAAAAATCATCAGAATATTTATTGAATAGTATTATTCTTGTAATTTACTTCATGTAAGTAAAAATCTATAACATCTTCAAGTGTATCTGCTTTTTCTTTTAAAGAAGCGGATTCTAAAAGTTTTTGTTTTTCTTCATCGGTGAAAGGCGCAATCATTGCTAAAGTATTAACTTTTTGGGTAATGTCTAATTTATCAAATTCTTTCCAATTCAAGAACATACCTTTGCTCTTAAAAAAAGACCTTACCTTCCTCATTAATACATCTGTACTTAGTTCTCTTACTTCTGGTTTTAAATCCATCTTAAATTTTTCATAATCAACCTGAAATTCACGGTATAATTTAAAATTTTTTGTTTCTTTTAAAATCTCAAAGCGAGTTATTCCATTTAGATTAATAAGAATTCTTCCATCTTCATTTTTTTTAAAATCAATTATTTTACCTAAACATCCAATTTTATATACTTCGTTATTATTTTTATTAGTTTGAATCATTCCCATTAATTTATCTTTTTTAACAGCGTCATTTACTAGGTCCAAGTATCTTTGTTCGAATATATTGAGCGGTAAATTTGTTTGAGGAAAATAAATTACGCCACTTAGTGGAAATACTGGAATTTCATTGGGAAAATTTTTCATATTTAGTTAATTATAGTAGAATTTGTAATTAATCGATAGCGGCATTTTATAAAGGTTGACCCCATTCAAATTATTATAATATACTTGGATTATTTGCGGGCATAGCTCAGTGGTAGAGCGTCTCGTTGCCAACGAGAAGGTCGAGGGTTCAAGTCCCTTTGCCCGCTCCAGGAATTGCGACTAAATTAGCAGTATCTATTTTTGATAAGGTTAATATTAATCTAAAATGATAAAATTATATATAATTTCTTTTTTCTTTATTTGTAACGTATGTTTTTCCTCACCAACAAAGATGATAGGTGAGAAGGGAAATGCTAAAGATGTTACTAAAATAGTTAAGATAAAGATGTACGACAATTACTATGAGCCGAATCAAATAAAAGTTAAAAAAGGCCAAACTGTAAAATTTATTGTAAAAAATTTTGGAGAGCTAGTTCACGAATACAATATAGCAACAAAAGCAATGCATCTAAAACATCAACCTGAAATGGCGAAAATGGTAGAACATGAAATTCTTTTAGCAAATAAAATAAATAAAGAAAAAATGCACGCAATGTCAAAAAAAGATCATAGAATGGCACATAAACATGCAAACAGTTTGTTATTAGAACCAAATGAAGAAGGTGAAATTATTTGGAAATTCAACGCAAAATCTACTTTGGAAGTGGCGTGTAATGTTCCAGGTCACTACGAAGCTGGAATGATCGCAAAAATAATTCAAGATGATTAATGGAAGATTTGTCTAAAAAAAAATGTATTCCTTGTGAGGGAGGTATTCCGGCTTTTGAATTAAGTGAGATCCATAAATATTTAAAAAAAGTTGATGGATGGGATGTGCTTAGTGATGATCAAAAAAATTATTTTATAAAAAAAGATTTTAAGTTTAAGAATTTTATTGAGAGTGAAAAATTTATTATAAAAATTGGTAAAATAGCTGAGCAGGAGGGCCACCACCCTGATATTAATTTTGGGTGGGGATATGCTAAAATAACAATATCAACGCACGCAATAAAAGGACTTGCGGAAAGTGACTTTATTTTAGCCGCAAAAATTGATAAAATTTAATTAATGGTTAAAATGTCTTATACCCGTGAGAACCATTTTAATCTTTGCTTTATTTGCAACCTTTATAACTTCTTTATCTCTTATTGAGCCACCTGGTTGAACAATTAATTTTACACCTGCATTAATGAGAGTCTTAATACCATCAGCAAAAGGAAAAAAAGCATCTGATGCCGCTATAGAATTAACTAACTTATCCGGTTGAAATTGCATAGCTTTTTGAACAGCAATTTTACAACTATCTAATCTATTTTGCTGTCCAGCACCTATGCCAATTGTTGACCTATCTTTAGTAATAACTATAGCGTTAGATTTAACATATTTACACATCCTGAAAGCAAATTCTATTTCTTTAATATCTTTTTTCGAAGGTTTAATTTTAGAGACAAATTTTAGATCTCTTTTATCAAAAACTGCATCATCTTTTTCTTGGAGAAGGAATGAATTATTAAAAAATTTAGTGCTAGAATTAAATTTCCAATTCATATTTGAAATATCAATAATTCGCATATTTTTCTTTTTTTTAAGAAGTCTCAAAGCGCTTTTTTCAAAACCTTTTGCTAATAAAACTTCAAAAAAAGTTTTTTTTATTTCAACAGCTATCTTATGATTAATCTTAAAATTACACGCTACGATTCCTCCAAAAGCACTTATAGGATCACTTAACTTAGCATTTGTGAATGACCGAAGAGGTGAGTTGCTTGACGAGACACCACATGGATTAGCATGTTTGATTATTACAGTTGTGGGCAAGTTTTTTTCTGAAAATAGAATTTCTAAACCAGCAAACATGTCATTGTAATTATTGTAGCTGAGTTCTTTGCCTCCTAACTGTTTAGGAATTAGTTTATCGTTAAAAATATCACTTACATAAATAGAACTTTTTTGGTGAGGGTTCTCTCCATATCTCAATTGTTTAATTTTTTTTCCAAAGAAAGTTTTTTTATCAGGAAAATTAATACCCAGTTTTTGATTAAACCAGTTAGAAATAATCGAGTCATAATATGCAGTAACACCAAAAGCTTTACTTCCCATTTTTTCCCGAAAAGCTAAATTAGTTTTACCTTTATTTTTTTTTAATTCTTTTGCTAGATCAGAGTAATCATTTTTATCAGTAATTATTAGTACACTCTTATAGTTTTTGGCTGCAGCCCGGACCATGGTAGGTCCTCCGATATCAATATCTTCAATAATCTTATTGACATTCTTGGTTTTTGTTAAAGTTTCTTCAAAGGGGTAAAAATTTACAATTATTAAATCAATTGGTTCAAATTTTTTCCTCTTCATTTGAAGTAAGTGTTTTTTCTTAGATCTATCAAAAAGTATCCCAGAGTGAATCTTTGGGTGTAGTGTTTTTACTCTACCATCAAGCATTTCATCAAACTGAGTGAATTGAGATATCTCTTGGCATTTTATGCCTATCTTTTTTAAGTATTTATAAGTTCCTCCAGAACTTATTATGTTAATATTAAATTGTCTAAGTAGTTGAACAATAGGTTTTAATTCATTTTTATTTGACACTGAAATCAAAGCATTTTTAATTTTTCTTTTCATTATTAAATGTTCTTTTTTAATTCCCACTGAATAGTTTTATCTCTATTAACTAAATTACCAGAGACAGTTACACAAGTATTATCTAATATTTTATTACTTCCAAGAAATATACTTTTTTCTAATAAAATAGTTTCATTTTTAATAGTTAAAACTAAAGATTTATTCTTTGATATTTGAATTAATATACTATCGCCGCCCATTGTTTTAACTGCAGAAATACCTGGGTACAAATGAAATCTAAGACAATAGTTTAACGGCTTACCGTCTTTCTTTTTTATTATCTTGTCCATACCAGTTAAAGTATTTGTATTCTTTAAGATTGAGATTTTTCTGCCATAAACACAGTTAAAGTTTTTTTCATAACCATCATGGGAGGCATATAATTCGATTTTATCTTTATTATCTAAGAATTCGAGGTCAGCTACCTTAAATGTATTTTTTATTGAATTTCCAAATATTCTATTAATTAACTTGTTCCTTTCAAATCTAGTAACAGACGTATCGTTCATAGTTAAAGTTGATTGCGCTGAAGTTAATCTGCTCAATAATTTAGCTTTAACAGATATATTAGAACCAAAACCACAATTTGTAATAATTTTGACACCATCTGAAAAATATTCAAAAGACAGAGGCCCAGATTGATAACTCTTGGAAAAATTCTTAAAAGGGGGCGCACCTACATCAAAAAAAACAAAATTATTTTTAAAATTCAATTTTTGAATACCGCCTATGATTTTATCTTTATTTTTTGATTTAATATCTTTATTTTCAATAAATTTATTTAAATCTCCTAAATTTTCTTCTACACCTCCATTAAAGAGTGGCATTTGTCCATATGGGTTTAAACTATTCTTAATGCAAAAAAGATTTTTATCGATTATCTCATCTAAAAATTCAGGAATGTATATTTGAGCATCCTTTATACATTCTCTGCTCAAAATTAAATACTTAGAAAAAAAAATTAGATCACTTGGATTTCTAGTTAAGGGAAATCCATCTTCGTCAAAATACTCTTTGACTAATTTTTCCAGTCCCTTTATCGCAGTTTGATAATTTTCTTCATATTCTTTAAAAACTAAACCCGTCAATAATAGAGCAACTAATGCTTCTAATTTTTTTGAATAATCCTCTTCAAATTTTACATTTTTTTTAAGGTGATTTGCTTGTATAATTATATTAGTTAAAAAGTTTTTTTTAAATTCAAAATACCCACTATTTAAGATTACATCCGCATTTAATATCCAGCTAATGATTCTTTTGCTTAAAACAGAACTATCCCAAATGTTTCTTCTGTATTTAGAATACTTTAACATCCAAAGACTAATAATTTTTTGTAAAGATTTTCCATCATTTTTTCTGTCTATTAAGTTAAGCCATAAAAAATTATGCATTTCTTTTTGCTCATTTATATTTTTATGTTTTAGCCAAAAGATGTTTTTATCTACCTCATTTATTTTAAATGAAAACTTTTTATAATTTGTTATCATCGATAGTAAGAAGGGATTTGGGTGAAAATAAAACTGTTTTGGTGTCCTAGATATTAAAGATTTGTTATAATAATTTGTTGAAAAATAAATTTTTTTTAAAAATTTTATAAAACTTATCTTAATTGCTAAAAAGTAATAGTAGATACTTTTTATATTAAACATTTACTGATTATTTCTCAGAATTCCTATATTCTTTTTTAAATCACCTTGATTTTCTTTAAAGATAGTTGATCCTGAAACGAGAACATTGGCGCCAGCTTTTTTAGCTTCCATGCAGTTTTCAAAATTAATTCCTCCATCAATTTCTATTTCTTTTTTTAATTTTTTTTTATCTAATAATTCTTTAATTTTTTTTGTTTTTTCTAAGACTTCTGGCATAAACTTTTGACCTCCAAACCCTGGCTCCACACTCATGATAAGAATTAAATCAACATGTTCCAAGTAATTTTCTATCAACTCTATTTTTGATTTCGGCTTTAATGAAACACCCACTTTTTTACCTTGCTCTCTTATCAGTTTTATAGTGTGTGCCATATTAGGCGTTGCTTCTGGATGGAAAGTAATTATATCCGCACCTGCTTGAGCGTAGTCTTTTATAAATTTATCAACCGGAGAAATCATTAAATGCACGTCAAAAATTTTTTTTGTAATAGGCCTTAATTTTTTTATTACCTCTGGTCCTATTGTAAGGTTGGGTACAAAATGTCCATCCATAACATCAATGTGAATGTAGTCTGCGCCAGCTTTTTCCAAAGCTACTACTTCTTCACCCAATTTACTAAAATCAGCAGACAAAATTGAGGGAGAAATTTTAATAGAGTTATCCATTATTCTTTTATATTTTAATCAACAAATTTGTCAAAAATAAAATTTTAATTAAATAGTTTATATAGCTGTCTAGAAAAATCACTTTCTAAAGGAAAAGCCAACATACCCCATACGTCATAACCAAGCAGATATGGCATCGCATAAAATCTAAAAAGATAAAAAAACCAAGCAACATATAAGGCAATAAAACCGCCAAATAGAAAGCTAGGAGTAATGGGCTTAAACAATTTAATTATAGGATTGGTATATTTTACAAATACCCTCATAAAAAAAAATGTTGAGTCTTCTCTTTGAAATATATTCATGAAGGCCCTACCAATTAAGGTCCACATTATCATACCCATCGTGTAATCAAGAATTATTGCCCAAGTTGGAACCATAGCGAGACAATACCATTATTTATGCAAAAAAAAAGGGGCGAAAAAATCCGCCCCTTTAATTTTTTAAAAGTTTATTAATTAGTGTTGTCTACCTAAGACAGCTTTACCCGTAGGTATTCTAGTATCGTCTACCATTTTTTGTGTAGCTGCGTCTGGTTCTTTAGTCATTAAACTAACAACCACCATTACAACTAAACAAATT
>MDSV01010004.1_pt1 | contig 13313 bp, 13 predicted proteins | sample 810851 | NCBI WGS metagenome assembly MDSV01 (sample SAMN05326640, study PRJNA326480) | marine metagenome | isolation source: seawater | place: Atlantic Ocean: North East | collected 2012 | reverse complement strand
TGTGGGACGATTTATGGAGAAATAGATGCTTTTAAATATCAACGAGCTTACCAGGACTCATTTGAAAAAGTTAAAAAACGTATTAAAAAAAATATCTATAAAAATACAAAATCTTTAATCATCGGAGGATCTAGGGGATTGGGAGAACTTACTTCTAAAATTTTAGCAGCAGGGAATGGAAATTTAGCATTAAGCTATAACCATGGAAAAAAAGAAGCTGAAAAGATTAAAAGAGAAATTAATCGTAGTACAAATAATAAATGTCAAATTTTTAAACTATCTATGCCAATAAAAAAACTAAATAAAGTAATTAAAAAATTTATAAATCATAACTATATTTATTATTTTATTACTCCTAAAATAAAAAGTAATCAGAGAAAAAATTTTGACACACAGCTTTATAAAAAATTTAATTTTTATTACGTAAATATGTTTGAAAAAATATGTGTATTATTAGACAAATACTCTTCAGAAAAAATAAAAATATTTTATCCCTCATCTACTTATCTTAATTCTAATGAAAAAACATTTAGAGAATATATAAAATCAAAAAAATTAGCTGAAAAGAAAATAAGATTATTAAATAAAAAACTTAAAAAAGTTAAAATATCATTTTTTAGAATTCCGCCGATGCAAACAGATCAAAACTCAGGTATATTTAAAAAAAAAATTAATAAGAATTTTGATATTTTTTCTCCAATTATAAATCAATTTGTAGGTAAATGATAAAAATTAGAAAAGTTAATATTAAAGATTTTAAGCAAATAAATAAATTATTTGCAAACAATAATCTAAAATTTATATCCCTAAGTACTTGGAAATCTATTTGGAAGTCTCCTTATCCAATCAAAAGGAAACCAACGTGGACATTAGGGTGGGTCTTTTTAAGTAATAAAAATATTATTGGATATATAGGAAATTATCCTTCTATATATATTTTTAAAAAAAAAGAATTTATATGCTCGATCCTAAATAGTTGGGTGGTAGAAAAAAAATTTAGAAATTTGTCTGTATTATTAATGAAAGAATTTCTAAAACAAAATTCATCTAATTTTTTTTTAAGCACTACAACAAGTAGCGTAGCGGCTAATATTATGGAAAAATTTGACTTTAAACCTTTTCCTGAAAAAAAAATGAAACATTCACTATTTTTTATTTTAAACACTCATAAATTTGTAAATTTTTTTATGAAAAAATTTAAATTTTTCAATAATAATTTTTTAGCGATAATTTTAGCTAAATTCATTAACCTTATATTTAAAAACAAAATTAATTATTGGAAAAAAACTATGAATACAAATTCGATAAAAAAAATAAACAAATTTGATCAAAAATATGAATTTTTTTGGAAAAATTATATTAAAGAGAATAGTAATAAAATGACTTTATCTAGAAATTCTCAATGGCAGAATTGGAGGCTTCAAAATCTGATTAAAGCCAAAAAAGCTTTTATTCTAGTTTTTGAAAGAAATAAAAAAATTGTTGGTTACTCCTGCAGTACCATAATAAAAAAAGGACCATATAAAGTAGCAAAATTAATTGACATCATCACTTTAGATAAATCTGAAGATATATTTATTAAATTAATTAAAGCAAATATTCTTGAAGCTGAAAAAAAACAATGTATTTATTTCGAACATAGAAATTTTGCTAAAAAAAATTTTGAATTAATTAGTCAACTTAAACCCTTTAATACTTCACTTAAAAATAATAGCTTTTTTTATAAAAAAAATGATAATAAAATTAAAAACAGTTATAAAGTATCAAATATTTGGGAGCCATCAAATTTAGACGGAGATATAATTTTTATTAATTAAAATGAAATCTTTAGAAATAATAAAAAAAGCTTTGAGTAACATAAACTCTCAATTACCAAAAAAAAATAAAATTATTCTAAGCTCAAATTCTCAAATTTTTGGTAACAAAAGCAAGTTAGACTCTTTCGCGGTTGTAAATTTGTTTCTAGAGATAGAAAATATCACAAAAGAAATTAAAAAAAAAAAAATCAATCTTCTTAATGAAGATATATTTGCCAATTCTAGTAATATTCAATATACGCTTAAAGATCTTGAAAAAGACCTTAATCATAAGATAAAAAAAAAATAACTTTTCCACAGCACAATTATTTAGTGTTTTATTTTTAAAAACGAATCTTGTATTTATTAATTAAGGTGGTGGAGGGAGACTGAAGCCACCTTGTTTAAAATTTTAATCTTTTTATAGAAACAACCTTTAGTTTAGCCGTTCTCTCAATTCTATTAATTGCATTTTGAAGATTCATAATTATCGTTTTTTTTTCTGGACCATATGCATGTATTATTTTTGTTTTGGATATAGCAACAGCTACGTGACCTTTCCAAAAAATCAAATCATTTTTTTTTATATTTTTTAATTTAATATTTTTTTTAAGGTGTTTAATTTGATCTTTAGTGTCTCTAGGGAAAAATCTATTATTAAAGTTAAAAAAAATTTGAATTAAAGCAGAGCAATCTAGACCTTTAAATGTTTTACCACCCCACTTATATTTAACACCTTTAAAAATATTAATATTTTTAAATAGATCTCTATTTTTAAATTTAATTGGTTTTAAATTTTTATTTTCAATCCATTTATTATCAAATTGTCTTAATCCATTGCTAATTTTTTTAGATTTTATTTTCGAGCCAAAAGTCAGTTTACCAATTATTTTTCCCTTAGTAGCCTTTTTATAAATATTAGCTTTTAGAACAGAAATTTTATGAGTTGGCTTAATGTAATTTGAATATTTTTTGTTTTCTACAAATCCTTTATATCCATCTTCTTTAATTCTTATTTTCAACCATTTAGGAGTTTTTTTTAAGACTGAAAAACTTTCTCCATAAAGCATTTGAGTTAGTATTTCAGATTTTGTTGAATTCTTTTTGTATAAATTCATATATTTAAAATTATTCGAGTAAAATTTAGTCATTTATTTTTAATTTATCTTTAATAATACCAAGACATATTAACGAAGGAATAACCATTAATGCAGTAATTATAAAAAAGATTCCCCAATTTCCATTTAGCCAATCAACTACTGCACCAGAAGAAGATGCAAATAAGGTTCTGCCAGCAGTTCCTATGGATGCGAGCAAAGCATATTGAGTAGCGGTATAAGTTCGGTCTACTAAAGATGAAATAAATGCAACGAAAGCTACTGTTGCGAATGCAGCAGCTAAATCATCTAAAAGTACTGCGAAAGCAAATAAAATTTCACTGTTTCCAACCCAAGCTAAGACAGAAAACATCAAGTTAGTTATTGCCATCGTTATTCCAGATAAAAACATCGCTTTAACTAATCCCATTCTTATTGTAAACAAGCCTCCTAACAAAGTAAAAGCTACAGTTGTAATCCAACCTATTCCTTTAGAATAAAAAGCTATGTCTGATTTTGAAAAGCCTAACTCTTTATAAAAAATTATTGACATTCTTCCAAGAAAAGCCTCTCCTATTTTAAACAAAAATATAAATCCAAGAAGACCTATTGCTACGGGTATCGTATTTTTTTTAAAAAAACTTATCAGTGGATTTATTACAGTTCCAACTATCCAAGCAAAGATTTTCGCGAAAAAATTTGATGAATTTAATCTATTTAATATTAGTTGATCTGATTTTTTCTGTAGAATGACTCTATACTCTGAACTTTTTTCAGGAATTAATAGCAAAAAAAAGCTGCAAGTGACTATGATTATTGTTAATAATAAAAATGTCATTTGCCAATAATTTGAATAACCCAGCTGCTGTAATACATCGGCTGTCAATAGTGATAAACCACCCCCTATTTTATAACCTGTCCACCACCCAACTACAGAAATAGCCGCACCTGCCGCAAGTGATCTGCTCTCATTTTCTCCTATTTGTTCAATTCTTAAAGCATCTATAGTTATATCTTGGGTGGATGAAGAAATTGCAATTCCTAAGCCAGCAAAAATAATAAGCCATAAATTTTCTTTTGGGTCTAAAAAACTCCAAGTTATTAAGAATAATAAAATTAAAAGTTGCATACATATTACCCATGATTTTCTATGACCTATCTTTTTTGAAATAAAAGGAATTTGAATTTTATCTATTAGTGGTGCCCACAGAAAGTTGATAGCATAAACTCCAAAAATTAATCCTGCCCAACCTATAGTGCTTCTGCTGAGGTCATTTTCTTTAAGCCACAAACTTAAAGCACCACCAATAAGAACCCATGGAAACCCACTTATTATTCCTAGAAGAAATATTCTAAGCATTCTTTTCTCAAAATATAATTTTATATAATTAATCTTATTCAATTTAACTCCTCCAAAAAGATGGTAAAAATAAAACTAGAACTGCAAATAATTCTAAACGTCCCAGCAACATTCCAAATGAAAGTATCCATTTAGAAATATCTGGAATAGCTTTAAAATTTCCATTTGGCCCAATCATTTCTCCTAGACCGGGGCCAACATTAGATATTGAAGTTGCAGCTCCAGAAATAGCAGATAAAAAATCTAGACCAGTTATAGAAAGAAGCATTGAAATAATAACAAACAAGAACAGGTAGGCAAAAATAAAAATGATAACTGAATTCATAAATCTTTCACTAATTTTTTGCTTATTATATTTCATAATAAATATACTATTTGGAGAAATTAACTTTTTTATTTGATTATTTAAAAATAAAAATAAAATTTGAATTCTAAATATTTTAATTCCACAAGCAGTTGAGCCAGCACATCCTCCAATGAACATTAAAAAAAGAAAAAAAATTAAAGGAAATTTACCCCATAAACTAAAGTCATCAGTCACATACCCAGTACCTGATAAAATAGAAACCACATTAAAAGTAGCTATTCTCAATCTTTCAATAAGAAATATTTCTTGATTATTAAAAAGTAAATACACAAACATGATAATTGAGGAGATAATCAATAAATAAATCATCCCTCTTATTTGAACATCCTGAAAAAAAATTTTTTTGTTTCCTTTAATGAGTTTTAAATAAGATATAAATGGTATACTTCCTAAAATAATAAAAATTGTAGCAATAATCTCAATATTAGAATTTTTAAAATACCCAATAGAGTCATTATGTGTTGAAAAACCGCCAGTAGCAATTGTTGTCATAGAATGAGCTATGCTGTCAAAAATACTCATTCCAAATACCCAGTATAATATTGCACAGCTAAAAGTCAGAACTAAATAAATTGAAATTATTATAGAGGCAATCTCAATAGTTCGTGGTAAAATTTTTTCTGGATTATCAGAGCTTTCTATTTTAAATAATTGCATTCCTCCAACTTTTAGAAGAGGCAGTACGGTAATTGCCATTACAATAATTCCAATTCCACCCAGCCACTGCATAATTGCTCTCCATAGCAATATACTTTTTGGAGTTTTGTCCAGATTTTCAATTATAGTTGATCCGGTAGTTGTTATACCGGACATACTTTCAAAAAATGCATCGCTAAATGATAAATTTAAACTGGAAAAAATAAATGGAATTGAACCAAATATCGCGATTGATATCCACGCGAGCGTAGAAAATAAAAAAGTTTGCTGGAGATTTAACCTATATTCTTTTTGAAAATTAGTTAAAATAAATAGTATCCCGATAAATATCGTAATTAGCGAGGATGATAAAAAACTATGACTATTTTCATCAAAAAAGATTTGGAGAAGATATGGTACAAGCATAAAAATCCCCAAAATTACTAATAAAATTCCAATTATAAAAAAAACAGTTTTATTTGAAATCATCTTTAATTCTAGATTATTTAAATACCTACAAAATTCAACTTATTATCTTGCAATTATTTCTGTATTTTATGTATAAAATTTTATAAACCATTGTTATGCTTAATAACTCTCTAATTCAATCTACTTCCTCATGGCCTTTTGTTGAAATTAGAAAACTTTTAAAAGAAAGAAAAGAGTTAATTAAATCTAAAAAAAAGATAACTTTTCAAACAGGATATGGGCCTAGCGGATTACCCCACATAGGAACTTTTGGAGAAGTAGCTAGAACTTCTATGATGATAAATGCTTTAAATCATATTCAAAAAATAGAAACGGACCTTATAACATTTTCAGATGACATGGACGGTCTAAGAAAGGTTCCAGACAATATACCTAATGATATTGTTTTAAAAGAAAACTTAGGCAAACCATTAACCGATATTCCTGATCCATTCGGTAAATATAAAAGTTTTGGCGAACATAACAATGAAATGTTAATAGAGTTTTTAAAAAAATTCAATTTTACATTCACTTTTAAAAGTTCAACTATTAATTATAAAGATGGTACTTTTAATAATTCATTAATCAGAGTTATGGAGAAATATAATGAAATAATGAATATCATTTTGCCTACTTTAAGAAATGAAAGAAGAAAAACCTACTGTCCATTTCTGCCGATTTGTCCTGAAACTGGTAAAGTTTTAGAAATTCCTTTATTAAGTATGGACATAAAAAAAGGAACTATAATTTTTGATAATAATGGCAAAAAATTTGAATCAAGCGTGCTAGATGGAAAATGTAAATTACAATGGAAAGTAGACTGGGCGATGAGATGGTTTACCTTTGATGTTGATTTTGAAATGTATGGAAAAGATTTGACTGAAAGTGCTATACTCTCAAATAAAATTTGTAGGGCTTTAGGGAAAACCCCGCCGAATGGATTTGCATACGAATTATTTTTAGATGAAAAAGGGGAAAAAATTTCTAAATCAAAAGGAAATGGAATTTCTATCGAACAGTGGTTAAGATACGCTTCTCCTGAAAGCCTCTCTCTTTATATGTACCCTAATCCCAAAAGAGCAAAAAAACTTTACTCCGAAGTTGTTCCTAAGACTGTAGATGAATATCTTTCATTAATAGAAAAATATCCTGATCAAAAAGAAAAAGATCAAATATTAAATCCAGTTTGGCACGTTCATAACGGCAAACCTCCTTCAGAAAAAGTTATAATGCCTTTTTCTATGCTTTTAAATTTAGTCGGCTCAAGTAATGCAAATAATAAAGAAATTTTATGGAAATTTATTAATAGATTTCATGAAGAAATTAATCCAAAAAATTATCCAATTCTTGATGGCTTAACAACTTTTGCTATAAACTATTTTAAAGACAAGGTGGAGCCAAATAAAAAATTTAAATCACCCAACGAAGAAGAAAAAAAAGCGTTAAAAAATTTAGTTACTAAATTAGAAAGAGTAGATCAAAAAATGATTCCCGAGGACATTCAAACTATCATATATACTGTAGGAAAAGAGAATGGGTATGAAAAAAATCTTAGAGATTGGTTCAAATTAATATATGAGGTTTTATTTGGTGAGCTAGATGGCCCAAGAATGGGATTTTTTGTAAGTTTTTTTGGTATTAAGGAAACAATTAAGTTAATTAATGATAAAATAAGTTAATTATGTTTTCAATTTTAAGACCCTATATTTTTTCTTTAGACCCTGAAGTCGCACATGATTTAGCAATTAAATCTTTAAAAGCAAATATTTTACCTCAAAGCTTTTTTAATGTTCAAAATGAAGAATTATTAGAAACAAATTTATTTGGAAAAAAAATTAAAAATCCGATAGGTCTAGCTGCAGGGTTTGATAAAAGTGCTGAAGTTTATAATTCTCTTTTTAGACTCGGTTATGGATTTATAGAAGTCGGAACTATAACACCTAAAATGCAACTAGGTAATCCTAAGCCAAGAATATTTAGGCTTGAAAAAGATAAAGCAATGATAAATAGACTAGGTTTTAATAATCATGGAGCAGAAGTAGTCTCAAAAAGAATTTCTAACAATAAACCATTGGGAGTTTTAGGTGTAAATATAGGACCTAATAAAGAGTCTATAAATAAATCAGAGGACTTTTATTATTGCTTAGCAAAACTTTATTCATATGCAGATTATATTACAATAAACATATCTTCACCTAACACAGAAGGATTAAGAGATTTTCATGAAGAAAATGCTATGTCAAACTTATTAGACGGTTTAAATAAATTAAAAAAAGAAAAAAAAATAGATAAACCTTTAGTTGTTAAATTATCTCCAGATATTGATGAGAAGGATATAAGTAAAATTATTGAAATTATAAAGAAGCACAAAATAGATGGCATTATCATTTCAAATACTACAAATAAAAACAGAGAAGAACTAAGAGATAACAAAAAAAATGAATCTGGCGGTTTGTCGGGACAACCTATTAAAAACATTTCAACTAATTTGATTAAAAAATTTTATAAAGAACTTGATAAAAAAATTATAATTATCGGCGTAGGCGGTGTTGACTCAGGTCAGGGTGCTTTTGAGAAAATAGCTGCTGGCGCCAGTGTCATACAGCTTTATACTGGAATGATCTATAAGGGACCAGGTATAGTCAAAGAAATAAAAAAAGACTTAATTTCAACTTTAAAAAATGAAAAGATTAAAAATATACAAGATGCAGTTGGAATTAACACTTGACCACTGAACTTTCAGGAATTATACAACCTAAGGAATTATTATGTCTAAAAGATGCGAACTTACAGGAACTTCACCTTTAAAAGGTCACAATGTTAGTCACGCTAACAATAAGACCAAAAGAAGATTTTTGCCAAATTTGAAAAAAGTAACCTTTGCCAGTGATAAACTTAAAAGAAATATTACACTAAGAGTTACAAATTCAGCTGTTCGATCTGTAGATTTCAAAGGCGGGTTAGATCAATATTTAAAAGCAGTAAAAAAGTCAAAACTCTCAAAAAAAGCTCAGAAACTTAAGATTAATATTACAACTAAATAGTAAAAAATTGAAAAGTTCTAATAAAAAATTATTTATTATTCTTTCGATTTTTATGGGAATAATAATAATAAGCTCCAATTATTTAGTCCAATTTCCAGTAAAAAAATATGGTTTTGAAGAAATTTTAACCTACGGTGCATTTACATACCCGATCACTTTTTTAATCACTGACCTGGCAAATAGAAGGTACGGAAAATTAATTGCTCGTAAATTAGTATATTTTGGTTTTTTTATTGGTATCTTATTAACACTTTTTGTCTCTACAAATTTTGAGGATATAATTTCTGTTAGAATAGCTATTGGTTCTGGAACTGCTTTCATAGTTGCTCAACTAACTGACGTTGAAATATTTCAGATTTTGAGAAAAAGAAAGTGGTATGTTGCTCCAGTAGTTTCGTCAGTATTTGGATCAACAATTGATACTTTTTTATTTTTTTCTATTTCATTTATGGGAACAGGAATTCCATGGGCATCACTTGCTATTGGAGATCTTGCCGTAAAATTTATTATTGCCTTAGTAATGTTAATCCCTTTCAGGTTGCTTCTATCAAGAATTAAGGATGTTTCAAGTAGTAGGAGTCAAACTAATTTAGCTTAGTGAAAAGTTTTTTTATTTGTAAATAAATCTGTTAACTCATTAATCATTACATCCCCAAGGTCTTGCACATCAGCTATTTTAATAGCTTTATCATAATATCTTGTGACGTCGTGGCCAATACCTATCGCTAGTAATTCAACTGAACTATTTTTTTCTATCCATTTGACTGTTTTTTTTAAATTATCTTCTAAATAGCTACTTGTATTTGCAGACAGAGTTGAGTCGTCAACTGGAGCACCATCTGATATAACCATTAAAATTTTTCTCTCTTCTTTTCTTTTGATAATTTTACTATAGGCCCATTTAAGTGCTTCTCCGTCGATATTTTCTTTTAGCAAACCTTCTTTTAGCATTAGGCCCATATTCTTTTTCGCTTGTCTCCATGGAGTATCAGCAGATTTATAAATTATATGTCTTAAATCATTCAATCTTCCAGGTAGAACAGGTTTATTATTTTTCATCCATTTTTCGCGACTCGATCCACCTTTCCAATGCTTAGTTGTAAAACCCAAAACTTCTACTTTTACAGAGCATCTCTCAAGTGTTCTTGATAAAATGTCCGCACATATTGCTGCAACAGAAATAGGTTTGCCTCTCATAGAACCTGAATTATCAATTAAAATAGTAACCAAAGTATCTTTGAATTCTATATCCTTTTCCTTTTTAAAAGAAAGAGAATTCAATGGATCAATTATAACTCTAGTTAATTTTGATGTATCAAGTAAACCTTCTTCTAAATCGAATTCCCAAGACCTATTTTGTTTTGCTAAAAGTTTTCTTTGTAATTTATTTGCTAATTTAGAAATAAAACTTTTTAGAGTTGATAATTGTTGATCCAAGTTTTGTCTTAATCTTAATAATTCTTCTTCCTGCTCCAAATCTTCAGCATCAATTATTTCATCAAATTCTTGAGTGTAAGATTTGTATTTATCGTCACCTAGATTTTTATGAATTTTCTCTCTCTTTTCTCTTGAGTCATTAGTTTCATTTAATACCTCAATTTCTCCATCAGCATCGTTTTCACTTGCTAGATCTTGAATATCAGGAAGACCTGTCTCTATTGACATTTCATCATTGCTGTCATCCTTGGTATTTTGATCATTTTTTTCCTCGTCCCCACTGTTCTTTTTTTCTGTATTTTTTTCTTTATTTTTTTCTTTTGAATCAAATTCTTCATCAATATTCATGTTTGAAATTAAGCTTGAAATTAAAGCATTATATTTTTCTTGATCAAAGAGTGAGTTATTAAGTATTCCAAGTTTATTTTTGAGATTAGCTTCAAAATCTTTTTTGTATTTTTTAAATTTTTTTTCTAAATTTTTATTTTTTTCTAATTCAAAAATATTGCTTCGCAAGTAATATTCAAATGCATCAATTAGTTCATTTTCATTATTAAGTTCTTTTTTGTTAGCTTGAATATTATAAAAATTTTTTATATTTTCTCTTATTCCTCTAAAGCCTTGAGACCCTACTTCTTCATACCTAATTTGTTCCGCCATAGAATACAGAGCTTGGGATGTGCTTCCTTCTGGTTTGAAAGAATTAAATATTTCAAGATCTGAATACTTTAATTTTAGTGCCTCCGAGTCGGCTTTTGCTCTTAGACTAATATATTCATTTTTTTCTTTTATTTCTTTGATTTCAGGTAGGGTAATATTTTTTTTATCACTATTTTTAATACTATTTCCAAACGTAACCTCTATTTCATTATTTCCTGATATAGATTTTATAGTAGAAGTGATAGCGGTTTTAAAATTTATTAGATCCTCGGATTTTTTTTCCATCTCTAAGATATAGTGACATTAACAGAAGACTCAGGCAACTCTACCCCGAAACACCTTTGATAATATTCAGCTATAATTTTTTTTTCCAATTCATCACATTTATTTAAAAAAGTTACTCTAAACGCATAGCCTATATCACTAAAAATTTTATAATTTTCTGCCCAATGTAATACCGTTCTAGGGCTCATCACAGTTGATATGTCTCCATTAATAAATCCTTTACGAGTTAAATCTGCAACTTTAATCATGTTAGATAGTTTTTCTTTACCTTCTTTTGAATTATAACTTTTATTCTTTGCCAAAATTATTTCTAGCTCTTTTTCAAATGGTAAATAATTTAGTGTGGAAACAACATTCCATCTATCCATTTGACCTTGGTTTATTTGCTGAGTACCATGATACAAGCCAGTAGTATCACCTAAACCTATAGTATTTGTGGTAGCGAACATTCTAAAATAATTATTTTGTTCGATGACTTTATTTTTGTCTAATAAAGTAAAATTACCCTCACTTTCCAAAACCCTCTGTATGACAAACATAACATCCGGTCTTCCAGCGTCATACTCATCAAATACTAAAGCGATAGGATTTTGAATAGACCAAGGTAAAATACCTTCTTTGAATTCAGTAACTTGTTTTCCGTCCTTTAAAACTATCGAATCTTTTCCAATAAGATCTATTCTACTTACGTGGCTATCAAGATTGACTCTAATGCAAGGCCAGTTTAATCTGGCTGCAACTTGTTCAATGTGAGTTGATTTTCCAGTACCATGATATCCCTGAATCAAAACTCTTTTGTTGTGAGCGAACCCAGACAAAATTGCTAAGGTAGTGTCTCTATCAAATTTATAATCTTGATCAATTTTTGGAACTAATTTATTTTTTTTTGAAAATCCTTCGATTTCCATATTTGTGTTAATTCCGAAAGTTTGTTTTACAGAAATTTTAATATCAGGTTTTTTAAGGTTTTCTAAATTTGTATCACTCATTGTTTTTTCCCCGCTGTCATCTTCAGCTGACTATAAGCCAAAGTAATTTTTTTTAGTTTATCTTCAAATTTTCTACTTCCTTGGTTTTTATCAGGATGAAATTTCTTTACAAGAGTTTTAAATTGTTTTTGAATTTCATTCCATTTAGCGTCATGTTTTAGCTGCATTATATCTAGAGCGTCTCTATCTTTGCTATTAAGCTGTGTTTTTTTATATTCATTAAAGCTAGAGAACTTAAATATATTTAATTTATCTTCCAAGGCATTATTCCATAAAATATTAAAAAAATTTTCAGAAGAAGCAAAACTTTTAGTTGGTTTGTGCCATGTAATATCTGATTTAATGAAATACTCTATTTCCTGATCATTCATATCAGAAAAATAGTTCCACTTTTTATTAAATATTTTTATATGTTCTAAACACAGAAGGCGATACTTTTTACTATTGTTTTTTTCCACAGGCGCCTTGTAGCTCCCTATTTTACTACAATTATCCCAGTCACATATAATTTTCATATTAAAAACTTATTTATATAGTAAAATAAAAATTAATGAATGATTATCTAAAAATTATTGAAGAAAAAGTAAAAAAAAATATTAAATTAGAGAACATCGTGGTTACTGATAATAGTAAAAAACACGCTAAGCACAAATTTTTTGATATTAATAAATACCATTTATGTCTAGATATTAAATCAGCACATCTCAGCTCTATGAGTAAAGTTGATGCTCAAAGAATTATTATGAATATTTTAAGAGATGAATTTAAGAATAAAATTCATGCTTTAGAAATTAAATTGAGATAATTCTAGGAAATATTTTTTTTAACTCTTTTACAGAAATTTTATTTTTATTTGGCTTAGTTGTTTTGCCAATTTTTTTTAGAAAAATAAAATTGATCTTTTTGTCATTATTTTTTTTATCATTAGACATGTTATCAATGATTTGATTATATTCATTTTTTTTGAAAAATTTTTCTATCTTATAATTAAGTCTATTTTTTTCATATATTTCGGATATTTCATTTACAAGATTTTTTTTGCACGCTTTTTTTATGTAAGAAAGTTTTACGGCTAACATCATTCCCATAATAACAGCTTCGCCATGATTTATTTTACTAGAGTATTTATTTTGTACTTCTATTGCATGAGCAAAGGTATGACCAAAATTTAATA
>MDSV01140064.1_pt1 | contig 13316 bp, 7 predicted proteins | sample 810851 | NCBI WGS metagenome assembly MDSV01 (sample SAMN05326640, study PRJNA326480) | marine metagenome | isolation source: seawater | place: Atlantic Ocean: North East | collected 2012 | reverse complement strand
GCGCCTCCGCTCCTCACGCGCACCGCTTCGCCTCGGCGTCCGCGGTGTGGCGTCGCGTCCGAAACGTCTTTGTCGCACTCTGCGCGGCGCTCGCGTTCGCGTGCGTCGCCGCTGCGCCCGCGGCGGCGTTCCAGGCGCCGCTTCGAGGCGCCGCTTCTTCGCACGCATCGTACGCGTACTCGTCTGCGATGTTTCCCGGACAGCCGCGCGCCGAACCCGGTTTCGTCGGCGTCGGGGACAGCCCTTCCTCCGTGTACGCGATGAAGAACCTCCCGGTGGCGGTCGGCGACGTCGGGTCCATCGGGATGCTCGGTTCGCCCGCGGGCATCGGCATCCCCTACCACGGCAAGAACCCCGGGATCGCGCTGTTCATGGCGTCAGGGGGGGTTGCCGTGCGCATGCTCGTCAACGTGGTGGTGATCTACGCCATCCACAAGTACTGGATGGGGGGGGACCAGTAAAGACGCGGAGGGAGGATTTCCTTGGCGTACCAGGAACTGAAAAGTTTTTTTTTGTCGTCGCGACCGCGTCGCGACCCGCGTTTGTTTGTATACTACTGCATTTATAGAGCTACATAGAAGCGACTATAACACGACGGGGAGCTCCTTTCCCGACCGCGAGTCTCTGAATCACCGCACGCGTCACCGCTCCCACACCACGCGTCTGTCCTCGGTGACGCGGTACTCGCCGCGGAACGCGGCTTCGCGTTTGGCGCCGTCGCACGCCGGATTCGCCGCCGGCGGCCAGTCCGTTTGCCCGTCTGAGCCGGCGTCCAAACCGATGTCCCCGCCGGACACGCCGACGGCGGCGGCGTGCGTCTGCGTGTCCACGGAGGAAATCAGAGGCAGACCCTTCGTGCGTTTCTCCGCGCGAGCCTTCTTGCGCTCGACGATGCGCGCCGCGCGGCGCGCCGCGCTCCGCGCCGACGCCGACGCCCATTCGCTCGCGTCGTCCTTTTTCCCCGAACGCGCGCCCGCCGGCGCATCCGCGCCGTCCCGATCGGCGCGCGCCGTCCCGAGCGCCGCCTCTTCCCGGGCTAACGCCTTCTCCGCGCGCGCCTTCTCCTCCAGCGTGCTTCTCAGGAAGCGCTCCTTGGCCTCGGACGTCGCGCAGAACCCGCCGGAGACGGCGACGACGCCGTCGAACGCGCCGTCCGCGCCTCTGTGCGCGGTGAGGAAATTCGCGAAGCTCTTGGCGTCCAAGCCGTGCACGCGCGCGAAGCCGGCGACGACGGGCACGAGCGCGTAGTTGAAGTACGCGCGCGCGGGGTCGTCGAGCGCGCTCGCGTCGTCGTCGACGCCTTTCGAACGCGCGTTCGAATCGATAAACTCGGACGCATCGGACTCGCCTTTCAGCCAGGCTTTCGTGAGTTCTTTCGTCTTGGCGTTCGCCGGAAGCAGCGTCACGCGCGTGTCCGCGGCGCGCTGCGCCTCGTCCACGTCCCCCACAATCGCGGCGACGGCGACGTCGTAGCGGCGCATGGCGTCGCGCCACCGCGCGGTGGGGTCCTTCAGGAAGACGATGTCCGCGTCCAGGAGCACCACGGGCGTGTCCTGCTGCAGGAGCTCGAACGCCGCGTGCACTTTGCGCCAGCTCAGCGCGGCGTTAAGCGCGGCGCCGAGCGCGCCGTTCGACCCGTCGCCGGCGCGCGACGCAACCGCCTCCGCGCCGAGCGCGTCGCCCCACGTCTCGAGAAACGCCTCATCCAGGAAGCAGTCCACGCCCGCGTCCCTGCCGTTCCCGAGCGCGGCGCACGCCGCGCGCGTCGCGCGGTCGTACGTCAGAACGGTGATGTGCGCCAGCGTCTTGGGGCTCGTGCGCTTCAGAGACGCGAGCTGCAGGTACGCCAAGCCCCACTCGCCGGGGCGCACGGAAATCAAGACGCGCGTCGACCCGGAGTCGGCGCCGACGCCGTCCCCGGCGTACGCGACGTGCTGCGCCAAGCCGGGGACGCCGAGACGGGAACCACCGTCCCCGAGCGTCCCTGGGACGCTTCCCCCGGAAGAGCGTCGTCTCCGCGAGCCCTCAGCGGACCCGGCGGACCCGCCCCCGCCGCGTCCCCGTCCCCGCCGCCGCCGCGTCCCCGTCCCCGTCCCCGCGCGCCGCGTCCCCGTCCCCGCCGCGTCGCCGTACGGCCCGTAGTCGTACGGCCCGTAGTCGCGCGGCGCGTAGTCGTCGTCGGGAAACGGCAGAAGCGAGGGGAGGTCGTCCGGGGCGTAGTCGTAGTCGTAGTCGTAGTCGAAGTACGCGTCGGGGGGGTTCGTGCCGCGCGACCCGCCCCCGCCGCCCTTTCGCGTTGCGCGCCGCGCCGCGCCCAGAGACGCCGCGGAGGCGTCGGCGGATTCATTCGGACGCGCTCTTCTTTCGCGAACCGTCTCGTACGCCGCCGCGTCCCGCGCGCGTTCCCTCTGCCTCGAGATCTTCGCGCGCCTGCGCCGCTCCGCGCGCTCCGCGTCCGCGTAGGACGCGTCCAGGTCGCCGCGCAGGGACGTCTCGTACGCGTCGCCGTCAAGGCCAGAGTCGAGGCGCGCGTCGAGTCCATTTTCGTACGCGTCTTCGTACCGCCCGGCGGCTCCGTCTTCGCCGCCGCCGCCCGCGCGCTTCTCCGCGTCCCAGGCTCGCTCGGACGCCTCGGCGTCCCGCGAGGCGCGGTCCAGACTCCGGAGCCTCGGCGCGTTCGCGAGGACGCCGGAGGTGTCGTCGCCGAACGCGCCCTCGAAGGAATCCAGGTCGCGCGAGTCGGCGTCGTCGCTCAGCGCCGCCGCGTCGCGCTCGACGAGATCGTCCATCGCGCGGTTCTCCTCTCGGCTGCCCCGGTACCCGGGCAGGAGCCTGCGCGTCCAGGGAATCGAACCGTCGTCCTCGTACGGGTACGACCCGAGCGTGGCGGCGCGTCGCGGGAGTGGCGGTGGCCGTTCGGGGCGTTCGAGGCGTTCTGTCGAGCGTCGCGCGTCTCTGTCCTTCTCCGCGGCGGCGAAGTCGCCGTCGCCGCCGCGAAAGTCATCCCCGAGGTCGATCTCGTCCCAGTCGGGCTGGTAGATGCCCGCGCCCGCCACGGGGCGATCCGCCGGCGCGCCTCCGCCGGGCAAGGGGACCTGGGGGTCCACGCCCGCGCCGAGGGACGCAAGACGCGGGTCGGGCGCCGCGCCGAGCGGGCGAAGCGCCTCCAGCCGTGCGGGCGTCGCGGCGGGCGGCGACAACGACAAGCCTCGCGTGTGCAGGCTCGCCATCGGGGGCAGGCCGACGCGGAGCGCCGCGGTCGTGGCGCAGGTGGCCGCGACCGCGCCGAACGCGAGGGTTACCAGCGCGCCTCGTGAGCACCACGCGGGCGGGTCGCGCGTCGGTCGCGACGTCGACGCCTGGAAGAGCGAGAGAGGGAGGTGTTTAGAAGAAGTCGAAGCGATCTCGGACGACGAGACGAAACGAAAAATGGAGCGCGACGGGGCGTCTCCCGCGAGAGCGTGTGGAGGTATCCGTGCGAGGAGCCGTACCAGGAGCGCCGACCGCTCATCGGCTTGCGTCACCGCGGCTCGGTCACCCATCGCCTCCGCCGGGACCGTCGCGTCCTGCGTTCTGGCCACCGGCGCCGCGCGCGTCTCGAGACGAGAGGAAACTAGTTTTGCCCGTGTCTCTTTGTGGGTGTTGCGTTTACGCGGACCGTTCCTAGGAGTGGGCATTTAGTCTGCTAAAAAAGAGTTCTGGAGGTGTAACCGGAATTTCTTGGAGGAAGAGAAAGAGGAAAGGTTCGATAACCACCTGATGCCTCCTCGGAGGTACAGCGAGGCGCGCGTCGCACAGGCAAGCGTTCGAACGCGCGCGTTCGCGTCACTCGCGTTTCGCGCCAGAGAACGAGGGCGCCGGGCATCGCGCCGGTCGTTCGCGCGATGGCCCCCACCCCCGCGGCGTCGGGCGCCACGCGGGGATCTTCGGAAACGGACGAGCTCCTCGTGAACGCCTCCGCGTCGCGCGGCGCGGACGTTCGCGACGTCGACGGACGCAGGTCTTCGGCCGCGCGAACCGCCGTGCGCGTCGCCGCCGTCGGCGCGTGCGCGCTCGCGGGCGTCGCCGCGGTCTCCGGCGACGTCTTCGGCCACCTCGCGGGCGTCGCCGCGTTCGGCGGGTCCGACGATCGCGCGCGACTCGGCGAGAGCCGCGAGGGCCGCTGGGCCACCGCCTTCGACCTCGCGGACGACTCGGCGTTCAGCCTGCGGGACGGCAAGCGCGGCGCGTGGGGCGCGGCGCGCGGCGTCGCGCGCGGCGTCGCCGGGCCTGCCTCGGAGACGAACTCGGAGGGAACCGACACGCGACGCGCGGGGTCCCGTTCCCGGGGGTCGATCCCGAGTCTGCGGAGCGCCCCCGCGTTGCCGGAGAAGAAGCCCTCTCGTTTCCAGAAGTGGGACCGCGCGCCGTACGAGTACGAGATGCCGGCTGTCTTCTCGAGCCTCGGGGACGGGGACGGGGACGGGGACGCGTCGAGCCCCCTCGTGGACCCGCGGGACAGAGTGCGGCTCGGCGCCGCGCGCGAGCAGAGCCTTCGCGGGGACGCCGCGGCGTCGCGTCCCAAAGTCGCGCGCGCCGCGGAGCGCGTCCGCGCCCACCTTCGCCACCGCCGCTTCGCCGCCGCGGACTTGGGGGACGCCCCGGTCGACCCCGCCGAAGCTTCGGAGCGCTCGGAGCAGACGCCGCACGAAAAAGCGTCGGAGGATTCCGAGGAGGCGTACGCGTACGAAGAGAGCTACGACAACGACGGGTCCGTGCCCTGGGACGCGGCGGTCGCGCCCCCCCCCGCCTCCCGCGCCGGGGACGCCTCCGGCGCCTCTCGCGCCGCGCGAGCCCACCTCAGAGGAGGCGGCGGCGATCGGCAAGGCCAGCGCGGGCACGTCCACGTACTACCCGGTCCACGACCGCGTGGTGCGCGTCGCCCCGTGGGGCGCGAAGAGCACGCCCGCCTCGGCCAACGACGGCGCGCTGAAGCCGCGGGCTCCCGACGCGGCGGCGGCGAAGGCGGCGGAGGCGGCGCGCGCGGCGCGAAGGGCGAAGGAGGAACGGTGGAAACGGCTCGAGGCGGATGGCGGGAAGCCGACGACGACCGCGGACGACCGCGGTCGCGACGACGAAGCGTCGTCGTCGTCCTCGTCGTCCGCCGTGGAAGGTCGGACGAAGAGCCCGAAGAAAGCCTCCGCGAAGAGCGCGTCCGCCTCGGCGGCGACGGCGAAGAAACGCCGGGAGCGCCCGGCGAGCGAAATCGCTCGCGGCGAGGACTACGACGACGCGTGGCTCGGCGAGGTGCAGGCGCGGAAGACCATGAACCGCGCGGAGAAGAACGCGGCGGTTTTGTCCGAGCGCGAGTTCCGCGAGGCGTTCGTCGGCGCCGACTATGACGACGCGTCGGCGCTCCTCAACGCGCGCCAGGCACGCGGGAAGATGACGGAGGAGGAGATTGCCGACGCGCGCGCCGGCGGGCTGATGGCGAGCCTCGGCGCGGGGGCGGCGAGCGCGGACGTCGAGTCCTACGAGGCGGACCTCGCGGCTGGGCGCGCCTTCGCGTCGCCGGAGGAGGAGGCGGCGGCGAAGGCAGAGGCGAAGGCGCGAGACGAGGCGGAGGCGGCGCGGGATTTGGCGCTGGAGATTGCGCGCAACGAGGACGGGTCCATCCGATGGGACGCCCCCCCGGAGGTGCGCGAGGCTCTGGAGGCGGCGGCGAAGGAAAAAAGCGCGACGAAAAAAGACGACGGTGTCGGCGCAGAGCCCGAAGCTCTTTCGCCCTCTCGGAAGACGTTTCGCGACGGCGAGCGCCCGACGCGGGCCCGGGCCGTCAACCCCGACGGCTCGGTTCCCTGGGACGCTCCCGAGGTCCCCACGTACGTGTTCAACGAGGAGCTCCGCTCGCGCCTCGGGGGGGAGGAGGGCGCGGACGCCTCGCTGGCGTGGGACGAGAAACCCGAATCCGAGCTGGTGTCGAGTTTCGTCAGCGCCGCCGGGTCGCTCGACGCCGACGGCGACGCGGACGACCCGCAGGACTCGGACGAGGGCGCGGTCGCGTGGACCGTCGCGTTCGACGCCGACGCCGCCGCCGGCGACGGCGCGCTGGATGAGGCACGCCGCGCGGAGGAGGCGTACGACCCGTCGCAGTCGGACCACTACCTGGACGACTTGCTGCGTCCCTCGGACGACGCGCTCGAGGCGGCGTCTGTCTTCGGGGATCAGGTGGCGGCGGTGGGCGAACCCCGTCGCTCGAAGCGGTCGGAGGCGGTCGCCGGCGACGAGGACAGCGACACGCCGGTGGCTTGGAACGACGCCGAGGCCTGGCGTGCCGCGGTCACCGGCGAGGCATCCGCGGCGGCGGACCCGGAGGAACCGGAGGAGGACGAGGCGGCGGCGGAGGAGGACGACTCGGCTTTCGGCGACGATCTCGTCGCGCCGCGCGAGATCGAGTTTGACCTCCGCGACTACGACGTCGGCGCGCTGGGCATGCGAACGCGCGCGGACCCGCGGCTGGAGCCGCAGAGCTACGAGGACGAACTGGAAACCGGTCAAGCCGATCATCACGCGAAATCCGCGAAGGGACGGCCGTTCCGAGCCGCCGCGCTCGGCGACGCCGCCGGCGAACGAAACGACGCGGGCGGAGACGCGAAAAAGCACGAGCCCACGCTTCTGTTCCGCGGGCCGGAACCTTCGGCGCTCGACGCGGAGTCGGATGGTTTCGCGGCGAACCCGGTTTGCGAGCAGACCTCCGCGCGCGTGGGCGGCCCGCACCGCGACGAGTCGCTGTGCCAGAAGTACGCCGGCGACGCGCGCATGTGCCAGACGTACGTCGCGCCCACGCAGTCGTGCTGGCACAAAACTGTGGGCGGCGCGTTCCTGGACCCCGCCTCGGCGAGCCCGGCGCTTGGCGCGCGCGGCGGGCGCGGGCCGCTCACCGGCAAAGAGGACCCGGCGGCGAACGCGAAGTGGCGCGAGGCGTTCTACGCGTGCATGGCCGGCGATCCCGAGTTCACGGGTGCGGTGGAGGCGCCGTACCGCCTGCCGCTCGCGCCGAGCCGAGAGCCGAACGGGCTGGGCGCGGAGCCGACGACGACGGCCCCCGCGCCCCCCCTGGCGCCCAAGTTTTTCCGCGCCACGCACCCCGGTACGGCGTACTTTTACCACTTCGTGCACGTCCCCAAGGCTGGCGGGACCTACTTCAAGAGCCTGCTGCACGCCTCGGAAACGCGGCGGCAACGCAGGCTGGGCGGCCCCGATCCGCGCTGGGACCCGGCGCTCGTCGACACGTGGAACACGAAACCGCTGGTGGACATGACGGAGTGGTCCTTCGCCAACGTCGTGTGGCGGTACGTGGAGGGCGGCAAGCGCGGCGCGGCCATCGCGAAGATGGCGGAGAAGGCGAAGAAGATGAACGGAAACGCGACGCAGACGCCCGTCGACGACGATGACGACGCGCTCGCGATCCTCGGGCGCGCCGAGCGCGACGCCGATCGCGTGCTGGGCGCGTCCAATGTGACGCCGCAGTTCACCGGGCCCGGCATGCGCGCCAGCTACCAACAGGGCCACCGCGCCGTGTCCAAGGGCTCGCTGTCCATGGGCGCGTGCGACGTCGTGGACGCGCCCTGCGCCTACCTGACCGTGCTCAGAGACCCGTGGGAGAAGTTCATGTCCTTCTACCAGTACGCCTGCCTGGAGGGCAGCGAGAACATGGGCGCGTGGACGGACCAGTGGCGCGAAGACGCGCGGGCGAAGGGGTACGACGTGAACGGGTGCCCGGCGTCGCCGACGCAGTTTTACAAAGACGTGGGCGGGATGATGGAGGTGCTGGCGCCGGGCGCCGCGCCGGACTCGCACTGCGCGGTGGAAGCGGCGAAGCGCAACCTGGCGAGTCCCTGCATGCGGTTCTTGCTGCTCGAGCAGCTCGAGGAGGGCTTGGGTTTCATGCGCGACACGCTCCCCGACTTCGCCGACATCGGCACCGAGCGCGCGGCGCCCGCCGCGGACGCGGCGGCGCAGGCGCAGGCGAAGATGGTCAACTCGCGCCGCAACGGCTCGGGCGCGCGCATGGACGACGCGAAGCAGAGACGCCTGGACGCCTACCGCGCGGATGAGCGAGAGATGCGCGAGCTCAGGCGCCTGATGGCGGGCGAGCTCGAGGTGTACCGCTTCGCCAAGGAGGAGCGGTACCGCGCGCAGTGGGAGGAACCGCTGCAGACGTGCTAGCTTTTTGTAAACTTACTCTATAGACGACTAAGCGTTATATGCCTATCTCTACTCGTACCTCGCGGTTCACAGCATCAGACGCATATATTACGGCTCTTTTACTTTTACGAAGGACGAACGCGACGTCGGCAAACAAAAAAGCGTTCATCTACGCAGACTACGGCACACACACACACAGCCTAGTCTACGTGGCGTTCTGCGCGGCGGAGCGCACGGCGTCCCGCTTGGCCTGCTCCTGCGCCTCCTTGAACGTGTGCCCCGCGCCGCGGAAGGTGGCGTACACCATGCGGATGGCGTTTATCGAAACAAGCGCGTCGATCCCGAACACGATCATCCCCGCGAGGTACATGAACCCGATTGGCGCAGACTCTTTGGCGGCTTTCCCCCAGTTCCCGAGGCCCGTCAGCGAGTACTCCGTGGCGTCCATGCCGATGAACGCGTAGATGCAGAACCCGATGTGCACCAGGTACACCAGGAAGAACCACATGAAGCCCAGCGCGCTGTCGTGCTTGCACGCGCTGTACACGCGGCGGTACCAGAGGTACCACGCCAGCGGCGCGCCGGCGCCAAGGTAGATGACGCTCATGAACCACCCGCTCACGGCGCCGAACGCGAACGCCGCCGCGGTGGCGCTGATGAAGTTCCAGAACAGCGCGACGACGGTCAGGATGAACGAGTAGTGCGCCATGCGCACCGCGGGTCGCTTCTCCTCCGGGATCTCGGCGTCGATGGAGTGGTACGTGAACACGAAGAAGCCGGGGAACGGGTAATTCTTTTTTTTGGTTCCGCCGCTCGCCAGGAGCTCGGCTTCTCGGCGCGCCAAGTCGCGCTCGCGCTCATCCAAGACGCGCTCGCGGTCATCGAGCTCGCGGACGCGGATCGAAGCCTCGCCGCCGCCGGAAAGAGACGGAGGCTGTGTGGTTTAGGGTTCGCGCGATGCGGTTCGCGTGAGGTCAGCGCGTGAGGTCGCTTCGAAGGGCGAAAAGGCGCGAACGAAGCGCGAGAAAAATCGCGCGCCGCTGTTGGAGGCGAACGACCGACGTTCGAAAGGTGCGTGTGCCGCGAAAACGTGAGATTTCCGAGCTGACGGCCGCGGGCGCTCGCGCTCCGGAGAAACGCGGGCGGGGCGGGGACGCACGTTGAACGCCGAGGGCGCGGCGGACGCGGGGGGGGCGGCGTACGCGCCGCTCGAGCCCCCGTACGCGCCGGTATCGTACGCGCCGAACGTCGAGGTGGGCGCGGGCGCGGACTCGTACGCGCTCCCGCCAGCGGGCACGCTCGCCGCGGGCGGTGGCGACGGCGCGGCGGGCTGCTCGAAGGGGTTGTGGAAGTCGTCGCCCCCGCGCGCGCCGCCGCGCGCGCCGGGCTCGGCGAACGGGTTCGCCGCGCCCTTCTCCTCGAACGGGTTGTCCGCCATCGTGACGTGCCGAGCGCGAGCGACTCCGCGCTTGCTGCCGTTCAAGAACGACTAAAAAATCAAACCACGAGGGCGCGCGAGGCGTCGTCGGGGTGCGCTTAGAGAGGCTGTGGCTGACGCGAGGCCCTCGGTCGCGGCGCCGCGTCTGCGATGACGGACGCGTCGGTGGGGTCGACCGCGTGGCGCGCGCGTCAACAGATGTGTGAAGCCTGGCGCTCGAGATCGTTCGGAACACGCGTGTTCCGACGAAAAGGTGTCTAAAACTTGCCGCGCGTCTTTCGGCCCATAACCGCGATTTCCACACTTCGAGCGCTGAGCGATCGACAGCTGGTCTTTCTTCTCAACTACTGACCTGCGGCTTTCAAATCGAGCCAGCGCGCGCCGCCGTTCACGACACGCACCCTCCGCGACCATGGCTGAGGTCAACGTCGAGGTGGGTGTCCCAGCCTTCTCCCGCGCTTGACGCGCGATTTCCCGCGCGCCTCCGCGGCGATCGCGCGTGCCCTTCCACCGCGAACGTCGCCGTTTCGTCGAGACGTTTCGCGCTCGCTCACCTTTCCCGCCCACTTCGATCCGACACACGCAGCCCGAGGCGGAGGCGCACGCCGCGAAGGGCGAGGTCACCGCGGACCTGCCGGACGCCGAGGAGGAGTCGCTCGCGCTGGTGGACGCGAAGGTGCTCGAGGAGGAGCAAAAGCTGCGCGAAGAGCGCAAGAAAGCCGAGGAGGCCAGCAAGACAGAGGTACGACAGCTCGCGCGATCGCGACACCGCCGCGGTGGTTTTCCTTTTCGCGCTCGCATCCACGTGGGCGACGACGCCGGCAGTTTCGGTGCCGACGCGGCGTGACGCGAACCGCGCGGCGCGGGGAACGCGCGGTGCGCTCGAAACGACCGGCGTTCCCGACCCCGCGGCGACTCAGGCGAGACGCGCGCGTTTCCGGCGCGCGCGCGCCGCCCGCCGCGCGGACCGCTCAGCAGCCCCAGATCTCGGACGCGTCCACGCGCGCGGGTCTGCCTCGTGCGGTCCGTGCGTTTCGGCGCGAGACGCAGCCTTCCGCAGTGTCTTTTCGAGAAGAAGACGTTTTCAAGAAAACGCGACGAACGCTACGCGCGGCGCGTCTCGACGCTTCTCGGCGGCGTCTGTGGACGGTCGACGTGCTCCATCGAACGTCGACGGGGAGTGAGTGATGACTGACCTCTGTGACCAACCCCCGAACCTCTGTCCGCGAACCCACGCTAGGCTCCCGCGGACCTGGACGAGCAGAAATTCACGCACCTCAACGCGTTGCTGGACCAGACCACCATCTACTCCAAGTTCCTCTCCGAGCAGATGGAGGGTCTGGACGAGGAGACGTACGCCGAGCGCGAGCGCAAGAAACGGAAGAAGAGCGGCAAAGACGCGCCGACCCGGAAGAAGGGCGGCGACGGCGCGAACGGCGGAGACGGCGCTTCCGAGGAGCTCAGCGAGACGAAGAAGCTCCTGCCCATGATGAACGTGGAGATGCGAGATTACCAGCTGAAAGGCGTGCGGTGGCTCGTGGCTCTGTACCAGAACGGCCTCAACGGCATCCTCGCCGACCAGATGGGTTTGGGGAAGACCGTGCAGACCATCGGATTTCTGAGCCACCTGAGGAACAAAGGCATCCTCGGGCCGTACCTCATCCTCGGCCCTTTGTCCACGCTGAGCAACTGGATCAACGAGTTCAACCGGTTCTGTCCGGAATTCCCGGCGGTGCTGTACCATGGGTCGAAACAGGAGCGTGCAGAGATTCGCGCCAAGCGCCTGCCGACGTCGCAGCCCATCTCGCACGAGTTCCCGGTGATCGTCACGTCGTTCGAGATCGTCATGGCGGACCGCAAGTTCCTGCAGAAGTACAACTTCAAGTACCTGGTGGTGGACGAGGGGCACCGGCTGAAGAACTTCGACTGCAAGCTCATCCGCGAACTCAAGTTCATCCCAGCCGCCAACAAGCTGCTGCTCACCGGCACGCCGCTGCAGAACTCCCTGCCCGAGCTCTGGTCGCTGCTGCACTTCCTGCTGCCCGACGTCTTCACCAGCCTGAGCCAGTTCCAGGGCTGGTTCGACTTCGACAACAAGGAGGAGGAGGACGCGACGAACGAGGAATACTCGAAGCGCGTCAAGGTTGTGGAGAAGCTGCACGGCATCCTGAAGCCGTTTCTGCTGCGGCGCCTGAAGGGCGACGTGGAGACGAACCTGCCGCGCAAGAAGGAGATCGTGCTGTACGCGCACATGGTGGAGACGCAGAGGAAATTCAACGACGCGCTGGTGGACAAGACCATCGGGGACATGCTGCAGAAGATCTCGGGCGGGTCCGCGCCCATCGGCGCCACCGCCTTGAACAACATGCTCATGCAGTTGAGGAAAAACTGCAACCACCCGGATCTCATCACCGGCGGGCTGGACGGGTCCATCATGTTCCCGAGCGCGGACGAGCTCGTGGAGCAGTGCGGCAAGTTCCGGCTGCTCGACCGCTTGATGACCAAGCTCCGCGCGAAAGGGCACAAAGTGCTCATCTTCTCGCAGATGACGCGCATGCTGGACCTCATCGAGAGCTTCTTCGAGCAGAGAGGGGGGGGCTTCAAGGTGTGCCGCATCGACGGGTCCGTGCAGTGGCAGGACCGCAAGACGCAGATGGATCTGTTCAACACCGACCCGGAGTACGGCGTGTTCCTGCTCTCCACGCGCGCGGGCGGGCTGGGCATCAACCTGACCGCCGCGGACACCGTGATCATCTACGACAGCGACTGGAACCCGCACCAGGACATGCAGGCGATGGACCGGTGCCACCGCATCGGGCAGACCAAGCCCGTGCACGTGCTCCGCCTGGCGACGGCGCACTCGGTGGAGGGCAAGATGCTGAGCCGCGCCAACTCGAAGCTCGCGCTGGAGAAGCTGGTGATCACCAAGGGCAACTTCCGCCAGGAGATTGGCAAGGAGGCGAACGCGACGCTCAAGGGTGGCCGCAAGAAGGCCAGCGGCGGGGGCGTGAGCACGGATGAGCTCATCGCGCTGTTGCGCGGCGACGTCGACGACGGCGATGGCGTCCCGCAGAGCGCGGACATCTCCGACGCCGATTTGGAGACGATCATGTGCCGCGACGATTTGCTGGGAAAGGCGAAGCCGAACCCGCGCAGCGGACCGGGGTGGGAGGAGGTGGAGGATAGGTCCGGCATGTCGCTGCTGGGGAACGTCAACAAGGAGTGATGCGGTGGTGGTTGACGTTTCGATTCGGGACCGTGAGATGCTCTTTTTACTTTGACTTCAGAATCATCCGCTGTCCCTATGATGAGTCCGACGACGATTCAGAACCATATCGTGAAAGAATGACGCGCGCGCGCGCGGCGCGTTTCGGCGTTTTCGCGTCCGACCCCGCGAACCGTCGACGGGAACGCGTCTGTCGCGGAACTGGCGAGAGCGGAGAACGCAGGTCGATTGCGAATCACCTCGTTTCACAAACATACGACCCGTCTCTACTTGCACGTCGCGCAGTAGCGTTTCAGCTTGCCGCGCGGGCAGGGGCTGCAGTCCGCGCAGCTGCGTTTCAGCCTACCATGCGGGCAGGGGTTGCAGTCCGCGCAGCTGTCTTTCCGCTTGCCATGCGGACACGGTTTGCAGTCCGCGCACTTGCTTTTCAGCTTGCCATGCGGGCAGGGTTGCAGTCCGCGCAGT
>MDSV01213722.1_pt1 | contig 13317 bp, 16 predicted proteins | sample 810851 | NCBI WGS metagenome assembly MDSV01 (sample SAMN05326640, study PRJNA326480) | marine metagenome | isolation source: seawater | place: Atlantic Ocean: North East | collected 2012 | reverse complement strand
AGAGAATGAAAAAAAAAATCTATTTCTTGTTAGAAAATCAATTGTAGCCACAAAAAAAATCTTTAAAGGTGAAATATTAACCAAATTAAATATTGGCGCTAAAAGACCCGGTAACGGTATATCCCCAATGAAAATTTACAATTTTTATGGAAAAAAAGCTAAAAAAAATTATGAAAAAGATGAAAAGATTTAAAAAAATTTGTGTCATTACTACTAGTAGAGCTGACTACGGCCAACTTAGAAATTTAACTCTACTTTTAAAAAAAGAAAAAACTTTAAAACTTCAGTTAATTGTTGCGGGTTCTCATTTTATAAAAGATAAAGGATATTCTGTGCTCGAAATATTGAAAGATAAAATTCCAATAACATACAAGATCAAAATAAAAACTAAAAACTTTCAATCAAAAGATGTAGTAGATTATACTTCTGAAAATTTAAAACAATTTTCTAATGCCTTTCAAAGGTTAAAACCAGATATAATTATTTTATTAGGTGATAGATACGAAACTTTGGCAGCAGCTACTTCAGCCTTAATATTCAACATACCTATCGCTCACCTTCATGGAGGAGAGATAACAGCTGGTGTCATTGATGAGTCTCTACGACATGCAATAACTAAAATGTCCGATATCCATTTTACTGCGAATTCAATCTTTCAAAATAGAGTAATACGAATGGGTGAGGATAAAAAAAATGTATATTCAGTAGGTGCTTTAACTGCAGAAAATATAAAAAATTTGAAAATGATTAAAAAAGATAAAATAGAAAAAGCTTTTAAATTTAAATTTATGAAAAGAAATCTTATTATTACTGTTCATCCTGAAAAAAAATTAATACAAACAAAGCTACTAATAGATAATTTATTTTTGAGTCTTAAGAAAATATCTAAAAAAACTTTTTTAATTTTTACCGCACCAAATTCTGATAAAAACTCAGATTATATTTTTAGATTTATTAAAAATTTCGTAAAAAAAAATAAGAATTCAATATTCATACCAAATTTGGGTTATGAGAACTATATTTCGTGTGTAAGCATTTGTGATGGAATTATTGGAAATTCCTCAAGTGGAATTACAGAAGCACCAATTTTAAAAAAAGGCTCAATTAATATTGGGCTCAGACAAAAAGGAAGGCCTCAAGCCAAAAGTGTTTTGCAAGTTGATGTAGATCATATAAAGATCTCAAAAGCGTTAACAAAGATTTTTTCAGAAGAATTTAAAGATAGCCTGAAAAAACAAAAAGAATTTTATTTTAAAAAAAATACTAAATTTAAAATAATTAAAATTTTGAAAGAAAAAAGATTAGAAAATATTAAATTGAAGGAGTTTAAAGATTAAATGAATAAGATATTTTGGTGTAAAAAATGTGTGGTTGCTTCAACACGCCCTAGAGTTACATTTAATAAAGAAGGTGTTTGTTCTGCTTGCCAATGGATGGAAATAAAAAAAACCATGGATTGGAATACAAGAGAAAAACAACTTAATAATCTTTTATCAGAGCAAGATAGCAATAAACCTTTTCAGTGCATTACCGCCGTCAGCGGAGGTAAAGACGGTTCTTATATTTCGTATATGTTAAAAAATAAAAAAAACGTAAATCCTTTAGCTGTTACAATCAGACCTCCTTTAGAACAAGAGATTGGTAAGAAGAATTTAATTAACTTTGCCAGAAGTGGTTTTCAACATATACATGTTACACCTGACGAGGAAGCAATGCGAAAGCTTAATAAGCTTGGATTTACCGAGCTCGGTCATCCTTATTATGGCTGGCTTTTATCAATACATACTGCAGTAATTAGAGTAGCTGTTGAATTTAAAATACCTCTAATATTTTATTCTGAAGATGGTGAGGTTGAGTATGGAGGAGATTTTAAGAATATTAATAACGGGGTTTACGGTGTTGAATACCAAAAGTCTCATTATCTAGAGGGCCAGCATGATAAAATTCTCAAGAAAGCAAATTTAAATAAGCATCAATTATACTGGTTTACTTATCCCTCAGACGAAGAAATTAAAAAAAGTAAGATTAAAATTACTCATTGGAGCTTTTATGAAAATTGGGATCCTTACAGAAATTATGAATTAGCTAAGAAACATTGTGGTTTACAAGAAAAAGACACTTTAAATACCGGAACGTATACAAACTTCGGTCAAACAGATCAAAAATTATATTTTTTACATGTGTATTTAATGTATTTAAAATTTGGATTTGGAAGGGCAACCATGGATGCTGGTATAGATGTGAGAAGAGGAGCAATGTCAAGATCTCAAGCAGTAAAATTAGTTCAAATGTATGACGATGTATATCCCGAGGAGTTTTTTGAGGAATATTGTGAATATTACAAAATGAATATGGAAGAATTTAAGAAGAATATTGATAAATGGGCTAACAAAGATTTATTTGAAAAAAAAAACAGATGGACACCCAAGTTTAAAATTACTTAAGATTATATGACCCAAAAACAAAATATTGGAATAATTAATTGTGATTTCGGAAATTTAGCGTCACTTATTAATGCTATTAGATTTCTAAAATTCGAATATCAGATACTTGAAAAACCATCAAATTTAAAAGATTTAACACATCTAATTTTGCCGGGCGTAGGTTCATTTGGCGAAGCCTCTAAGAAAATTCATAAAATTGGCTGGGATAAAGCAATCAAAGATCACATTAACTCTAAAAAACCTTTTTTAGGTATTTGTCTAGGGATGCAATTGATGTTTGAAAGAGGTTTAGAAAATGGAAATGAAAAAGGATTAGGTTTATTTGAGGGAGTATGTGAAAAATTTAAAGAATACCCTGATTTAAGTTTGCCTCACATTGGGTTTAATTTAGTAAAACAGGAGTCTTCTAAAGTTTGGAAGGATATTCCTGTTAATTCACCTTTCTATTTTGTGCACTCTTTTAGAATTACTAAAAATAACGATTTAATGTGTGACAAAAATAAAAAATGCTCTACCACTTTTTATGGAGAAGAATTTATTTCTTTTATTGAAAACCAAAAAGTCTTTGGAGCACAGTTTCACCCTGAAAAAAGTCACAAAACAGGATTAAAATTGATTAATAATTTTATTACAGAGGTAACATGAATTATAAGAGAATTATATATGCACTATTATATAGCGAGGGAAATTTTTTTCTCAGTAGAAATTTTAGGCTACAGAAGGTTGGAGATGTAAATTGGCTCAAAAGCAACTTTGGATTTGGTGAAACTTGTGACTTTATAGATGAGTTGATTATAATTAATGTTACTAAAAATTCTAAAGCTGAGGATTTTAAAAAATATTTTAATGATATAAATATTTTGAGAGAAAAAATATTTGTTCCAATAACTTTAGGCGGAGGAATTAGAAAACTTGAAGATGCTAAAAAATGTTTTGATAATGGAGCAGACAAGATTTTGGTGAATTACTTGGCTCATAAAGACCAAAAAACTTGTGAAAAAATTTCGGAAATTTATGGCGAACAAGCAATCTCGATTATGGTAGATTACAAAAATGACAAAAGTGGAATTAATACATATATTAATAGTGGTAATGAGCAGTCCAAGAATTTGGAAAGTTTTATAGAATCAATTAGTAAATTAAACTTTGGGGAACTCATATTAAATTCTATAGATAAAGATGGTACTGCAGCTGGGTTAGATTTAAAGTCAATAAATATGATTCCTAAAAATTTTAGAAATCCAATTCTTTTAATGGGTGGAGCTGGAAAACCTGAACATTTTTATGAAACTTTAGTCCAAAAAAAAGTATCAGGAATAATCACTGCAAATTTGTTTAATTTTCTTGGTAAAGGATTAGAAGAGGCTAGAAATTATTCAATTGATAAAAATATAAAATTAATAAGGTTTAATTAGGTAAGTATAATGAAAAAAAAATATTTAATAAGAGAAAACAAAACGGTCGAGGAAGCTTTAAGAATAATTGATAAAAATGGAGAAAAGACCTGTTTTATAATAAATTCTGAAAAAAAACTGTTAGGTTCTTTAACAGATGGAGATGTGAGAAGGAGTTTATACAAAGGAAAAAAGAATATTAAAGATTTAGTTTTAAGTTTTTGTAATAAAAAACCAAAATTTCTTATTGATAAACGATACTCTCAAAAAGAATTAAAAAAAATTTTTTATAAAAAAAGATTAGATGTAATACCTATTGTAGACAAAAATCAGATAGTAAAAAAATTAATTTTAAAAAGAGATGTTTTTGAAACTCATGAAAAGAAAATAAAAAAAAAGAAAAAAATTTCTGCAGAGGTTGTGATAATGGCCGGTGGACTAGGAACAAGATTGGACCCATTAACTAAAATAATACCCAAACCGTTAATACCAATAAAAGATCAAACAGCAATTGAATACATAGCTCAAAAGTTTAGAGAATTTGGGATTAATAAATTTTACTTTTCAATCGGGTTTAAAGGCAATTTAATAAAAGCCTACTTCAAAGATATTGATAAGAAAATTAAGATTAATTATTTGGAAGAAAAAAAGAGACTAGGAACGGCTGGTGGTTTAAAAAAATTGGAGGGTAAAATTAGAAAAAGTTTTTTTGTTACCAATTGTGACACTTTTTTTGATTTTAATTTTAATGAATTGTTTAATTTCCATAAAAAAAATAACTTCGATATTACTTCTGTTTTATCACATCAAAAATTTGTCATCCCATATGGAGTCTGTGAAATAAATAATAATAATGAAATAAACAGGTTTACAGAAAAACCAGTTACAAAACATAAAATTAATACAGGTTTGTATCTAATTAAACCTTCTATTTTAAAACTTATTCCAAAAAATAAATATTTCGATATGACTGATTTAATAAAAAGATCAATTGAAAAAAATTATAAAGTTGGAGCATTTTTCGTTAATAAAAAAAATTGGAATGATATTGGTCAGCTTAAAGAATATAAAAAAAATTTAAAGGCTTTTAATGAGTAAAATAGTTGTGATAATAGGTTATGGTTCCGCAGGCCAAAGACATGCTAAGCTTTTAAAAACAAACAAAAAGATTTCAAAAATTCATATTCTTTCTTCAAAAAAGAATATTCCTTTCAACAAAATTAACAACGTTAATGAAATAAAAAAAATAAATCCAGATATGATAGTAATAGCAACATATTCAAAAGATCATCTAAAATATATTCTTTACGTAGAAAAATATTTTAAAAAAAAAATTGTTTTAATTGAAAAGCCATTATTCAATACTTTAGGCAGAAAAAAATTTTTACCGAACAAAAATTTATACTTTGTAGGATACAATTTAAGATTCCACCCTATAATTTCTTTTATACAAAAAGCTATAAAAAATAAAAAGATTTGGTTTTTTAAAGCTATATCTTATTCCTACCTACCTAATTGGAGGACAAATATTCCATACTATAAAAGTGCCAGTGCAAAGAAAGAATATGGGGGAGGCGCATTACTTGAATTAAGCCATGAAATAGATTTTACAAGATGGATATTAGGTGATTTCAAAGTTATTTTTTCTATAAACAAAAAAAACTCGAATTTAAAAATTGATACTGACGACCAATTTGAAATTTTAGGTAAAAACAAAAACTGTAAATTATTAAATATTTCAGCAAATTTCTTTTCAAAAAACTTAAGAAGAGAAATTTTTATTGAGTCAGAAAATATTAGTATCCACGCAAATTTGATTAAGAATAAAATAAATATAATAAAGGGAAAAAAAAGAAAGCAAATAAATTTTAAAAACTATGATATTAACAAAACTTTTAAAGATGAACACAATGAGATTTTGTCTAAAAAATTTTTCAAAGTTTGTAAATTCAATGAAGGATATAAAGTCATGCAATATATTCAAAAATTAAAAGGTAAATAATGAAAATATTATGTACAATATGTGCTAGATCAGGTTCAAAAGAAGTAAAAAATAAAAATATAATCAAAATTGGAAGAAAAATTTTAATTGATTACACAATCGATCAAGCTAAAAAAAGTAAAGTATTCGATAAAATTGTCGTATCAACAGACAGTAAAAAGATTATAAACCTGACAAGAAAAAAAGTAGATTTTGTTATCAAAAGACCACTTTTCTTAGCAAATGATAGCTCTCCAAAAGTTCCCACAATTAAACATGCGCTTCAAAAATCTGAAAAAGAATTTAGAAATCAATTCGATTTAATAGTAGATTTAGATGTAACCTCTCCTTTGAGAAATATAAGTGACATAAAAAAGGCGGTGATAAAGCTTAAAAAATCTAAAAACACTAATCTTGTAAGTGTAAATGAGTCTAGAAGAAATCCCTATTTCAATATGGTAGAAAAAAATAAAGGCTTTTTGAAATTGGTAAATGAAAATAAAAAGTCTTTTCCAACTCGTCAATCTTCTCCTAAAATTTATGATTTAAATGCTTCAATATATGTTTGGAGAAGATCTTTTCTGTTACGTTCAAATCAGGTAATTGGAAGAAGAACTTCCATTTATATAATGCCATACTATAGATCGATTGACATTGATTCAAAATTTGATTTATCAATAGTTAAACACGTTTTAAAGGAAAAAAAAAATTATGACTAAACAAAAATTTTTGAAAGATTTTAACTTTAAAAATAAAAAAGTACTTATTCTTGGAGGCCAAGGATTAATCGGCAAAGATATTGTGAAGACTTTCTTGCAATTAGGAGCAAAAGTAAGGGTTATCGACATAAAAAAAAATAATCAAAAAATTAGTAAAAAAAAAACACTTTCTCATAAACATTTAGATTTATCTAAAGATTTATCTAAAGAGGTAATAATGAAATCTCTAGAAGGGTTTGGATGTCCTAATATATTTATAAATTGCAGTTATCCCAAAACAAGAGATTGGGAAAAAAACAACTTCTCTCATATAAGTTTTAAGAGCCTTAATCAAAACTTAAATTCTCACCTTGGATCATACACTTATTTTGCATCAGTAATTGCAGAATTAATGAAAAACAGAAAGATTAAAGGTAGTATTGTTCTGTTTAGTTCAATTTATGGATTAGTAGGGCAGGATTTAGATTTATATCAAGGAACAAAGATGAGAGAGAATGTATCTTATGCAGTTATCAAAGGCGGGATTGTAAGTTTAACAAAATCAATGGCATCTTATTATGGACGATACAATATTAGAATAAATACTGTTTGTCCTGGAGGAGTTCAAGATAAACAAAATAAAAAATTTTTAAAAAATTACGGTAAAAAAACACCATTAGGTAGAATGGCAAAAAGAACTGAAATCACAAAACCAGTTATATTTTTATCTTCAGATGCCTCTTCTTACATTACGGGTAGCACACTAATAGTTGATGGTGGGTTGACTATTAAATGAAAAAGAAAAATCTTATAATATATGTGTCACACCTTAAAATACGTGAATATGACTGGCAAAACAAAGAATTAGGAGTGCTAGAAAAAAAATATAATTTTAAGATGATATTACATGAAATTGTAGAAATTATACATCCAGGTTTTACTAAAATATTTTTAAGGCCTTCCTTAAGAAAAAAAATTTTTTATTTCAACGATTTAGATAAATGGAAAAAAAAAATTATAAAAATTAATCGACAAAATAAAGATAAAGTTAAAATCATGCATCATATGAATGTAGCAAATTTGAAATCATTTTTTATTTTAAAATTTCTTAAACAACAAAAAATTGATACTATTGCATTACTATCTCCTGGCCATCCTTTAAAAAATCATGCACTGGATTTGAATTTTTTCATGTATAAAGTTAAATTTTTGTTTAGAAACCCTTTAACAATTTTTATTTTAATTGAAACAATTATTTTTAAGTTTTTAAAAATTTTTTTTAATTTGTATCCCACATATGCTCTTCAAGCAGGAAATAAACATTTTAATTTTAAAAATAAAAATATAAGAATAGTTAAAGCGAATTCAAATGATTATTCAAATTATTTGATTATAAAAAAAAAGATTAAAAACAAAAAAAAAAAATTTGCATTATTTCTTGAGCAACCAACTCCATTATTTGATGGAGATAATTTTTATCAAAAATTTAACAAAAATGAATTTGGCACAGCTGAAAAATGGTTTCCAGCTTTGAATTTATTTTTTGAATATTTAGAAGATTTAACTAAAACCCCAATTAAAATTGCCGCTCATCCAAAAGTTAAACACCCTAAAAGACCTGTTTATTATGGAAGAAGGGAAATAATAAATGAAAATTTTATAAGATCTTCTTTTTCATCAAAATTTTTAATTTCAATGTTATCAACCGGATTAGGTTTAAGTGCTGTGCACAAAATACCTGCATTGTTTATACATTCAGATGAACTTTGTAAAAATTTAAGCTTTATTAACAAACAGAAACATTTTGCCTCTGAATTGGGTACTTTTCCAATAAATATAGATAAAGATTTTAATGACGGTCAAATTAAAAAGGCATTAACAATTAATAAAAAAAAATTTGATACGTTCAAGTTTAATTATTTAACCAGCAGAAAAGATTTTAAAACTAATAGCACTATTATAAAAGAACTATATTTTTAGATTTTAATTATGAAACAAAATAAGAAGTATATAAATTTTGCAGAACCAGTAATCGATGTTCCTCTCACGTTAAAAATGTTGAAAATAGCTTTAAATAAAAATTTCCCAGGCGAGGGTGAGTTAGTCAAAAAATTTGAGACTAAAATATCAAAACTTTTAAGGGTGAAACATGTTTTAACGTGTTCTAATGGAACAGCGGCCATTTTTTTAGCTCTTAAGTCAATTGGAGTTCAAAAAGGTGATGAAGTTTTAATACCAAACGTAACATTTCAAGCAACTGCCAATGCTGTTAAATTAACTGGAGCTAAACCAGTATTGGTTGATATTTCTCCTGATAATTTATTAATGGATCCCAAAGATTTAAAAAATAAAATTAATAAGCATTCTAAAGCTGTAATACCAGTTCACGTTTCAGGCAGAGGCTCTAATATAAAAAAAATATTGAAAATAGCTAAAGATAAAAAAATATCACTCATTGAAGATGCGGCTGAAGCATTTATGTCAAAATTTGAAAGTAAATTTCTTGGCACATATGGCGAACTAGGATGTTTTTCCTTTGCACCAAATAAGATAATAACTACTGGTCAAGGCGGAATAGTAATTACAAATAATTCAAAAATTTATAAATCGTTACTCAGATTAAAAGATCAAGGAAGAGTAAAAAACAAAACAGAAGTCGAGCATCAGTACTTGACCGCAGGTTTTAATTTTAAATTTACTAATTTACAAGCTGCATTAGGAATTAGCCAATTAAAGACGATTAAAAAAAGAATAAATATATTAAAATATAATTATTTGTTCTATCTAAAAAACCTTTCGAATAAAAAAAATATAAAAATGATAAATTTTAATTTTAAAAAAGGTGAACTACCACTTTGGGTTGATATTAAAATTGAAAACAGAGTTAGATTTTATAATTTTTTAAAAAGGAAAAAAATTTTATGTCGTTTTTTTTGGAAACCTTTAAATTTAACAAAACCATTTAAGCAGTCTTTTAAGAAATTGAAAAATTCTGAAAAAGTGAGAAATAAGCTCATGTGGCTTCCTTCAAGTTTATCTATGACTAAAAGAGATATAAAAGATATCTGCAAAGAGATAAATAACTTTTCTAAATTTGAATGACCAAGTTAATCAAAAACAAAAAAAAAGTAGTGTGCAAAATTTGCCACAAAAAAAGTGAATTTATATTTCTAAAAAAAAAACAACCTACAAAAATTTATCCTTCAAGAAAATTATCATATTTTAAAAAAAAGGATTTAAATATCTATTTTTGCAAACAGTGTTTCTATTGTTTTCAGCACCCTATGCCAAATGATAAAATGATCGATGAATTTTATAAAAATGAAAATTCAGACATGTCAAATTATACATCATTACTTAGAAATCCCTCTATTGGTTCTTTGAAAGAAAAAGAAAAAATAGATTTTATCATTAACAGTGTCAAAAAATATTTTAAAACAAAAAAATTCATTAATATAGCAGAAGTCGGTGGATTTGATGGTTATGCGTTATATAAATTATCAAAAATATTTAAAGTTAAAAAAAAAATTTTAATCGAACCAAATAAATTAGGGGCAAATATCGCAAAGTCAAAAGGAATTACAGTTAATAATTCATATCTAGATGAAAATCTAGTGAATAGATATAAAGGTAATTTTGACTTAGTGATATGCAAACATGTTATTGAACATGTAAAAGATTATCAAAAATTTTCTAGTTATCTTACCAGAATTTTATCTTCAAATGGCATATTAATCATAGAAACACCTGATTTAGATATGATTTTTAAAAAGGGATTAACGCGGGTTTTTATTTTACAACACTTAAATTACTTTTCCATTATTTCTTTAAAAAAGATTTTCGAAAAACTGTCGATATTAAAGTTTAAAACAACTAGTCAAGAAAATAGTATTATTATTGCTTTTAAAAATGGTCATAATAAAAATAAAAAAATTAATTTAAAGATTAATAAAAATTCTTTTAAGAAAAAACTAAGAAAAGATATTAATTCTCTGAATAATTTTTGTAAAAATAACAAAGATAGAAAAATATGGATTTATGGAGCGAGCTCGTTAATTACTGATATATTTACTCTTTATAACGTAAAAAAAGAATATATAGCTGGGATTATTGATACTGATAAAAAAAAGATGTCGATGAGAATGCCCGTTCAAAATGATTTACCAATTCTTTTTTATAAAGACAAAAAAATTTCAAAAAAAGATGCAGTAATAATAACAACTGCTGCTAAGTTAGAAGTAACAAAATTATTAAATAAAAATTCTTTTAGAGGCCCAAGATTTTTTTTGCAGTAATTATCTTCTTTTTTATCTAAAATAGTAAATTAACGAGGAATTTCTCCTTTTGATCGAAAAAAATTATTGAGTAAAAACTCTTAATAATGTACAACACGCATGATGAAAAAAAATATACACCCAAATTATCATAAAATTAAAGTCGTTATGACTGATGGCAGTGAGTTTGAAACGAGATCTACTTGGGGGAAAGAAAATGACGTTTTAAAATTAGATATTGATCCAAAATCTCATTCAGCTTGGACTGGAGGAGCGCAAAAAATATTAGATAAGGGTAGAGTAAGCAAATATAATAAAAAGTTTAGTAATCTAAGAACAAAAAAATAATTATGTCTGAAGCACCATTTATGCCAAAAGCTACAGCTGTTTGGTTAGTTGAAAACACAACTTTAACATTTAAACAAATTGCAGAATTTTGTAATTTACATGAACTTGAAATTAAAGGAATAGCAGACGGAGATGTTGCTAAAGGAATAAAAGCTTACAACCCAATTTTGGCTGGCCAACTTTCTAGAGAGGAAATAGAAATATGTTCTAAAAGTCCTGAAAAAAAGTTAACCCTTCTTAAAAAAGTTGATGAAGTTGAGGTAAAAGAGAGAAAAAAACCCAAATATACTCCACTATCCAAAAGACAAGATCGACCTGATGCAATACTTTGGCTGTGCAAAAATGCATCAGAATTAACTGATGGGCAAATATCAAAATTAGTAGGCAGTACAAAAGGAACAGTTTCATTAATTAGAAAAAGAAGTTATTGGAATTTTTCAAATCTAAAACCAAGAGACCCTGTAATTTTAGCTCTTTGTACACAGGAAGCTTTTCAGAAAAGTCTTGAAAAAGCAAAAAGAAGAGTTGAAAGAGAGAAAAAAGCTAAAATACGAGAAGAAAAAAAGGCTCAATTAGCTTCAGTATAGACAAGTAGCTAAGCAAATGATAACTAACGTTAAAATTAACAGGAGGTTTTTATTAAAATAGACGTTAAAGACAACAATGTTGAACAAGCTATAAGAGTTTTAAAAAGAAAACTCCAAAAAGAGGGATTTTTTAAAGTTATGAAAATGAAAAGCGTTTACGAAAAACCTTCCGAAAAAAAAAAAGAGTTCAAACAGAAAATATTAAGAGAATCAAAAAACTACAAAAACTTAAAAACAGATATTAAATTACACAAATGAGAGGAAATATAATGCCATCAGGTAAAGTAAAATGGTTTAATTCAAAAAAAGGTTACGGTTTTATAACTGAAGATGAAACAAATAAAGATATTTTTTTACATGTATCAGCTTTAGAACAATCAAAACTTAGAGTTTTAAAAGAAGACCAAAAAATAAAATTTGATATAGAAAAAGAACAAAACAAACTTAAAGCAATTAATATTAAAAAATTTTAATTCATCGCGGGGTGGAGCAGTCTGGTAGCTCGTCAGGCTCATAACCTGAAGGTCGTAGGTTCAAATCCTACCCCCGCAACCAAAATTTGGTGCTCTACTTGAATTTGACGTTCGCCTGACGAATGCAGTCTAAAGTTTTAATTTTTTTCACCATTTAATTTAAATTGTTTTGTCAAAATATCGATATAAATAAGGATTTATTTTATACCTCAACTTTCCAAGAAAATAATTTTTTTTTTCAATTTCTAAAACTTTCTTCAAATTGTTTTCTTTCGTCATCAAGTTAAAAATCAGTGTAATTCTGTCGTTATTGCTATCTGCTTCGTATGAATGCCATGTTTCTCTTTCAGTCCTAGAGAAGAAAACTCCTCTATTAATTTTCCATTCAGTAACATTTTTATCTTTGCCACTTTTAGTATTATAAAAAATAGTTCCAATATTATTTTCTGGATATAAATAAATAACACCAGATAATAATTTATTAAAAGTATCGTCATGTATTGGAAATTTCTTATTTTTTTTTGTTTTTATAATTGTAAAATCACAATAGTCTACGAGACTGACTTTTTCTTCGTTTAATTCTTTTAAAATACTCATTCCTTTTTCTAAATACTTTTTATTAAGTCTTATTAGCAAACCCTTATCGATAGAAACATTTAGAATTTTGTTATTTATATCGATTTCATTATGAAAAACATGAACATTTCGATCGTTATTTAAATTTTTAGCATAAATGCTTAATTCCTTTAAATCTTCAGCTTCTAAAAAATCATCGAAAATTTTAATTTTGTAGTTAATCATAAGTTTGCTGAGTTAATAGTTAAATCACAACACTCAATCTTTTATATTATAACTACTCTTATTTAGCAAAAACAAAATAATTTAATCTAGCTTAAATACTTTTGACGATAATTTTGGTAGTTTTTTTAAAGAAGTCTATGATGAAGTTGTGATGAACACAGGTCAAAAACCATAAAATTTATCTAGCTTTTTTAATATATTATGTTAATTAAACGAGCAGAAAGGTACATACGTCAGGCTCATAACCTGAAGGTCGTAGGTTCAAATCCTACCCCCGCAACCAAAAAATGATAAAAGAAATTAGAAACATCACAATT
>MDSV01203119.1_pt1 | contig 13317 bp, 12 predicted proteins | sample 810851 | NCBI WGS metagenome assembly MDSV01 (sample SAMN05326640, study PRJNA326480) | marine metagenome | isolation source: seawater | place: Atlantic Ocean: North East | collected 2012 | reverse complement strand
TATATAATTATTGCATATTAAAACTTTTACTATAATAGTGATATTATTAATTTTATGAAATTTAAAAAAGCTTTGATCACTGGAATTACTGGGCAAGATGGTTCCTACTTAGCAGAATTTTTATTAAAAAAGAAATACATTGTTCATGGAATTAAAAGAAAATCTTCTTCTTTTAACACTTCTAGAATTGATCATATTTATGAAAATAAAACCTATAATAATAAATTTTTTTTACATTATGGTGATCTTTTGGATTCAAATTCACTCACGAATTTAATAAGCAAGATACAACCTGATGAGATATATAATTTTGCAGCCCAAAGTCATGTTGGAGTAAGTTTTCAATTACCCAATTATACTTCCCAAGTAAATTCAATTGGTGCACTTAATTTATTACACGCAATATATGATTGTGGTCTCGCAAAAAAAACAAAATTTTATCAAGCATCCACATCAGAACTTTATGGAGAAATTCAAGAAACAAAGCAATCAGAAAAAACAAAATTTTATCCAAAAAGTCCTTATGCAACTTCAAAATTATTTGCCTATTGGATTTCGAAAAATTATAGAGAATCTTATGAGATGTTTGCATCAAACGGTATTCTTTTTAATCATGAGTCTCCAAGAAGAGGGGAAACATTTGTTACAAGAAAAATTACTTTGGGATTAAGCAAAATTGTTTATGGATTAGAAAAGTGTTTATACCTTGGAAATTTATACTCTTTAAGAGATTGGGGCCATGCTAGAGATTATGTTGAAATGTGTTGGAAAGTTTTACAATATAAAAAACCTGATGATTTTGTAATTGCTACGGAAAAACAATATTCGGTAAAATTTTTTGTTGAGCAATGTTTCAAATATTTAGATATAAAAATAAAATGGCAGGGAAAAGGATTAAAAGAATATGCAAAAATAGTTCATTTTGATATTAAAAAATATCCTCTTTTAAAAAAAAATATGAAAATAGTTAAGATTAGCAAAAATTATTTCCGTCCAAATGAAGTGAATAATTTGATAGGGAATGCAAACAAAGCCAAAAGGTTATTAAAATGGAAACCTAAAATCAATATTCATCAATTGATTAAAGAAATGATGGATACAGACCTTGAGCTTACTAGAAAATCAAATTTAAAATAAAAACTTTGAAAAAAAAAGTTCTAATTGCTGGTCAAGAGGGAATGGTAGGAAGTTCCATTTATAAATTATTAAAAAAAAAAAATTTTCAAATTATTGAATGCAAAAGAAAAGATTTGGATTTTACAAACCAAATATCTGTAGACAGATGGTTTAAAAAATATAGACCCAATATAGTTATAAATGCTGCTGGAAAAGTTGGTGGAATTCTAGACAACAAAACATTTCAATCAGAATATATATTTATAAATTCCATGATAGGTTTAAATATAACCAATTGCTCAATGAAATATAATGTAGAAAAACTAATTAATCTAGGTTCTGCTTGTATATATCCAAAAAAAACAAAACAACCAATTAAAGAGACAGCATTATTATCATCTTATTTAGAGCAGACAAATGAGGGTTATGCTTTAGCTAAAATAATTTCATTAAAATATTCTCAACATTTAAAAAGAAAATATAAGAAGGATTTTATATCGTTAATGCCGGCAAATTTATATGGAAAGGGTGATAATTTCGATTTAAAATCTAGTCATGTACTGCCAGCTTTAGTTAAGAAATTTACTTTAGCTAAAATTAGAAATATTCCCTATGTGGAAGTGTGGGGCACAGGTAAAGTAAAAAGAGAATTTTTAAATGTAGAGGATTTATCTTCAGCAATTTATTTTTTACTAAAAAGAAAATTAAACCAGGATTTTATAAATATTGGTGGTGGTGAACATTATTCAATTAAATCAATTGCAAAAATAATTAAAAGAATAATCAATTATAAAGGTAAAATTGTTTTTAATAAAAAATATCCTGATGGGGTAAAAAGAAGACAACTTGACTCAAAAATTATTAAGAGTCTAGGCTGGAAACCAAAAATCACTCTGAAAATAGGATTAAAAAAATATTGTAATTATTATTTAAAAGAAATTTACCCTAAAGAAAATTTTTAATTTTTTTAGAAAAATATATTAATAAAATGAAATATACAAAAATTGTAGCCAGTATTGTAACTAAACTGTAAAATTGAAAATAATTTAATACTAATGGTAGAAGTATTAATGAAAATATTATCAGCAAAGTTTTTTTTAATGAGTATTTATCTATAAGTATATGATGTAAGTGATTTCTATCAGATGTTAATGGATTTTTTTTGTTTGCAATCCTGCTGATAAACAACCTTATTAGTTCTAATCCAGGTATCATCATATACAGAGTAATTTCATCCGCATAGTTTATGTAATCAAGGTTATATAGTTTTATAAATACATATCCTATTATAAAAGAGATTAATAAAGTGCCACTATCACCTAAAAAGGTTTTATTTTTATAATTTAGATAAGAAAAGAAAACTAAAGAAATAATTAATATTCTTATTAATAATGAATCTGAATAATAAAAAATAATACAAAAAAAAATCAAAAGTGAGTAGAGCGCTGACTGTAAATTTATTCCATCGAACATATTGAAAGCATTTATAAAAACTAAAAAACAAAAAGCTGAAAAAAAAATTGAATAATGATTTAAATTAAATATTCTCTTATAAAAAGAAAATTCTATTTCATTAATAATTAGATTTTCATCAAGAAGTAATAAAACTACTACAATTAGTGAAATCACTACAAATTTAAAATTAGCTTTTAAATTTATTCTGTCATCAATAAAACCAAGTAAAAAAACAACTAAACAAACAAAGATGAATAAATTGAATGAATAATTATCTTTAAAAAATATTTCATCGTCTAAAGATTTTCCATAAAATTGATAAATTAACCAATAAAAAATTAAATTAAAAAAAATTATTGTTCCACCAGCTAATGGAGTTGGTTTAGAGTGAAATTTCCTTTTTTTATCTGGCCTATCAATATTTAAGTGAAAAAATTTAATTTTTGAGAAATTAATTAAAAAAATAAAATTTAAGATAAAAATTGTGATAAGAACGTAATTAGAAACAATCATTTAGAGTACTTGATTTTAATATCTTTAATTCTGATATTACTATCAAAAATAAAGCTTAAAGCTAAAATAAAAATAATTAAATCAATACTAAATACAGCATAAGAGGTCTCCAAAATACCTCTTAATGACAGTGATAATAAGATTAAGCAATATATTATATCTTCACTGTTTTCTTTAAAATAATAAAAAAATATTTTTATAATTTTTAAACAAACTGCAATATTAAAAATAATGAAAAATATTAAACCAATTAAACCCGAACTGACAAAAGTATAAATTAAACCATTAGAAGCAGTTTGATTAATTAGATATCTGTCGCCCTGAGCTCCATAACCATAAATAATATTTTTACCAGATACATTTTCTAAAATTTCTTTCCAATCTGAAAATCTTCCAGATGAAATATCACCTTGTTGATAACCTCTAAAAATTCTTAATTCATCAGATTTTAAATGATCAAGTAATTTTATATCCTCTTCTGAAAAACTTAATTTTGTAGATTGGTAAGAATTAAATGTAGATAATGAAAAAAACAAAAAAGTTGGAATAAAAAAATAAATTGAAATAAATTTAGTAACTTTATTAAATTCAAACTTATTTCGATTTAAATAAATAAAAAAACAAATTATTACTGTAATAAAAATTATTGTTCTACTTTGAAAAAGAGTAACAAAAGTTAAAAAAATTATTTTGATCAACAATATTTTCTTCGAATGATTTTTAAGGTATTTAGAATACTGAATCTCAAATAACTCTATAAAAATAAATATTATTAGAGCCATTCGAGCTAGTCCTGAAGATCTAGGTGTATCTTTTTCGAAAAAAAAATCAGAACTATAAAAACCACCATAAATACTTCCTCCATTTAAATAGTTTATCAGAGATGGGGTAAAGGTAAGAAAAAATACAACATTTAAAATTAAAAAACTTATTAATAAAAAATATTTTTTTTCATTATATGAAAAAAAATTGTCTATCAAAATTATAGTAAGAATTACAGTAAAAGAGCTAAAGATAAAGGAGATGTTTTCAATCGTATTACCTGTATAAACCAGTCCAATAAATTGAGCAGCAAAATATGCAATCAGTAAATAAAAGATTTTATATTTTTTAAAATTAATTTTTTTGTTAAAAATTAAAAAAATCAAAATTAACAAAAAAAAACAAAAATAAATAGAAATATGTCTACAAAAATTTATTATATTATTTAAATTGATATCTTTACCTTTATGAAAAATTAAAAGATCTTCAAAGGATGTTGAAATTGAAAACCAACATACTAAAAACGAAATAATTAAGAAAAGTTTAATGAATATAGTTTTAACTGAGGGTTTTAAAAACATTATTTTGTATATTTTTCTTTAATATACAGCCAAAATCCAATAGGAAAAAACATTATTAAGCACATCCAGTTATTAAAAAAACTACCTGAAGGAATGAGTGGCATCAAATTAATAATAAAAGTAAGATTAATAAAAAAATATGATTTATCAAAATTATTTTTATCTTTTTTCAAAAAAATTTTTACATTAATAAATGTAAATTTTAAAAATATAAAGGCTATAATAAAAAATCCCAAAATACCTATTTCAGATAAAATTTGAACATATGTGTTATGGGGATGAGTAGAGCAAATCAATCTATTATTTCTTTGATTAATTTTATATTGAAACTTAGGTTTAAGATCGAGACAACTATTATAAAAATTTTTTACTCCCGATCCAAATAAAAAATTATTTTTAAAAATCTCTATACCAGTAAATGATAGATTTTCATGTTCATACGAATAGTATCTTGGAATATCTTTTTCAACTGGTCTTGGACTTTCTTCAAAAAAAAATTTTATACCTGTTTGTTTAATAGTTCCTTCAATATATTTTACTTTTAAATCATTATTAAAAGAAAAAAGAAAAACAAAAACAATAAATATTCCAATCGAAAATATAATTTTTTTATTACTCACTAAAAAATATGACAAATATACTAATAATAATAAAAATAGGGCAGTTCTTTCAGTAGTAAAAAAGATAATTGATCCAATTAAAGCTAAAATAATTATTTCAAAATAAAATGGAATTTTAGGTTTATAAAAATAAATTAAACTTAGCATGAGAGGAAGAAGCCTTACTAAATAACTTCCGAGTTTTTTTTCATCTCCAAAAAAACTAGTTATATGAAAATGTGATCCAGCGCCCTGTATTTGACTAAAACCAGATAAATTAAAGTTAAAAAAATATTGTAAAAATGAATCAAAAGTTACTATTCCAATAGTTACTAGCATTGATATACAAAAAATTACAAAAAATTTTTCATACTTTTTTAATAAGTAAAAAAAAGCTAATGATAATAAAAAATATCTAAAATAAAAAAAAGATGCTAGAAATGAATAACTTTTATATTCAGTTAGTAGCAAACTGATCAATATAATTAAATATAAAGTTAAAAAAATAATTATTTCTTTCTTGATTGTTATGAATTTTTTTTTGCTATCTTTGTCAAAAAATTTGAATAAAATTATCAATCCCGAAATAGAAGCCATTAAATCAGCCGCAAATATACTAATAGCCAAAGACATTGGCATTAATGAAATGAAGATTATTAAAAACTTATCAATTAAATTTGTTTCTTTTCTAAAAAAAGCAATAGAATTATTCATTTTTAAATATACTCATTAATTATAGATAATTTTTTAAATCACAATAAAAAAATTTTGAATGATAAATAGATCAGAATGTAAATTTAACCTTTTATTTTATAAAATTCTTTTAATATTAAATCATAGGGGATTTTAACTAATAATAATATTAAAAGTAAAAAACTTACTACAAGTGACAAACTATCTTGCCCCAAAATAGAAAAAACAAAAGCTGTAATAAAAATAAAAAGATACAAAATAAAATAAATAAAATTTACTATATAATTTTTTATACTAAAAGCTCTTACTAAAATTAATACAAATTCTTTAAGAAATAGTAAAATTGCAAAAGCAAAAATATTTTTTAAGTATACACAGATAATTAATCCAATAATAAAAGGAATAATTGCAATAGTTTCATATCTTGTGTTTATTTTTGCAAACATTCTAGACTCATAAAAAGAAATAATAATACTCGATACACAAGATAGGAATGTTAATGATATAAAAATTTTAAATAATTTAAGTAAATCATCACTATAAGATTTCTTAAGCCACCAACTTAATATTTCATCAAAAAAAGGTAGTGATATTATTAAAAAAAAACTCATTATTGTTATAAAAAAATATAAATTTGCACTTAAAACTTTTTTTTTTCTAAATTACTCTTTAATAAAGAAAGCCTAGGAAGCAAAACAGCAATAATTGATTGAGAAAAAATTGTTAATTTCGCTGCTAGTTGTTGGGGAACGGAATAAGTCACTAACATTAATGAACCTAAATTTATCTTAATAAGATGTTTATCAATATAATCATAAATTTGATTATAAATTCCCGTAATAGTCATCCATTTAGAATGATTTTTAAAATCTTGTATTAAATTAAAATCTATTTTTCCTATCACAAATTTTTTTTTAACAATCAAAATTAAGAAGAGAAAAAAAAATGAAAAATATTTAATATAAATAGAAATTAAAAACATATTTTCTACAAATTTAAATTCATTACTTTCAATTAATAGAAAAAAAGCTGGTAAAGATAATGACACACCATAAAAAATAAAATTTAAAAAACTACATATCTTGAAATACCCAAGGCCCTTATTTATAAACTCAACATTAATAAATAATATTGTAATGAAAAGACCAAAGAATAATGAGTCAGAAAAATTTATAAAGTTAAATTTTTTAGACACAATAAAAATTATAAAGAAAATTATTGCAGAAATAATTATACCAAAGATCAAACTTAAAAATAATGTAGTAAAAATTATTTGTTTTTTAAATTTTTCGTTAATTTTTTGAATTTTAATAGAAGCAAATTTTCCTAAATTAAGATTTAGAAACATACCTAATGATAATATAAAATGTTGAATTAAAAAATTTGCATATAATTCTGCAGAAATAAAATTTAAATATATTGGTATCGAAAAAAAAGATAATAAAATAGATATAATACCTGGAAGCCCTGAAACAAAAATATTACTTAAATAATTATTGTTCAAATATCCCATCCTTGATTTTCCATTTTTCCTTTAGTTTTTTATCAAATATAAAATCAGGATTATTATATAAACATAACCAATCAGAAAACTGCAAAGATTGTTCAAAATTTGATGTATAATTTGTATTGAATCTTTGCTCATATTTCCAATCGTATTTGTACCAAAAAAAATCAATTGAATTAGCGTCAACTATACAGAATAATTCTCTACATTTGTTCCACCAATCTTCAAGAGTCCAGTCAATTTTAAAATTATTTTTTTTTAAAAATCTAGCACATAAAAAAATTTCATTAACAATAGCTGTCTCATTTTTTATACAAGGATAATTTCCAAGACCCATTTCATTTAAGCTATTTACGAATTCATTTGGATTGAAGTATTTAATCAAATTTTTTGTTGAGCTAAATAATAATATATCACTAAGTCCGTATATTCTGTATTTTCTAGTATCAATTGAACAACTAATTATTCTGTGCAACAAATTATATTTTTTATTTACAGGATAACTTTTTAATAAATTCTTAAGAAAAAAAATTGCATTTTTTTTATATATTCTGCAGTCAGTTCTAGTTTTGAGACAAAAATCTATTTTTTTCCCCTCTGCGTATTTAAGAGCACTAATTGTAGAGGCAGTTTGTAGATTTACATTATGTATTGTTTTAGGTTTATTATTTCGAATTATCTTTATATTTTTGTGATCTTTAAAATTATCAATAAAACTTTTTGAACACTCATCTTCCCAAGTACTAAGTATTATCAAAACATTATTAAAAATTTTAGTATAGAAATAAAGAGTCTCTTTAACATAGTTCTCAAGGCCATAAAGAGGACCCTGAATTATAATTGCTGTCGAGGAATTATCATATGTCTCAGTATTGAATATAGTGTTTTCAGATTTTTTAGGTCTAAATGTATAAGAAACATAATTATCAATGCTAAAATCAAGTAAAACACCTTTTTCTGAATTTACAATTTTTTTCCCATGCACCTTTTTGGTTACAGATAATATAAATGGTTTTTTTAATACTCTAATAATAAAATTATTATCTCTCAATTTAATTAAGAATCTCACAAGATTTGGGAAATTTGATTTAATCTTGAGTTTTAAGTTTTTATAAAATGACATGATTTAAATATTATAATATAAATATTTTACATATTAATAACTAAATAAACTAATAAGTAATGATTTATATTTCACATAGAGGAAATTTAGAGGGAAAATCTGAAAAAGATGAAAATAGACCCGAATATATAATGAAAGCAGTAAATAAAGGATTTGATGTAGAAATAGATGTTTGGTTTCAAAATAATAGTTTTTATTTGGGTCACGATTATCCAAGTTTTAAAGTGGATAAAGATTTTATTTTAAACAACCGATTTTGGTGCCATGCCAAAAATGAGGAAGCATTATATGAAATGTCCAAAATAAACTGTCATTATTTTTGGCACCAAAATGATGACTATACAATAACTAGCAAAGGTATTTTTTGGGTGTATCCAGGAAAAACTTTATTAATAAATAGTATTTGTGTTTTGCCAGAGCTGTCAGATCAAAAAGAATTTAATTGTTTAGGTATTTGTTCAGATTTCATAGAAAAGTATAAAAAAAAAAATGATTAAGGTTATTATTTTTGACTTAGATGGTGTACTTGTTGATACGAAACTAATTCATTTTAAAGCATTAAATTTAGCTTTAAAAAAATTTAAAATTAGTGAAATTAAATACGAAGATCATGTCAAAATTTTTGATGGTTTGCCAACTATTAAAAAGCTAAATTTAATTGCAAAAAAGAAAAAAATATCAAAAAAAAATTTTTCAAAAATACAAAAATTTAAACAAAAATCTACGCTTAAACTATTAAAGGAGTCTGTTGTTTATAATATAAACACCATAAATTTATTTAAAAAATTATCAAAAAAATATAAATTGGCAGTAGCAACCAACGCTGTTAAATCAACTTTAGATATCTGTTTAAAAAATCTCAAAATAAAAAAATATATCGATTACAAAATTTGCAATGAAGAGGTGAAAAACTCTAAGCCGAATCCTGAAATTTACTTTAAAATATTCATGAAATTTGGTATTTATCCTGAGGAGTCATTAATTTTAGAGGACTCTCACTATGGAAGACAAGCTGCAACTCATTCAGGTGGCAATTTAGTTCCAATCCAAAATTTAAGTGAAGTAAATTTTAAAAATGTTAATCATTATATCAAAATGAATAATAAAATTAAAATTAATAATGAAAAAAATTTATGGGAAGATAAAAATTTGAATATACTAATTCCGATGGCTGGTGCAGGAAAAAGATTTTCTGATGCAGGATATATTTTTCCAAAACCATTAATTGAAATAGATAACAAGCCAATGATCCAATGGGTGATTGAAAGCCTTAATTTAAAAGGAAGATATATTTTTTTAATACAGTCAGAACATCAAAAAAAATATAATATTAAAAGTGTATTGAAAATCTTACAACCCAACTGTGAAATAATAGAAATAGATAAATTAACTGAAGGTGCTGCATGCACTACATTGTTAGCAAAAAAGTTTATCAATAATAGTAATCCTTTAGTTATTGCTAACTCAGATCAATATATACAATGGAATAGTTCTAAATCTATGTATGAGATTACTACAAAAAAGTATGACGGAGCTATTTTGACATTTGAGTCGATTCATCCAAAGTGGTCATACGCAAAAAGTGACAAAAATGGTCTTGTAAAAGAAGTTGCAGAGAAAAAAGTTATATCAAAGGAAGCAACAGTTGGTGTTTATTATTGGAAACATGGTGAAAATTATGTGAAATATGCTGAACAAATGATCAAAAACAACAAAAGAGTGAATAATGAATTTTATGTTTGTCCAGTTTATAATGAAGCAATATTAGATAACAAAAAGATTAAATCTATTGAAGTTAAAAAAATGATTGGAATGGGAACTCCAGAGGATCTTCAAAATTTTGAAAAAAAAATCCTTTAGTTTTTAACAAAATTTGATAATCCATTAAAAATAATATTACAAAACTTAATTATATGAAAGCACTTTGGCTAGTATCATTTAGGCCTATTGGAAGCTCAAAAGTAAATGATTTTTACCAAAGTTTGTTTGTAGATTCTATTAAAAGTATCGAATTTGATATCACATTTAGCTTAACACAATTCGATGAAAAAAATGTTAAAGAATTTGTAGATAACAAAAAAATTAAAAATTTTTATGTAAATATTCCGAAGTCCAGCCTTCCTCAAAATAAAAAATATTCTAATAAACTGATGTTACAAAATTCTTTAAACCAATTTTTAGAAAATGATTTTCAATATCTTATCTATTCAACTGCTGATATTATAGTTCCTAATAATTTATTTAAAGTTTTATCAAAAATTAATGATGAGGAGTTTTGTGCACTAGTTTATCCTAATACTCATATTAAAAACGGAATTATCGAAAATAGTTTTTGGCCACATTATGGTATTGACTTAATTGTTTTTAAACTCTCAAAAGATAGAGCTAATAAGTTCATAAACATTATAAAAGAATATAATCAATATGATTGGGGAATAAATGAAAATTTTTATGTAGCAGCTAGTGAAGCTCTAAAAATTAAAAGGATCAATCTATTTAAATATTTAAATGTTTTAAAATTTGAAAATGATTTTGAAGCATTTTCTGAGAATCGATCTTGGCAAATTGAGTCTTGGAAAGAAAACCAAAGATATTTTTTAAATTTTTTAAAATACACAAAATTAAGTAAACTTTATGCTTTTGGATCTTATTATTATCTTCTTTACAAGATATTTAATTTTAAGGATTTAAATTTTAAGTTAATTTTATCTTATTTGATATTTTATCCTTACAATTTAACAAAAAAGATAATTAGATTAATAAAAAAAAGATGAATTTATTTAAAAATTAAATGAAAAAAAAAATTTTAATACTTGGTTCAGAAGGACAAATTGGCGGTCATTTAGTTGATTATTTTAAAAATAAGAAAAAGTATGAAATTTTAAAATTTGATATTATCTCAGGAAATTCTTTTGACTTAAGAAATTTTAACAATCGGAAACTCGAAAAAAATATTAAAGAAAGTAACTTTGTTTTTTTTTTAGCTTTTGATGTTGGTGGTTCAAGATATCTTAAAAAATATCAGAAAACATTTGATTTTTTAATTAACAATCTATTAATTATGAGTAATGTTTTTAGACTATTAAAAAAACATAAAAAAAAATTTATATTTGCAAGCAGCCAGATGTCTAATATGGATTTTTCTTCCTATGGAACTCTAAAAAGATTAGGGGAAGATGTTACTAATTCTTTAAATTGCATATATGTAAAATTCTGGAATGTTTACGGAATTGAGAAGGAAATAGAAAAATCTCATGTAATCACAGATTTTGTTAGAATGGCAATTAAGAAAAATGAAATTAAAATGCTAACTAGTGGCAAAGAAAGTAGAGAGTTTTTATATGCAGATGATTGTTCAGAGGGTTTATTTAAGATAATGAACAATTTCAATTTTTTTGTTAAACAAAAAAAAGAATTACATTTAACTACATCAAAAAAAATCAAAATTATAAAAATTGCTAAAATAATTCAAAAAATTTTATTAAGGCAAAATTTAAAAATTAAGATAAAGCCCTCAAATAGAAAAGATGAGCTACAAAACAATGTTAACAATTTATCTAATAATTTTTTCTTAAAATACTGGAAACCTAAAACTAAAATCGAAGAGGGTATAAAAAAAATAATTGAATATTATCAAAAAAAAAAATTTTAATTTAAATATTTTTTTACAAAACTTTCAGTAATATTTTTCATTGAATAAAGATTTTTATAATAAATCTTATCTTTTAAAGACTTAACTTTTATAGATTTATTATTTTTGATAATATTAGAAATTATCTTTGGAAAATTTTTTCTGTTTTTTTCAACAAAAGGTGGCTTAGTATTTTTTAGCATTATACCCTCTATACCTTTTTTTGTAGATAAAACTACAGTACCTATCGAGAGAGATTCAATAATCTTAATTCTTGTTCCTGATCCAAAATTTAATGGAACACACATTAATTTTGAGTGATATATAAGATTATATAGATAATTCTTTGAAACTATTCCCTTATTAATTATCCAGGGATAATCTTTAGTTAATCCTCCTCCAGTTAACAATAATTTTATATCAGGATTTTCTTTTAATAGCTTAGGCATAATATTGTCATTTAAATAATCTATTGCATCCTTATTTGGTTTATAAAGATATGATCCACAATAAATTATGTAATCATATTTAATTTTATTTTTAATTGGTTTAAAATTAATTGAGATGGCATTTGGGAATATAATTGGATTCAAATTGTAAAATTTTTTAATTTTATTTTTATCTTGTTTTGAAACTACAGTAGATAAATTTGAATAATTAAATACTATTTTCTCCAATACTCTCGTCAATAAATAAATTAGTTTATTTGAGAATTTTTTCCTAATTTCTGACTCTACATTATGAGAAATATATATAATCTTAGTTTTTGGAAGCAATATCTTAAATGCAAACAAAACTACAAAAGTATAAAATATCCAGCTGGAACCTTCGATAATTATGATTCTATTTTTTGAATTTTTTAGATAATTATAAATTTTAAAAATAATTTCAGGTAGTTTAATTATTTTATTTAAAGGGGTCTCTTTTCTTAAAAAAATAGAACAAATTTTTTTTGTATTTTTTCTTTTGATCTGCGATAGTTGAAATAATCTTTTTTTAAAAGGCCAATGCCTAAAACGGTTATTCGTCATAGATGTTGCACCACTAGTGTTTGGTATAATCGAAAAAAAACTTACAAAAGCTGTTTTATATGTGCGCATATATATTTAAATTTATTAATTATTGATTTAATTTTAAATAAGTATTTTTTATATACTTATAAAAAATATAATAGGGCATTTTTCCTTAAAAAATGTATCAAATTATAATTTGCGTTTTTTTTTAAAATCAATATAAATCTGGTGCCTGGTAATTATTGCGAAAGGGTCATACCCGATCCCATTCCGAACTCGGAAGTCAAGCCTTTCTGCGCCGATGGTACTTTATCTTAAGATACG
>MDSV01040207.1_pt1 | contig 13317 bp, 13 predicted proteins | sample 810851 | NCBI WGS metagenome assembly MDSV01 (sample SAMN05326640, study PRJNA326480) | marine metagenome | isolation source: seawater | place: Atlantic Ocean: North East | collected 2012 | reverse complement strand
TTAGTAGTACACAAAAGAGATCACAAGGATCTTCAAGGCTTATTACTTGGTCGTTTAGAGAGTTTGAAAATATAAGGCTTTTTGAAGATTTTACACAATTTACAAGCATTAATATTCCTGGTTCTAATGAAAACAGCTCTTTGATTGGCGCTGTCAACGATATAGTTTTAACAGTTCCAAGAACAAAAGATAAAGAATTAAATTATGAAATTGAATTGTTAGAAGATATCAATTTTCCAATAAATTCAGGTGATGTTATTGGAAAAATAAAAGTTAATATACCAAACGAAGAGCCTGAATATTTTGACGCAGTGTCTGTAAACGATGTAAATAGAAGCAATATACTTTCAAGATTCTTCTCATATATTTACAACTCAGTAGTAAATCTATTTATTTAATTTGTGATCAAACCACGATTTATATCATTTGAAGGTGGAGAAGGATCGGGTAAATCTACACAAATTAAGCTACTTGCCAAAAAACTTTCTAAATATGGAGAAGTAATAACAACAAGGGAGCCTGGTGGTACAGTCGAAGCTGAATTAATCAGGAATTTGCTTGTCAAGGGTAAAAAGAATAAATGGAGTGGGGTAGTTGAAACTTTACTTTTATATGCAGCACGTAAGGACCATATAGATAAAATAATACTCCCAAATTTAAAAAAAAATAAATGGGTTTTATGTGACAGATTTAAGGAGTCTACTCTTATTTATCAGGGGTATGGAAAAAATGTAGATATAGATCTTATAAAAAAGCTTGATAAAATAATTACTAATAATTTAACGCCTGATTTTACGTTTATTTTAGATATAAATCCAAGAGTTGGCTTAAGAAGATCCAAAAGAAAATCAAATATTGAAACACGTTATGAAAATATGTCTTTAGCTTTTCATAATAAAATTCGTAAAGGATTTAAAACTATAGCTAAGTCGAACAGAAAAAGATTTATATTAATTAATGCAAATCAAGATATTAATCTATTACATGATAAAATTTGGAATGAAATGACAAAAAGAATAAATGCAAAATAAGATTAATAATAATTTGTATTCAAATCAAGTGGGTGTGTTGTACAAAATATTTAAATCACAATTACCTAGTTCAATTATACTTACAGGGCAAGATATTGATATTATATCAAATATTGCATATAATTTTGCAAAATTAGCAGTAACAAATGAGCAATTTGAAAATTATAATGATTTTAGAGAATCTTTATACAATTCCAACAATCATGACTCACATTACATTTTAAAAATTGAACCAATTTTTCTTAACGATAAACAAAGATTTAAAAAAAAAATTTATAGGGAAGATATCAAGCATATTAATCAATTTTTTTCAACAAAGGACGAAATTAATCAAAAAAGAATTTGCATAATAAATCTAATAGATGATTTCTCATTGGATGCTGCCAACTCAATATTGAAAATAATTGAAGAACCTAACAAAAATAATCATTTTATTATTGTTAATCAGCATAAGGAAAGATGTCTACAAACAATAGTTTCAAGATCAAACAGAATTTATTTTGGAAAACTAAATTATACTGATTTTTTAAATTTTTATAAAGATTCTGAAAATGAGGAATATTTAAATTATCTATATCAGATAACAAATGGTTCCTCTTATTTATCAAAAAAATTTATAGAGTATAATTTTTATGAGATTAATGATCATTTTAAAGTGCTTTTAATGAATCGAAATAAGATAAAAGCAAACACAGCAAGTCATTATATAGACTATTTACATAACTTCAAAAATATAGAACAAGTTATTCCAGTCTTCTTAAACTATTTGCAATTATTAGTAAGTGATGAAATTAAAAAACATTGTTGTAAAAATGAAAATGAATTAGTAATGAGACTAATGAATGTATATACATTAATTGAATCCTTTAATAAAAAACACATGACTCTGAGTCTTGATTTTGAAAATATAGTTATTTCCTTATTTCATAGGCTAAAATATGAATAAAAAGTACTATATAACAACACCAATTTATTACGTTAATGATAAGCCTCATATTGGCCATGCTTATACATCCATTGCAACCGATTGCATTGCAAGATTTAAAAGACTTGAAGGTTTTGATGTAAGATTTCAAACTGGTACTGATGAACACGGTTTAAAGATTCAAAAAGCTGCTGAAAAAAATGGAGTTAGCCCCATTGAATTATGTAATAAAAATTCACAAATTTTTCGCGATCTTACTAAAAAACTAAATTTATCTAATAACGATTTCATAAGAACTACTGAAAATAGACACGTTGATGGAGCTAAGTATTTATGGAACAGGCTCTATGAAAAAGGCCAAATTTATTTAGGAGAATACGAGGGCTGGTATTCGGTTAATGATGAAACATTTTATAATGAAAAAGACCTTGTTAAATCAGAAGACGGTACCTTTAAAACAACTACAAATGGTTCTGTTGAGTGGATTTCTGAGAAATCTTATTTTTTTAAATTATCAATGTGGAGCGAGAAACTTTTAGAATTATATAAAAATAATAAAGGCTTTATTAATCCTATGTCTAAAAGAAACGAAGTTATTAAATTTGTAGAGTCCGGTTTAAATGACCTTTCTGTTTCACGAACTTCATTTAAATGGGGTATACAAACACCTACAGACAACAAACATATAATGTATGTATGGCTAGACGCTTTGACGTGTTACGCCAATGGCGTAAATTATTTAAATAATGAAGAAAATAATATAAATGATTATTGGAGTAATGTTATTCACATTGTTGGTAAAGATATACTTCGTCACCACGCAATTTACTGGCCTGCATTTTTAATGGCCGCTGACTTAGACTTGCCCAAAAAAATATATGCTCATGGCTGGTGGACAAATGAAGGTCAAAAGATTTCAAAATCCTTAGGAAATGTAATAGATCCGATTGATATAATTAATAATTTTGGACTCGATCAGTTTAGGTATTTTGTTTTAAGGGAAGTGCCATTTGGAAATGATGGAGATTTCTCAAAAAAAGCTCTAATAAATAGGATAAACAGTGATCTTGTGAATGATCTTGGCAATCTATGTCAAAGATCTTTAACAATGATAGAAAAAAAACTCAATTCAATTATACCAAATGCTATTAATAGAAATAATGATGAAAATATATTGCATAAATCGACTGAAACAATTTTAAACGAAGGTTCTGAGCTAATAGAAAGCTTTAAAATTCATGATTATATAAAACTTGTATGGGAGCATATTGGAAAAGTGAATAAATATTTTAATGACAGTAAGCCTTGGGAATTGGAAAAAGATAATGAAAAAATGTTTATAAATGTTTTGGCTACAACTGTAGAACAAATTAAAAATATTGCATTTTTTATTGAACCCATAATGCCCGACACATCAGAAAAAATACTAAAAACCATAGGAGTAGAAGGTATTAATTTTACATTTGCAGAGATGAAAAGAATTAATGTATTTGGAAATAAATTATCTAAGGTAAATCATTTATTTAGTAGGGTTCAAGAATGATAATAGATAGTCATTGCCATCTATTACATCAAAAGAACGTTAACAATGTTGATACATTGATAAAAAATGCAAATGATAATGGTGTTAATAGGTTTCTCAATATAAGTACTAAAGAAGACGAATTTGAAAAAGTAATAAATTTATCAAATAAATATGATGATATCTATTGCTCGCTTGGAATTCATCCACATGAGGCAATGTCAGCATGCGAAAGAACATTTGATCAAATTTTAGATTTATCTAAGTTAAGCAAAGTAATTGGAATAGGAGAAACAGGCTTAGATTTTTACTATAATCACTCGGATAAGAAAATCCAAATTTCTAGCTTTATAAGGCATATTGAAATTTCACAAAAAACAGGTTTGCCTGTAATAATCCACATGAGAGATGCTGAGGATGAAATTTTTAAAATTATTGAAGAACAATATAAAAAAATACCTTTTAATGGATTAATTCATTGCTTTACTGGCTCTAGTGAAATTGTAAAAAAACTATTACCTTATAATTTTTATTTTTCATTAAGTGGTATAATAACTTTCAAAAATTCAGAAAATCTCAGAAAGTCTATGAAATCTATACCAATAAGTAATATGCTCGTAGAAACAGATAGTCCTTATTTATCGCCAGAACCAAAGAGAGGGAAAATAAATGAGCCGTCATATATAATTCATACAGTTGAATATATAGCAAATATGATTGGCGTAAGTGTGGAAGAATTATCATACATAACAACTAATAATTTCTTTAAATTATTTAAGAAAGCTAAATAAATGAAAAAAATAAATACACCTATATCTGTAGGAGAGTTGTTTGATAAAATAACTATACTTGAAATCAAAAGTGTAAAGATAAAAGATAAAAACAAATTAATCCACGTTAAAAATGAATTAAAACTTCTTAAACACATTATAAATAAAAAAAATATAAACAAAAAAAATATATCAAAACTCATTAATCAACTGAAAAATGTTAATACCAGACTTTGGAACGTTGAAGATAAGTTAAGGGTGCATGAGAAAAAAAAGTCGTTCAAATCAGAATTTGTCGCTTTAGCGCGCAAGGTGTATTTTATGAATGATAAAAGAGCAAAATTAAAGAACGAAATTAATATATATACCAAATCTCAAATTAATGAAGTGAAGTCGTATGAAGAATATTAAATATAATTTGGCATCAGACTCATGGGGGAATGATGAAATTAATGCAATTCATCAAGTAATTAAATCTAATAGATATACTATGGGGCCAAAGGTAAAGGAGTTTGAATTAAAATTTGCGAAATATTTTAACTCTAAATATGCTTTGATGGTTAATTCAGGTTCCACCGCTAACTTATTAATGGTTGCAAGTTTAGTTTTATCTAAAGATCATAATTTAAAGCGGGATGATGAAGTGATAGTACCTAGCGTAAGCTGGAGTACGACATATTATCCATTATCTCAATATGGTCTTAAGTTAAAGTTTGTAGATGTAGATTTAGAAACCCTAAATATTGATATCAATCAATTAGAAAAAGCGATTACTGATAAAACTAAAGCTATAATGGCAGTTAATTTACTTGGCAATCCATGTGACTTTAACGAAATCAAAGAATTGTGCTTAAAGCATGATTTATTATTGATTGAAGACAACTGCGAAAGCCTGGGTGCAAAATACAATAATGTCTATACTGGAACATTGGGAAATATGGGGTCGTTTAGCTTTTTTTTCTCTCACCATATGCAAACGATGGAAGGAGGCATGATATTGACTGATGATCAGTCGTTGTTTCAAATTGCTACCTCTTTAAGGGCTCACGGATGGATAAGAGATCTGCCCGCAGAAAATTTAATTTTGAATAAATCTGGAAATGAATTTGAAGACTCATTTAAATTTGTATTACCAGGGTATGGGGTAAGACCTCTTGAGATGAGTGGGGCAATTGGAATAGAGCAATTAAAAAAAATTGATAGATTTATCACTCAGCGTAAAGAAAATGCTGAATTATTTGAGAAACTTTTCTTAAACGAAGAAAATTCAATAATTCAAAAAGAGGTACATGAGTCATCATGGTTTGGTTTTTCAATAATATTGACTAATAAAATGATAAATCAAAGAGATAATTTTATTAAAAGTCTTCAAGAAAATATGATTGAGTCGAGACCAATTGTAGCTGGGGATTTTACTAAAAATCCTGTTATAAATTATTTAGACCATAGCATAAGCGGTAATTTAGAAAATTCAGAAATAATTGATAAAAATGGTTTTTTTGTTGGGAATGATCATCGTAACCTTAACAAGGAAATAAATCATTTATATGAAGTGTATAAAAATTTTGAAAAAGGTATTTAATGATAACAATGAAGAAAAAAGTTGCATTAATTACGGGTATAACTGGACAAGATGGCGCTTACTTAGCTCAATTGCTATTAAAAAAGAATTACAAAGTTTACGGAACTTGCAGAAGAAGCACTTCGGAGAAATTTACTAGTTTAAAACATTTAAATATTGATAATAAAATATCATACTGTGATTTTGATTTATTAGAATTTAGTAACATTCTAGAGACAATAAAAAAAGTTCAACCAACAGAAATATACAATCTTGCAGCGCAAAGTTTTGTACCTACATCATTTAACGTCCCTATAGTCACTACTGATATTAATTCTTTAGGAGCATTAAGAATATTAGAGGCAATAAAAATAAGTAAAAGAAATATTAAATTTTATCAAGCATCGACATCTGAAATGTTTGGAAAGGTTACCCAGATACCTCAATCTGAAAAAACACCTTTTTATCCAAGAAGTCCATATGGTGTTGCAAAACTTTATTCTCATTGGATTACAATAAATTATAGAGAGTCATACGGTATTCACGCATCATCTGGGATATTGTTTAATCATGAATCACCTCTAAGGGGTAGTGAATTTGTTACAAAAAAAGTTACATCAGCGCTTGCACGAATAAAAAAGGGGTCACATGAAGTACTAGAAGTCGGCAATGTGCTTGCAAAGAGGGATTGGGGTTTCGCTGGAGATTATGTCGATGCCATGCATAGAATGCTTCAGCAAAAAAATCCAGATGATTACGTAATAGCCACTGGTAAAACACATAGTGTAAAAGACTTTATTGATCTATCACTTAAATATTTAGAAATAAAATACAAATGGATAGGCAAGGGGCTTAATACAAAAGTAATAGATTTAGATAGTGGGAAAACAATATTGCGAATTAATAAAAAATATTTTAGACCTGCTGAGGTTGATTTACTGATTGGAAACCCGACCAAGGCTAAGAAAAATTTAAAATGGAAACCAACTACAAAGCTAAAAGATTTAGTTAAAATCATGTTAGATCATGATTTAAAATATAATTAAATTAATACTTTTTTAAGTTGGCTTATTATTTCATCTTGTGAGTATTTTTTTTCATTATTTGACTTTAGTATTCTACTATATTTAGTATTATACGGCACCCAACAGTCATACCACATGCAATCAGTGCTATTCAGCAAATCTATCACATGTGATGAATTGGCACCACAAACCTGAACAACGAATCCAGCATGACAACTTAAAACATATTTTGAATTGAAAATAAGCCTTTCAAATTCAAAAATAGGGATGTTTTCAAGATGAATTATGTTTTTCTTAAAATTATCAAGAGTTAAATTATTTTTGTTGTTGTACTCATAAGTATCAAAGTTTTCTCTTATATTCTTCATATAACTAAAAGTATTATTAAATGAAGTAACAACAACTTTCATTTTTATAGATTTTTGTATTTTTTCTATCAGTTTACCACAATCAGTTTCAAAATTTTCAATATCAATCCATTTTTCATCAAGGTGTATTAAAAAATAATTATCATAATTTATTTTTTTTAGCAGTTTTAAAATAAATTCATTAGATTTTTTCTTAATTGGAAAAACATATGGATCAGTGATTTTGGTTTTATTTTGAATACTTTCTAATAAACTTATATAAATTGAAGGTAGATGCTCTACTTCAATTAGGCTGCCTCTTCCAGTCATTACTTTTATATTATCAAAAATAAAAAATTTACTTATAAATTTAAATGTAAAAGGTCTAAATCTTGTGTATTTAAATAGACCTAATAAGTTAGATTTTACTTTATAAACTAATCCAATTTTGTTTTTTGACTTAATTAAAAACGAGCATAGATATGAAATTTTCTTTCCATCCATAGCTACGGATGTATGATACCTTTTCTTTAAAACTCTAATAATGATTTTTATTTTTTGATAAATACTAAAATCTTTATGATAGGGGATTGTTTCGTCTATGAAATCGTATTCCTTGATAATTTTTTCATTGTACGGAGAACAAACTACCGTTGTGAATGAATTTTCAATTGATTTAGATGTATCTTTTATTAAATGTGAATGAATAAGGAAATCACCTAATTTATCAGTTCTAAACCATATGATATTATTCATGTTTTACTTTATATAACTTTCTTTAATTACTGTAATAATTGAATAAAATATTTATATTTAAATATATTAATGTAAGCCATGCTATAAACCATTAATTTTACTCATTTATTACTATTTAACATAATATATATTATACGAATAATTGATATTTAATAATGTCACTAAATACTTATCTAAAAATAATATTAAATAACCAATATCCTCCTTTATCAATAACAATAACAAAAAAAGGAGAAAAATAATATGACACCAGAAGAATTTCAAATATGGCAATTATTTCAATCTGGGAGAATAGGCAGTGCACTGTTAATTGTGGCAAGTGCTATATTTATTTGGCTTGGATTTAGAGTCGCATCAGGAACTCGTGCACCAGTAAGTGGAGAACCTGTAACTATGGCTGCTAAAATTATGTCTACAATATTTTGCTTAGGTACTGTACTGGGATCCTGGACAATGTGGGCAGAGGGAGTTTCAGTATATGTCATTACTGCATTCGGATTGAGCGAATTAAAATCTGAAGGCACTGTCGTTACTGAGGTTGCTGATGGGTTTATTGATTATGTTGGCACAACAACGGTATCTGGAACACCTGACACAATGGGGATAGCATTTTTAATCTATTTAGCAATTATGTATCTGGCCATTATTTGGGCTCCAAAGCAGATTTAAAATAATTTATAGTGGCGAGTATAGTATTTATTCGCCACTCTTTGATATTTCTAATTTTAAATTAAATTCATCAGTAAAGATTAAAAGGTTATTGAAAATACTGATGTATAGGCCAATTATATTCACCTTTGGCTTTTTTATTGAAGGCAGTATCTAAAAAAAAATTTGTTATAATTTTCTCATTATAATCTTTGTGCCCTCTTTCCCACCCTCTCTTAGCTATTTTTTTTACTTCATTTATATTAAGCGCATAATATTGAATTTTTTTACCAAAATCTTCTAAATCATTAGAGTCAAAAAAAATTACTTCATTATTAGAAAATAAGTCGTCCAATTTAGAATTAATATCAACAAATAAGCATGAACCATTTCCTAAATATTGACTTATACGATCTGAGCTATAGTACTTTATATGGGGCTTCCTGCTTAAATTAAGACTCATAGGTGACTTAGAGATTTCATTTTCAAAGTCATTTCCCCAAACAGGCTGTATCCCCCTATATCCAAAAAAATTAGTTTTAATATTAGGGTAATTATTGGTTATTAAATCCAATAAGACTTCCCTATCATAATCAGATTTATAGTTTCTTATTTTGCCAGTTCCAACTCCGAAACTCAAAGCATAAAAGAAATCGTACATGTATTCAGATTTTTCAAATATTTTCATATATTCTATTGATTTATCGAATATGTTTGGGAAAAAAGATATTGAGTTATGTGAATTTAAACAAGTTTTAATGCTATCATCAGCATTAGTTATAAAAAATGCATTTATTAGATGCGATCTAGATTTCAACTTCTCTTCAGTATTATCTAAATGATAATTATCTACATTCCATTCAATTATTTTCACATTTTTGTTTATGGATCTAAATTCTCCTAAGGTTTCATTATGCACTTTGTCTGCATGTCCGAGAATAACAAGATCTGGATAAAAATTTTTAAATGTCCTAATCAATGACTTATTTAAGTTTTTGTTATTATTTAATTTATTTATTACATTCATACGGCTCATGTCTCTATCACTAAAAGAACAAACATTGTGTCCATTTCTAGTGAGTCCATTATTTATTTTAAAACAATGGTTCCATTGCAATCTTCCATTTTGTTTTTGGACAAAGTTCGATATATGAAGTATTTTCATTTTTATGCAGCTATCTAAATATATATTTATTATATTATCATTATTTACTTCAACAACTACTCTAGCAGATCCACTTATCGAAGAAAGAAATTTTGTTGTTGAGGCTAAATTATCTTTTCTACCTAAAATACCTGTTATGAATATTGATACAGTTCTCGCGATTGAAGATGATATTTATGAATACAAATTTAGTATTAGAACCAATAATATAGTTGATTTTATTAACAGAGTTGATGGTGATGGTAGCATTGTAGGAATCATTAGTGATTTTTATAGTCCGCTGCATTACAAGTATAAGTATACAAGAAAAGGAAAGGAAAAATTTATTGAGATAAAATACAATGACTCATTAATTTCTGAGCTTAATTTAATTCCAGAACCTGACAAAACTAAATTAACTAAAATTAAAGACGGTATGCTTATTAATACGATCGATCCTTCTAGCTTTTTTTTAAATATATTGAACTACGAAAATATTAACGATTGTGAGAAAACTTTTAGAATATTTGATGGTAAGCGTAGGTATGATATTATATTTACTAAAGCTGAAAAAACTATTTCAAACAATCTAATATATTGTAAAGCAAATCAAATAAAGCTTGGTGGCTATAAAATTGACGAGGATGAAGATGTTTTTGCGTCATCTGATTATATAAAAATAATATATAATAATAATGATATAAAAGAGTTTTATGGCTATGAAGCCAACAATGGAGCAATTACTTTATATATTAATGAAGTTAAATAAGTGAATTCCTTAGGGTTATCTTCAGGTCAGAAACTCCCTCACCTGTCAATGCGCTAATATAATTTTTTTTATGCTGGTAGGAACTTTTGAAACCTTTTAAGTCAATTTTATTATAGATAGTTATCATATCCGCTATTTTATTTTTTTCTACTCCTGTATCTGTAAGTATATTTTTTGTAACTTTAATTTTGTGCTTTGCATTCAGATCATTTACATCAACAATATTTAATAAAATATCCGCTTTATTCACCTCCTCTAACGTAGCTTTAAATGACTCAATTAATGACGTTGGAATATTATTTATAAAACCAACAGTATCAATAAGTCCTATGTAAATGTTTTCGCCTAAATATACCCTACTAATTTTTGTGTCTAGCGTTTCAAATAATCTTGATCTGCTGGATTGCTTTTTTTTGGTTAATTTATTAAAAAGCAATGTCTTTCCAGCATTTGTATATCCAATTAAAGCAACTGTTTTAAAATTATTGTTTCTCCTTAGATTTCTCTGTAAATGTCTTCTTTGCTTTACTTTACTAAGTCTTTTTTTAATATTTATAATTTTTTCTTGTATTAAGCGTCGATCTAATTCTATTTGAAGTTCTCCTGGCCCCCCAATAAATGTTGTACCACCTCTCTGTCGCTCTAAATGAGTCCAAGCTCTTACAAGTCTTGATTTTCTATATATTAATTCAGCAAGTTGAACCTGCATTTTGCCCTCTTTAGATTTTGCTCTTTTAGCAAACACCTCTAGAATAATGCCAGTTCTGTCAGTTACTTTTATCTTAAGTCTGTTTTCTAAATTTTTTTGCTGAGCAGGTGTTAGATTGGTATTTACAACTAATAAATTTATATTTTTTTCCTTAATGTTCTGATCAATTTTTAATAAGTTGCCCTCACCAATAAGTGTTGATGCATTTATTTTTTTTATATTTATAATTTCTTTTTGTTTTATGGCTATATCAAGATTTGTTACTAAATTTTCAATTTCAGAGAGCATTTCTTCTGAAATAAATTTTGGATCTGCATCTAGATTCAGATGAATGATATGCGAAATAGTTTTATTCAAGATAAGCTGATATACTTAAAATAAATTTCTTTAAATATCTTTGCAAATTCTCCTACATGACCATCACCAATTTTAATATTATTAACGGCAATTACAGGCATGACAAACTGTGTTGCGCTAGTGATAAATGCTTCATCCGCATCTTTAATGTCATTTAAATTAAATCTTCTTTCAGTAAACTTGTATCCTTTTTTTGTTAAAGATTTAATTAGTGTTGAACGCGTTATGCCATTAAGTATAGAATTAGAAATGGGTCGTGTAATAACCGTTTTCTTTTTTACAATCCATGCATTGCTTGAACTTCCTTCTGTAATATAGCCATCATCATCTAATAGCCACGCTTCTTCACAGTCATTGTCAGCTGCCTGTTGTTTAGCTAAAACTGGTGGAAGGAGATTTAATGACTTTATATCTACTCTTTTCCATCTTAAATCTTTGGTTGTTTTTACTTTAATTCCTTTATTGAAATTATTAATATAATAGTTTGATGGACTATTTTTACCAATAATTACTATTGAACTCTTTGAGTCTTTTGGAAATTTAAAATCTCTGCTAGCTACACCACGCGTTACTTGTAAATATACAAGGCCATTATTAATTATATTTCGTTTTATGATTTCATTAATATGAAATTTATATGATTCTTTTTGAATTGGAGATTTAATCCTTAATTCATTAAGAGATCTAAATAGTCTTTTAATATGACCTTCGTAATCTACAATTTTACTATCTAATATTGCAAATACCTCATAGACTCCGTCAGCAAACTGATAGCCTCTATCTTCTATGTGAACATGCGATTTAATGTAATCTGTATACTTTCCATTAACAAATGCTTCTCTGCTCATTAATATTCACCTCTAACTTGAAATAGCTCTTCAGCTTTTTTTAAATCATCAGACAAGCATAAAAATAATATTTCGTCATGGATTTCAATTTTTGTTTCTTTATCTGGAATTATTATTTTATCTTCCTTCTTAATCAAACCAACTCTTAAACCGCTTGGAAACTCAGCATCTTCTATTGTTTTATTGATTAACTTTGAACTTTTAAGTACTTGGGCATGAATAATTTCAGCCTGATTGTTTTCAATAGCAAATACTGATTCAATTTTGCCTTTATGCACATGTTTAAGTATTTTAGACACTGTAATTTTTCTTGGGTCAACTACTTTACTAATACCCAAGACATCTTTTAGTTTGTTATATTCAGAATTATTAACAATAATTATTGATTCGCATTTATTTTTTCTAGCGACTGCTGAAATAATAATGTTTGTTTCGTCGTCATTTGTGAGAGCTAGTAATAAGTCTGCATCTTTAATATTTGCTTCGTCAAGTAAATCTTGGTCTAAACCGTCACCATTTAAAACTAACGTATTAGATAGCTGATCAGCAATATACTTTGATCTATCTTCATTATATTCAACTATGCTGACAGATATATCAGACTGATATTTTTCTAAATCTTTTGCTAAATTGAAACCGATATTGCCACCACCGATAATTATTATTTTTTTAATTGGCTTTTCATCATATCCAAAAGCACTCATTGTTCTTTTCACATGATTTTTATCAGCCAATATATATACATGGTCACCTTGTGATAATACGTCTTGCTTCTTTGGTATAAAAAGTTTTTCATCTCTACTAATTCCTAGAATTGATGCTCTAAGATTTTTGTCAATTTCAACATTTTCTTGAAAAAGTTCATGTATATTTATAAGACTTGTATCGACTAAGGGGCACTTTTC
>MDSV01155683.1_pt1 | contig 13320 bp, 17 predicted proteins | sample 810851 | NCBI WGS metagenome assembly MDSV01 (sample SAMN05326640, study PRJNA326480) | marine metagenome | isolation source: seawater | place: Atlantic Ocean: North East | collected 2012 | reverse complement strand
GGATTAATTGCAGTTTTTATAGTTTTTGATCTATCAAACGCTGAAATGCCAGTTGTAATTCCTTTTTTAGCTTCTATTGAAACTGTAAATGCGGTTTGCATTCTTGCTTTATTAATTGATGACATAAGTGGTAATCCTAGTTTGTTTACTTTTTCTTTAGTTAAAGCAAGACAGATTAATCCCCTTCCATGTTTTGCCATAAAATTTATATTTTTAGATGTACACTTTGATCCAGGCATCACTAAATCACCTTCATTTTCTCTGTCTTTGTCATCTACAATGATAAACATTTTGCCTTTTTTAGCGTCTTTTATTATCTGAGTGATTGGTGAAAATAATTTTTGTGACATATTAATTTGATAAATTTTTATAATATTTATTAAATATATCAAACTCTATATTTACAATTGAACCTTGTTTTAAATCTATTAGATTTGTTAATTTTAAAGTATGTGGAATAATTGATAACTGGAAATAATCTTTAATAACTTTATTAATTGTTAATGAAACTCCATTAATACTAATGGAACCCTTTTCAATAAGATATTTTTTAAATTTTGATTTACATTTAACATTTAAAATCCAGTGTTTATCAATAACTTTTATATTTTTTACTATACCAGTTGTATCTACGTGTCCTTGTATAAAATGACCAGATATTTTATCTCCATATTTAAGAGACTTTTCTAAATTTACATTATCTCCAACTTTTAGTTTAGACATATTACTTTTTGAAAGTGTTTCGCTAGATAAGTAAAAATTGATTAATCTTTTTTGATAAGAAATTAAAGTTAAACAAACACCACTACATGAGATTGATGAGCCAATCTCTTTTTTAGAAATTGGGATTTTAGTAAAAATAGATAGTACTCGGCTTTTTTTATTTTTTTTAATAGCCTTTACTGTACCTTTATTGAATATTATTCCATTAAACATTTTTTAATTTCACTTTATAAAGTTTGTCACCTTCCAAGTAAACTTGAAATCTTGATTTTAATTTTAATTTTTTAATTATTTTATTTGATGAATAATTATATCCATTTTTTTTTAAGAATTTATCTGTTTTAAAAACATATAAAGAATTTATAAGTTTATTTTCTATAAAATAGTTCAAAATTGTCAAGCCTGCCTCAACTAAAATTCTGCTGTAAAAACTTTTTAACTTTTTGAATAATAAGATAAAATCTGATTTTTGGTTTAATGATTTAAATATGAAAATTGTAATTCCTTTATTTTTAAAAAAGGAGATCTTTTTTTTATTTTTTGAAGTGGTAATTATAATAATTTTTCTACTTTTAAGTTTTGAAAAAACTTTTAAATTTTTTTTAAGCTCTAAAAACCTATCAATAATAACTAGATCTGGAGATTTATTTTGCAATCCATCTATTCTGCAGTCTAATATTGAGTTATCATTGTTAATGGATTTTGATGTTGATAAAATACAATCATACATTGATCTCAATAAATGTGCTCTTCTTCTTGAAGACAAAGAAGATATAAACTTATCTTTTTTACTTATTGTGTAATAATCCTTAGATACAGCCACTTTACCATCAATTAATGGTAATAAATTATTTTTATATTGTAAAAAATAGCTTTTGTAAAAATCTAAAGCATATTTTTTATTTAAATTAATTTTTATATTAATATTTTTTTTAATTAATTTTAAAGATTTTTTTTTAGACCTAGAATCTTCATCAAAAATAGGAAAATAAATATTTTTAATCTTTTTAGCTTTTATCAAATTTGTACACGGAGGTGTTTTACCATAGTGTGAACATGGTTCTAATGTTACGTATAAATTTGAGTCCTTAAAATTTAAATTTTTATTTAACGCATTAAATTCTGCGTGAGGTCTTCCATTTAAAGAGGTGTTTCCGGATGAAATTATAGATCCGTTTTTCTCAACAACGCATCCAACAGAGGGATTCTTTTTTGTTGAACCAAGATTAACTTTAGCTTTTTCAAAGGCTAATCGTATGTAATTATTTTGACTTGCTGTCATCTAAATTGCCAACGAATTGTTCAAAATCTTTAGCCTCTTTAAAGTTTTTATAAACAGAGGCAAACCGAACGTAAGCAACCTGATCTAAAGACGATAATCCTTCCATTATGAACTTTCCAATTGTTGCAGTAGGAATTTCACTTTCTCCAAGACCCTCTAAATTTCTTACAATTTTTGAAATAAATTTTTCTATGACTTCACTTTCTATTGGTCTTTTTCTAGTTGCTATTCTAATAGATTTTGAAATTTTATCTCTATCAAAAGGTTCTCTTTTTCCTTTTCCTTTTATGACTGTAAGTTCTTGAAACTGAACTCTTTCGAAAGTTGTGAATCGTTCTTTTCTTTCACATCCGCAAAGCCTTCTTCTTCTAATAGCAGTACCATCCTCAGTAGGTCTGGAGTCTACAACAGAAGTATCTTTTTCTCTACAAAAGGGACAAAGCATAGTTATTATTTCTTATTAAATACTATATATAGGAAAAGACCTACAAAGATCAATGACCTCTTTTTGAACTTTTAGTTCAGTTTTTGAATTATCCGAAGGGTTTTTTGACAAACCTTCTATCACAGTAGTAATTAATTTACCTATAATCTTAAATTCCCTTGTTCCAAAACCTCTTGTTGTTCCGGCAGGTGTTCCTAGTCTGATACCTGAAGTTATCATGGGGCTTTGAGTGTCAAAAGGTATTCCGTTTTTATTACAAGTGATATTAGCTCTGCCAAGACTTTCTTCGGCAGCTTTTCCAGTTACATTATATGGCCTTAAATCAACTAACATTAGGTGTGTATCTGTTCCGCCAGAAAAAATTACAAAATTGTTTTCTTTTAAACTTTCGGCTAAGGCTTTGGCATTAGAAATAACTTTTTTCGAATATTCTTTAAAATCATTACTTAAAGCTTCTTTAAAACAAACTGCTTTTGCTGCAATCACATGCATTAGTGGGCCACCTTGTAAACCAGGAAAAATTGCACTATTAAATTTTTTAATTAAATCCTCTCTATTTGTTAAAATTATTCCACCTCTTGGTCCCCTTAAAACTTTATGAGTTGTTGATGTGATAACATCAGCATATTCAATTGGATTTGGATAAACTCCTCCAGCAACAAGACCAGAAAAATGTGCCATATCAACAAGTAAATATGCATTAACTTTATCTGCTATCTCTCTAAATTTCTTAAAGTCAATTATTCTTGAGTAAGCACTTCCACCTGCAATTATTATTTTAGGTTTATTTTCTAATGCTAATTTTTCAACGCTAGCGTAGTCTATTAAGCCATCTTTCTCATTAACATCATAATGTATTGCATTAAACCATTTACCTGATTGTGCGGGCTTTGCTCCATGTGTTAAATGTCCGCCAGAATTTAAACTCATTCCAAGTATTGTATCACCTGGTTTAATCAGCGCTAAATAAACAGCTCCATTTGCTTGAGCGCCAGAATGTGGTTGTACATTTGCAAACTTACAATTAAATAATTTTTTTGCTCGTTCAATAGCCAAATTCTCAGCTATGTCCACAAATTCACAACCGCCGTAATATCTTTTTCCTGAATAACCTTCAGCATATTTATTAGTTAATACAGAGCCCTGAGCTTCTAGAACAGCTTTTGAAACTATATTTTCCGATGCAATTAATTCTATATGATTTTGCTGTCTAGATGACTCTTTATGAATTGATTCAAATATTTCTCTATCTGAAATTTTCAAAGAGTCTTCAAAAAAATTGTTTAAAAATTTATTTATTTTAGTCGCAGTAGACATGATTATATTTTCCTTATTCTTCTGGAGTGTCTTCCTCCTTCAAAACTCGTTTGTAAAAAAATCTTTAACATTTTTAAAATACTCTTTTTGTTAGTTAATCTTGCTCCTAAGCATAATATATTAGCATTATTATGCAATCTGCTCAAATGTGTTGATTTAGCGTTATACCCTACAGCGGCTCGAATTCCCTTAATTTTGTTGGCTGAAATAGCCATTCCTGTCCCTGAGCCGCAAACAAGTATACCCATATCACTTTTTCTTAACTTTACCCTATTTCCAACTTTTTTTGCATAATCTGGATAATCAACTGATTTATCGTTTAAAGGACCTAAGTCAATAACGGAAATTTCATTTTTAATAAGAAAATTCTTTATAAATTCTTTAATATTAAATCCCGCATGATCTGAAGCAATACAAAGTTTTTTGAATTGACGTTTCAAATCAATTAAATCTGTTATCTAGCATGCAGGCAACGATGTGTATTCTATTTTGTTCTCCACCGTTAAAAAAATTATGATATCTTGTATTATTAGTTATCCAAACTTTGCCATCTGCAGGCATATGTTTAGCAACATCTTCGATTACCATCTTGCATCCTGGATTTGTTATTATAGGAATATGAAGCCTCGGCTCTGGGTCCTTGTGCCAACTTAATGTCGATCTTGGTTGTTTTAGTAAAATTCTTACCCTACCAATTTTAAAATTTTTTTTTAAAGTATTATAAACTTCTTCAAAATAAGTATCTTTGAAATCATTCAATAATTCTGAGTATTTTGACTCATCGATTGGTTTATCTCTCATAACTTCTTTCCCAGTTTCGTCAGGTTTTGTCCAGTATATACCCCTTACATTGTGACCTTTGATAGAGTCGTCATCTCCAGGGATTTTATTCATAGGAATGGCTGCGAAGTTACTTATACCTAAAGTTTGATATTGTGATTTACTCAATATTTTTTCTAAATCACTTTTAAGTCTGTCTATATCAAATTTAAGGTTTGGCACTTGATAAAAGTCATTAAAGGATGTTGTATTAATCATATTTACTTATTAAAATAATTTGTGTTAAAGAGATAATAATATATTTGTCGCATAAAAAAAAGTTGAATAATTAAAAAATATGAAGATTTTGGGGAGTTATCCATCAACGAGATTGAGAAGGGTTCGCAATTCAGCCTGGATAAGACGATTAACATCAGAACATGATCTAACAGTTAATGACTTGATTCAACCTATCTTTATTAAAGAGGGCAAAAATAAAGTTGAAAAGATAAAATCTATGCCAGGAGTATTTAGATATTCTTTAGACAAAATAGATTCTATATTAAAAAAGATTAATTTATATAAAATTCCTGTAGTTGCTATTTTCCCTCAAATTCCAAATAATAAAAAAGATGCAAATGGATCTGAAGCGTTAAATAAAAATAATCTAGTTTGCAGAACCATTAAAAAAATTAAAAAGAAGTATCCTAAATTAGGTATAATGACAGATGTTGCGTTAGATCCATACACAATTCATGGTCATGATGGAATAATATCAAATGGCAAAATTAACAATGACGAAACAATAAAAATTTTAATAAAACAAGCAATTTTACAATCAAAAGCAGGTAGTGATATAATTGCACCTTCAGACATGATGGATGGAAGAATTGGAAAAATAAGAAGATCATTAGAAAGAGAAAGTTTAAAAGATATTATAATTTTATCCTATGCAGTAAAATATGCTTCAAATTTTTACGGTCCGTTTAGGGATGCAATAGGATCTAAAAAAAAATTAAAAGGTGATAAAAAAACATATCAAATGAATTATAAAAATTCTAATGAAGCTCTAAGAGAGGTGGGTTATGATATTAATGAAGGAGCTGACATTGTAATGGTAAAGCCAGGTTTACCATACCTAGATATTATTAGATCAATAAAAGATAATTTTAAGATCCCAATAATAGCCTATCAAGTATCTGGAGAGTACAGTTTATTAAAAAACGGAATTAAAAATAAAAATATTAATGAAGAGGCAATAATAGAAAGTTTAATATCGTTTAAAAGAAGTGGTGCATCTGCAATAGTAACTTATTTTGCAATAGATATAGCCAAGAAATTAAACAAAGCTATTTAAAATAATTTTCTAAAAATACTCTTGAATTAGGAAATTTCAAATTATTTGACATAAAAAACTTATTTTGTAATAGATTTCTCGTAAACGAAAGAGAAGATACGACAATTTCTTTGGAAATTATCTCTGGAATAGTTTTTTTAACTAAAAAAACTGGCAATCTATACGAAAGGTTGTCAATTTTAAAATCGATAATTTCCTTTTTATCGTAGTTTGTTAAATCTAATTTTTCTAAATCTAGACCATAACCTAGCTCTTTAATTAAATTTAATTCCCAAAAAATATATATATAAATCCAATTTGCCTCATCAATATTAGATAAGAATTTAGAGAAAGAATTGTAGATATTAATATTTGGTTGAGAATCTGGTAATAAAACATTTAGTAATGAAGTCGCAGACAATAAACCAGCTGTACGCTCTTTATCACTAAAGAATTTAGGTGATATAGGATCTATTAACTCTGTTTTAAAATATCCAAGTCTATTCTCATCCTTTGAATTATATAAAATAAAAATTTTATTTGCTACTTGTAAGAAATTTCTTACTTTTCTTGAAGTACCTCCATAAACTATTCCACTTTTTTTTCCATATTGACTTGTGAAAATGTTCACAATATTTGCATTTTCTCTAAATTTAGATTTTGATAATAGATAACCTTCGTCTTCCCAGTTCATAACAAATTATAATGTAGTAATAGCTTTTTCGCAGCCTCTTGTTGAGCTTTTTTTTTAGAATTTCCACTTCCAGAATATTTTTTAGAATTAGGTATTTGAACATTTACTTTAAAAATGGGACTATGATGTGGTCCCATTTGTTTATTTAAAGAATATTTAGGTAATTCTTTAAATTTTTTTAATGAGTATTCTTGTAGTTTCGTTTTAGGATCAATTTGAGTAATTTCAGATTTATCTATGTATGTTTTCCAATATTTAAGTACAAATTTTTCTGCATTTTTAAAACCTTGATCTAAATATATTGCTCCTATTAATGCCTCTAAACAATCGCTTAATATTTTTTCATCTGATCTATTCAGGCCCACGTAAGATTCACCTAAAATCATAAAATTTTTAAGATTAATAAGTTTAGCAATATTAGCACAAGTTTTTTTGTTTACTAAATTTGCATATTTTTTATCAATCACTCCTTCTTTTTGATTTGGATAAATTTCTATAAGTTTTTTTGAGATTATCAGTCCTAATACACGGTCACCTAAAAATTCTAATTTTTCATTATTTTTAATAGAACTAAAACTTTTATGTATTAAACATAGTTCCAATTTTTGAATATCATTAAAATTTATACTAATTTTTTTTTCTAATAATTTTAAATGTTTATTTTTCATATCTTTTTAAAAAATCTTTTTAATCTTAAAGAATTATTCCAATTCCAAAATTTTAAAACACTTCCTTTTAAAGTATCGTTTGAAAAAAAAATCATTTGCGCCTTTCCAACTAAATTTAAATAGTTTACATAACCAACACTTGATAGGAATCTACTATCTTTGGAACAGTCTCTATTATCGCCCATTAAAAAGAAATGATTTTCTGGTACTAAAAAAATATCAGTATTTAATAATGTATTTTGTGAATTATAAACTGCTACGTAAGATTTCCCATTAGGTAAAGTTTCTAAATAAGTATTTGTTGAAAAATTGTATGGTCCACATCTAATATTTAAATCTGAATTTATTTTTTCTTTTTTAATTTTATTATTATTAATATATATATCTCCATTTATAAATTGAATTTTATCGCCAGGTAAACCAATAAGTCTTTTAATATAGTCAGTTCTATTATCGGCTGGAGTTTTAAAAACTACTAGGTCTCCTTGGTTAGGTATATTATAAAATAATCTTTTATTAGAAACATTAGGACTAAATGGAAAGGAATGTTTGCTAATACCATAACTATACTTGGAAACAAAAATTCTATCACCAATTAGTAAATTTGGTTCCATAGAGGAAGAAGGTATATAAAAAGGTTGAAAAAATAATGACCTAATAATTAAAGCAATAATTAATGCATAAAAAATAGTTTTTAAATTATCAATTATTATCTTCAAAGTTTCACTCCTTTTCATTTAGTTAATATCACAGTTGCAATAGCAAATGGAAAGTCATCCGATAAACTTAAATGGATAATAAATTTTTTCCTTTTGAGTATTTTTGATGTTATTTTTGCAGTTTGACCTAAAAGTTTAATTTTAGGTTTTCCGTCGTTATTATTAGTAACTTCTATATCTTTAAATTGAATACCCTTAGAAATTCCAATACCTAATGCTTTAGAAAATGCCTCTTTTGCAGCAAATCTTTTAGCAAAAAAAAGATGTTTTTTTTTAATTCTTTTAGATTTGTTTATTTCTTTAATTGTAAATATTTTGTTTTTAAATTTATTATTTTTTTTTAAAAGTGATTGAATTCTTTTAGAATTACAAATATCAGTTCCAATACCTAATATATTCATTTTTTTAAAATCTTTTTAAAAGTTTTAATTGTTTTTTTTAATCCTATAAAAATTGACTCACCAACTAAAAAATGCCCTATATTAAATTCAGAAATAGTTTTTATTGAAGATAAAATTTTAGCAGATTTAAATGTTAATCCGTGACCTGCATGAACCTCTAAACCAATGTCGCTTGCGTATTTTGAACATCTTTTTAAGTTTAATAACTCTTTTTTGTAGTTTTTATCAAGATTAACAAGATTACAGAATTTACCAGTATGAATTTCAATACAATCAACATCAAAATAATACCTTGCTAATTTAATATCTTTTATGTTTGGCTCAATAAACAAACTTATTCTTGATCCGTTTTTCTTTAAACCATTTATGATTTTTTTTAAAAAGTTTTTGTTATAGTTTAAATTTAAACCACCCTCTGTTGTTAATTCTTTTCTTTTTTCTGGTACAATGCAAATATAAGATGGTTTATGCTTAAGACTTATATTATACATTTCCTTTGTTGCAGCGATTTCTAAATTCATTGGGATTTTTAATTTTGATTTAATTTGTTTTAAATCATAATCTCTTATATGACGTCTATCTTCTCTAAGATGTATTGTAACAGAGTCAGCGCCACTTTTTTGGGATAGTATTGCAGCTCTAAGTGGGCTAGGGTAAGTTTCTCCTCTAGCATTTCTTACTGTAGCAACGTGATCTATGTTTACACCTAAGCGAATTTTTTTCATCAAATATTTCTACTGCCAGGTTTTACAGCTTTAATTTTTGATAATTCCTTAGGTATATTTTCTTTATTAAAGGTCGGAATATCTATTTTTATTTGGGATATAATTTTATCCTTTATAAGACTTTTGTTATTGGACCTATCAATAATACAAGCGTAACCTAAAATATTTGCGTTATACTTTTTAATAATATTCGAACATTCAAGGCTTGATTTGCCTGTTGTTATAACATCTTCAACAATTAAAACATTTGAATTTTTAGGAATAGAAAAGTTTCTTCTTAATAAAAATTTATTCTCCACTCTCTCACAAAAAATAGTTGGTTTTTTTAATAATCGACCTATTTCATAACCAATTATAATTCCACCTATTGCAGGTGAAAAAATAATATCAATATTTTTAAATGTATCATTAATTTTTTCAGCTAAAGACTCACAAATTATTTTTGCTTTTTCTGGTTTGCTTAGTAGCTGAGCGCATTGTACATACTGCGAACTATGAAGACCAGAAGACAATATAAAATGTCCATCTATCAAAGCATTAGTTTCTTTTAAAATTTTCAATGAGTCTTCGTAAGAAATCATTTTTTTTCTGTTTATGACGTATAATCTTAAAGTTTAAATTTTTCTGTTTAATCTGACTTATCAAGTTTGTAAAATTTTTCAAATCTTTAATTTGCAATTCAAATGAAAATTGTAAGTATTCTTGTTTTCTCTTTAAAATATCAACATTTATAATATTACTATCATTTATCCCTATTAAAGAGGTGATCTCCCCCAACATTCCAGGTTTATGCGGTAAATCAATAATTAAATTGCTGTAATACAATTTCTTTTTAGAATTATTTAAATTTTCATCAAATTTACCTTGCCAATGTCTTCTAATAGCTGCTCGTGCTTTACCTGTTTTTGATGATGAAAGCCAATGTAGTGAGGGTGAAATTTTTTGTGAGGTAATAATTTTTACCATATCGCCATTATTTAATTTTGTTTGTAGGGGCTGTTCCTTACCATTAATTTTACATCCAGTTGCTGTATCACCTATTTTTGTGTGGACTGCATAAGCAAAATCTATTGGGGTTCCATCTTTAGGTAGTTTAATTACTGCACCTTTTGGGGTAAAACAAAAAACATTATCTTGGAACATCTGCAGTTTAGTAAATTCATAATAATGTTCAGGACTATTACCATTTTCAATAATTTCTACCAAATCTCTCAGCCAATCATATTCTTTCCAAGATAGCTCAGAGAATTTTTCAGAAGATTTATATTTCCAATGTGAAGCAATTCCTCTTTCTGCAAATTCGTGCATGTCATGTGTTCTTATTTGTATTTCGATCCTTTGTTTTAGAGGACCTATTATAGATGTGTGTATGGATTTATATTTATTAATTTTTGGAGTTGAAATATAATCTTTGAATTTTCCAGGGATTGCAGAAAATTTAGAGTGAAAAATTCCGAGTGTTTTATAACAATCTTCTACATTATTTAATAGAATTCTAAAACCGACGATATCCGTTAATTGTTCAAGGGATACTTTTTTATTTTGAACTTTCCTCCATATAGAAAATGGAGTTTTTTCTCTGCCAGTTATTTTTGCTACAATACCATTCTCCTTCAAAAGATTTATAAGTTCTACGGAAATACTTTTAAAAGTATCTTTTCTGTTATTCTTAATAAACATTAATCTTTCTTGAATTAAATCTCTTGCACTTTTGTTAAGAATATCAAAAGACAAATCTTCTAACTCATCTCTAATTCTATTCATTCCCATTCTGTCAGCTAATGGAGCATAAATTTCCATAGTTTCTTTAGAAATTTTTTTTTGTTTCTCTATGGAGTTAAAAGCTTTAATTGTTCTCATATTGTGTAATCTGTCGGCAATTTTAACAAGTAAAACTCTTATATCTCTAGAAGTTGCTAAAATTAATTTACGAAAATTTTCTGCCTTAGAATTTTGTTCTGCTTTATTTTCTAAGGCTGATATTTTTGTTACTCCATCAACTAAATCTGCTACCTCCTTACCAAATTCTTTAAGCACAATATCGTAAGTAGTATTGGTATCTTCAATAGTATCATGAAGAAGACCGGTCACTATAGTTGCACTATCTAATCTTAAATCTGACAATATGTTGGCAACAGCTAACGGATGATATACGTATGGGTCTCCAGAGTGCCTCTTTTGGTTTTTGTGAGCATCTAAAGCAAATTTATAAGCTTTATTTAAATTATTGGGATTTAAAAATTTATTGTAAGATTTAATTTTATTTATCAATTCTTCATTATTTATCATATTTTAAATATATCATTTTTATTTAATCTTGTAATCTCAATATGAGCCTTTTGATTTAATTGGTTCAAAAAATAATCAATTTTCTTCTTAAAAATTGGGTGTTGCCATTCTGGTGAGACATCTTTTAGCGGATATAGTACAAAATTTCTTTCATGCATTCTGGGATGTGGTATTTGTAAATTACTATTACTTAAAATAAGACCGTTATAATCAATAATATCGATATCACATACTCTGGGCTGATTTTTTGGAGATTTAATTCTACCAATTTTTTTTTCAATTTTTTTCATTTCTATAAAAAAATCATTTGGTTTAATTGAAGACTCCAGTTTAATGGTGACATTAATAAATTTTGGAAATGATCTAATTGGGTAAGATGGTGTTTGATAAATGTTTGATATATCTAAAATCTTAACATTTAGCTTTTTCAATAATGAAATTGATTTTACTATATTGTCAATTTTGTCACCAAATAATGAGGAAAGGTTAGATCCTATATTTAGATATATCATTTATTTTTTTGGGCAAATATTCTAGATTTTTCCCTTTCCCAATCTCTTTTTTTCTTTACTTGTCTTTTATCAAATAATTTTTTTCCTTTAGCAACTGCTATTTCAACTTTAATTTTACCTTTTGATAAGTACAATTTTGTTGGAATGAGAGTATGACCATCTCTATTTATACTGCCTATGAGTTTGTTTATTTCTTTTTTATTTAAAAGAAGCTTTCTATCACTAACAGGATTGTGGTTGTTGTAAGATGATTGAGAATATAATGGTATATGAGAATTAATTAAAAAAAGTTCACCATTTTTATCTAAAGCATAAGAATCTGCAATACTACCTTTCCCATCTCTTAATGATTTAACTTCGGATCCTTTAAGTACAATACCTGCTTCATATATTTCTTTAAAAAAATAATTAAAATTAGCTTTTCTGTTATGACAAATTATTTTTTTTCTAAAGATTTTAGATTGTTTCATTAAAGCAAATTAGATACTTTAAGAGCTTTCTTAATTTCATTTTTTGTACTTTCCTTCACTTCTACCAAAGGCAATCTTACATCAGGTGAAGATAAGTTAAGTAACGAAGCTGCAAACTTAACCGGTGAAGGATTGCTTTCTATAAACAATGCTTTATGCAATGGAGATAAACTTTTATATATATCTTGAGCTTTCAACTGCATTTTTTTGTCTTTTTTATTTAAAGAGGCTTTTTGAAATTCAGAACATAATTTCGCAGCAACATTTGCTGTCACACTTATACATCCAGAGCCCCCTTTTTTATTAAATTCTAATGCATTATCATCTTCACCTGTCAGCTGTAAAAAATTTTCACCCATTTTTTTTTTCTGTTGATCAACTCTTTTTAAATCTCCTGTAGCGTCTTTAACACCAATTATATTTTTAAGCTCAAATAATTTTGCCATAGTGTCTACGCTCATATCAATAACTGACCTTGAGGGAATATTATAAATTATTATTGGTATACCAACATTGTCATTAATTTTTTTGTAGTGTTGATAAAGACCTTCTTGAGTAGGTTTGTTATAGTAGGGTGTAACGATTAATAAACCATCAGCTCCAACATTTTCAGCATGTTTTGATAATTCTATTGCTTCTGAAGTAGAGTTTGAACCGGTTCCTGCAATAACTGGGATTTTTCCATTACACTCTTTTATTGCAAGTTCTATAACTTTTTGGTGTTCGGAATGAGTTAATGTTGGTGATTCTCCAGTTGTACCGGCAGGAACGATGCCATTTGTGCCGTTTTGTATATGATGATGTATTAATTCAATATAATTATGTTCATTTAAAACCTCGTTTTTAAATGGAGTTATTAAAGCAACAATTGAACCTTTGAACATAAAACAATATAAGAATAATTATTATCTATTTTTATGCTTATTCGATTAATTAGTCTAGCTATTTTATTGCTTTTAATTGATACAAATCACATCAGT
>MDSV01229661.1_pt1 | contig 13321 bp, 22 predicted proteins | sample 810851 | NCBI WGS metagenome assembly MDSV01 (sample SAMN05326640, study PRJNA326480) | marine metagenome | isolation source: seawater | place: Atlantic Ocean: North East | collected 2012 | reverse complement strand
TTTTAGAAAAACTTTCTCAATACAATATGTTCCAATAAAAGAAAATATTATTATGAATAAAAATAAATATAAAATCATTGAAAATTATTTTTTAATTTGATTTAAAAAGGTATGTCGTCCTCAAAGTCATCTTTGTTAGAACTTTCTTGACTACTACTCGGACTTTGATTCATATTATTATCCTCAAATTGATTAGAATTTGAAGCAGATGAAGCTCCTCCAGATCCGCTAATAAAATTAAAAGATGATCCAATTATATTAGTCGTGTATCTTTCAATACCATCCTTTTCATATTTACTTGTTGAGAGACTTCCTTCAACATAAAGTTCTTGTCCTTTTTTCACATATTGATCAATAATTTCTGCTGGCCTTCCGAAGAATACAACTCTATGCCATTCTGTTTTTTCTTTTTTTTCTCCTGATGATTTATCTGTCCAACTTTGTGAAGTTGCTATACTTAAATTGCATGATGTAACACCTGAAGGTGATGATCTTAAGTCAGGGTCAGCACCTAACCTCCCAAGAATGATTACCTTATTTACACCAGCCATATTTGTTACTCCTTTTATATAAACATTATTCATATATGTGCAATTAGTACTATACCTTTCAATTAAGTAGATATATTCTATGCAGTTGGTTCCATAATAATATCATATGTAAATGCAGAATATAGTAATTAAGGGCGCTAGAAGCCATAATTTAAAAAATATAGACATAGTCATACCAAGAGACAAATTGGTTGTGATAACTGGGCTATCAGGGTCAGGCAAATCAACACTAGCTTTTGATACTATATTTGCAGAGGGTCAGAGAAGGTATGTTGAGTCATTATCAGCGTATGCAAGACAGTTTTTAACTAGAATGGAAAGACCAGATGTTGACCATATAGAAGGTCTTTCTCCAGCAATATCAATAGAGCAAAAAACAACGTCACATAATCCGAGATCAACGGTTGGTACAATTACAGAGATTCATGATTATTTAAGACTATTATTTGCAAGAGCAGGGACACCAATATGCCCTAAACACAAAGAAAGCTTAGAGGGAAAGTCAGCATCTGAAATAGTAGAAGAACTATACAGCAGTTATAGCGATGATGAGCCAATAATAATATTGACACCAATAGTAAAAAATAGAAAAGGAGAGAATAAAAATATTATTGAAGATGTAAAGATGAAAGGTTTTGTAAGATTAAGAATAAATAACACAATTTATAATATAAACGAAATTCCAACAATTGACCCAAAAAAAAATAATACAATTGAATTAGTGGTAGATAGATTAAAAATTAATAAAGATTCGAAAATAAGAATCACAGAGTCTATTGAAACAGCATTAAACTATAAAAATGATTTGGTAACAATCTATTCTGTAGATAAAGATAAGAATGAAAGTTACTCCTCCAAATTTGCATGCCCACAATGTGGTTATAGTATAAACGAATTAGAACCAAGATTATTTTCTTTCAATAGTCCAGTTGGTGCATGTAGTGAATGCGATGGCCTAGGAGTTAATCAATTTTTTGACGATAATAAAATTGTTAATAAGGAATTGAGTTTATCAAATGGGGCTATTAAAGGATGGGACAAGAGAAATGAATTCTACTATCAAATAATTAAATCTCTTTCAAATCATTATAAATTTGATACAGAGAAACCCTTCTCCTCCCTTTCAAAAAAAATTCAGAATATGATTTTGTATGGAACTGAAAATGAAGAGATAAAATTTACGTATTATAATAATTCTGGAAAAAAAATTTATAAATCTCAAGTTTTTGAAGGTGTAATTAATAATTTCGAAAGAAGATATAATAATACAGAATCAAATTTTGTTAGAGATGAATTAAATAAATATTTGTCAAAGCAAACTTGTGGAAACTGTAACGGCACAAGGCTGTCTGAAGATGCTAGAAACGTTCTGATCGATAAGTTTAATATTTCAGATATTTCAATAATGCCAATTGAAGAATGTTTAATTTTCTTTAAAAAACTAACTTTATCTGGAAAAAGAAAAAAAATAGCTGACAAACTAATATCTGAGATCTCCTCTAGATTAGGTTTTTTGAATAATGTTGGGTTGAATTATCTTAGTCTAGATAGAAGTGCTGAAACCTTGTCTGGTGGTGAAAATCAAAGGATAAGGCTAGCAAGTCAAATTGGTGCCGGACTTGTTGGTGTTACATATATTTTAGATGAGCCATCTATAGGACTTCATCAGCGCGACAACGATAAACTTATAGATACATTGTACAACCTAAGAGATTTAGGTAATACCGTGATTGTTGTAGAACATGATGAATGTACAATACGTGCAGCTGATTATGTTATTGATATAGGACCTGGTGCTGGTTCTAATGGCGGAGAAATTATTGCTAGCGGCACACCAAAAAATATTGAAAAAAATAAAAACTCTCTTACAGGAATGTACATTTCTGGGAAAAAAATAATTGAAGTCCCTGTGAATCGAGTTCCTCCCACAAATAAAAAAATAATTATATCTGGCGCCTCCTCAAATAATCTTAAAGATCTTGATACAAGTATACCTATTGGATTAATTACATGCGTTACCGGGGTCTCTGGCTCTGGAAAATCTACATTAATTAACGAAACCTTATATAAGTTTTTAAGTAACAAAATAAATAAAAATAGTAATGCATTTGGAAATGTAAAAAATATTAATGGATGGGAAGACCTTGATAAAATTATAGAAATTAATCAAAGTCCTATTGGTAGAACACCAAGATCTAATCCTGCAACATATACTGGATTATTTACACTTATAAGAGATTTATTTTCAGCTACTCAAGAATCTAGGTCAAGGGGATATAATCCTGGAAGGTTTAGTTTTAACGTAAAAGGTGGAAGATGTGAGTCTTGCCATGGGGATGGGGTGATTAAAGTTGAAATGCATTTTTTACCTGATATTTATGTGCAATGCGATATCTGCAAAGGTAAAAGATATAATAATTCAACACTTGAGATATTGTATAAGAATAAAAATATTGCTGAAGTTTTAGATATGACAGTTGAAGAAGCATTCATATTCTTTGACAGTGTGCCTACAATAAAAAGAAAGCTTAAAACACTTGTGGATGTAGGCTTGTCATATATAACAGTTGGTCAAAATGCTACAACTTTGTCAGGTGGTGAAGCACAAAGAGTAAAACTTGCAAAAGAATTATCTAAAAAAGACACTGGTAAAACTATATATATATTTGATGAACCAACAACAGGATTGCATTTCCATGATATAAGCCAGCTGTTAAAAATTATCTATAAGCTTAGAGACAAGGGCAATACTATTGTAATTATTGAACATAATTTAGATGTGATTAAAACTTCAGATTGGATAATTGATATGGGTCCAGAAGGTGGCTCCAAGGGTGGGACTGTTATTGATGAAGGGACACCTGAAAAAATTGCCAAAAACAAGAAGTCTTTTACAGGAAAATATTTAAAAGATATATTATGATTCTTCTTTGGGTTCTTCTGTAACTTCTTCTTTTTTATCTACTAGCTGAACAATTGCCATTGGGGCCTTATCACCTGCTCTATAACCACATTTTAAAACTCTTGTATAGCCACCAGGTCTTTGCTTGAACCGTGGCCCAAGTTCTTCAAACAATTTTAAAACCGCTTCTTTTGATCTTATTCTTGAAAAAACAATTCTTCTTTTTGCAACTGTATCATTTTTAGATATAGTAATTAGTCTCTCAACAAAACCTCTTAGTTCTTTTGCTTTAGGTAATGTTGTTTTAATTTCTTCATGTTCTATAAGCGAGGCCATCATATTTTTAAACATTGCTGCTCTATGTGATGACGTTCTATTTAATTTTCTTCCAGAATACTTATGTCTCACTTTGTTCTCCTAAAACTTTTTTGCTTGATTATCTTGATCTTGTAAGTTGCTTGGAGGCCAATTATCAAGTTTCATTCCTAACGACAGACCATAAGTACCAAGTATATCTTTTATTTCCGTTAGTGATTTTTTCCCAAGATTTGGAGTTTTTAATAGTTCATTTTCACTTCTTTGTATTAAATCACCTATATAATATACATTTTCAGCTTTTAAACAATTTGCAGATCTTACTGTGAGCTCTAGGTCATCTACTGGTCTTAATAAATTTGGATCAATTTCCGCCTCTACTGGTTTTTGTTCTGTTTCTTCAATTGCTTTTAAATCTACGAATACTGAAACTTGATCATGAAGTATTGTTGCAGCTTCTCTTATGCAAGCTTCTGGATCAATTGTGCCATCAGTTTCTAATTCGATAATTAACTTATCTAAATCTGTTCTTTGTTCTACTCTTGCAGAATCAACTTTGTACGATACTTTTTTAATTGGGCTAAAACTCGCGTCTATTAATAATGAACCTAAAATTCTATTTGAATCATCTTTTCTTTGATTTGCGGACGAATACCCTATACCTTCATTAACTTCTATTTGCATGCTCAGTGATGAACCTTTTGTTGTAATATTTGCAATTACGTGGTCTGGGTTTACAACTTCAATATCTCCTGTTAGTTCTATATCTCCAGCTGTAACTTGTCCAACTTCATTTTTAGATAATTTTAATGATGCATTACTGCTACCATTCATTTTAAATGCAACGTCTTTAAGGTTAAGCATTATATCAATAACATCTTCTTGTATTCCCTCTATTGTGCTGTACTCGTGCTGCACGCCTTCAATAGACAACTCGGTCACGGATGAGCCTACAATAGACGAAAGCATAATTCTTCTTAAGGCGCTTCCCAGTGTATGACCAAAACCCCTTTCAAGAGGCTCTAGTGTTACTCTGGTATTATTTAACGATACATTTTCTATATTAACTATTCTTGGTTTTAATAAATTATTAAAATTTGACACAATAAAATACCTCTTTTATTTAGAATATAATTCAACTACTAATGATTCATTTATATCTGAAGGAAGATCCATTCTTTCTGGAATAGACTTAAATATTCCTTCCATTTTTTTACTATCTACTGTTACCCATGACGAAATATCACCATGCTGTTCATTTAACTCTAATGAATCTTTTATCCTTAATTGATTTTTAGATTTTTCTTTAACAGATATTACGTCCTCAGCTGCAACTTGGTAGGACGCTATATTGACAATTATTCCATTAACTAATATAGATTTATGACTAACAAGCTGTCTCGCCTCTGCTCTTGTTGAACCAAATCCCATTCTATAAACAACATTGTCTAGCCTACATTCAAGTAATTTCAATAAGTTTTCGCCTGTTGCTCCACTTTGTCTAGCAGCTCTTTTGTAATAAAGTCTGAACTGTTTTTCTAATACACCATAAATTCTTTTTAACTTTTGTTTTTCACGTAACTGCAAACCATAGTCTGACAATCTAGACTTTTTATCAGCATGCTGTCCTGGCTGATTATCTATTTTACACTTTGAATCTAGGGCCCTGCTTTTACTTTTCAGTAATAAATCTGTGCCCTCTCTTCTCATTAATTTACACTTTGGTCCTATATATCTTGCCACTTTTTAAACTCTCCTTTTTTTTGGTGGCCTACAGCCGTTATGTGGAATTGGTGTAACATCATTAATATCAGTTATCTTATAGCCTATGTTATTTAATGCTCTAACTGCAGATTCTCTTCCTGGTCCAGGCCCTTTAACTAAAACAACAAGATTTTTTAGCCCAAATTCTTTAGCTTGATTACCTGCTTTTTCGGCGGCTATCTGAGCTGCGAATGGTGTGCTCTTTCTGGAGCCCCTAAAACCTGATCCACCAGCTGTTGCCCAACAAAGAGTATTACCTTGTCTGTCAGTTATTGTGATAATTGTATTATTAAAAGTTGAATTTATAACTGCTATTCCATCGGTAACAACTTTTTTTACTTTTTTCTTTGTTTTTAAATTTGTTTTGGCCATTTATATTCCTAATTATTTTCTTATTGCTTTTCTAGGACCTTTTCTTGTTCTAGAGTTATTTTTTGTTTTTTGACCTCTTAAAGGAAGACCTTTTCTGTGTCTTATGCCTCTATATGTTCCAAGATCCATTAATCTTTTAATATTTAAAGTTGTTTCTCTTCTTAAATCACCTTCAATATTATATTTAACTACTTCTGTTCGTAATGTTTCAATTTCTTCATCTGTAAGCTCTTTTATTTTTACCGATGGATTTATATTAGAGCTGTCACAAATTTGCTTTGCTCTAGTCGGTCCGATACCGTATATAGCTTGTAAAGCAATTACAGTATGCTTATTATCTGAAACGTTTATTCCTGCTATTCTAGCCATTCTATTTCCTAAAAAATGTTATGTATTCTAACAATATGGGTAATATCTTCAATCATTATTATCCCTGTCTCTGTTTATGCCTTGGATTAACACATATTACTCTAATAACCCTATTTCTTCGAATAACTTTGCAATTCCTGCATATTTTTTTAACTGATGCTCTTACTTTCATCTTTTATAACCCTGTAAATTTGATTTTTTCATTAAACTTCCATACTGATAATTCATCATATGAGACTGAAGCTGACCTATAAAGTCCATTATAACCACAACAATAATTAATAGAGATGTCCCGCCAAAATAAAATGGAACATTTAAGCCTATAATTAAAAACTCAGGTAATAAGCATACCAGTGTTATATATATTGCACCTACAGCAGTCAATCTAGTCAGAACGTTATCAATATATTTAGAAGTCTGCTCGCCTGGTCTTACACCTGGAATTGACGCACCAGATTTCTTTAAATTTTCTGAAGTTTCTCTTGAATCATAAACTAAAGCTGTATAAAAAAAACAAAAGAAAATGATCGCAGCAGCATAAAAAGTTACATATAAAGGTTGACCTGGAGCCAAAGTTGAAGAGATATCTTTTAACCAGCTCATATTTTCAGTAGAACCTGCCCACTGTCCTAAAGTAGATGGAAATAAAATTATGCTCGATGCAAAAATTGGCGGTATTACTCCTGCCATATTTAATTTTAAAGGCAGATAGCTTGATTGCGCCTGAACCATTTTTCTTCCTTGTTGCCTTCTTGCATAATTCACAGTAATTTTTCTTTGACCTCTTTCTATAAAAACTACAAATGCTGTTACTGCAATTGCTAAAATAAGGATCATTACTACTAAAAATGAATTTAGCTCGCCTGTGCTTGCAAGTTCTAATGTTCCCCCCACTGCAGTTGGCAATCCTGAAACTATACTTATAAAAATAATTATTGATATTCCGTTTCCTATACCTTTTTCAGATATTTGTTCTCCAAGCCACATTAAAAACATTGTTCCAGTAACCAAAGTAACTATTGTTGAAAAAACAAAGCCTGATCCGCTATATAATGCTATTCCTTGTGCTTGCAGAGCTACAGCTACTCCACCTGCTTGCAAAGTAGCTAAACCCAATGTTCCAAATCTTGTGTATTGTGTAATTTTTTTTCTACCTGTTTCACCTTCTTTCTTAATCTCTTTTAAGGCAGGCATAGTTGCAGACATTAACTGCATAATAATTGATGCTGATATGTAAGGCATTATTCCTAAAGCAAGAATACTAAATCTTTCTAACGCACCACCTGAAAACATATTAAACATATCAATTATTGTGCCGCTTTGTTGTTCAAAAAAAGATGCTAATGCTGCTGGGTTTATGCCAGGCACAGGAATGTAAGTGCCTATTCGATAAACTAGAATGGCTCCAAATACAAACAGTAATCTTTTTCTTAATTCTTCCATAATTTATTAATCTGTTATTTTACCGCCCAATTCTTCGATTACTTTTTTTACGCCACTAGTAACTTTTATGCCTTTTAAATTAATTTTTGTTTTCAAATCTCCTGACATAAAAACTTTTACATTTTTTGATTTATTAGGGATTATTTTTTTTTCCTTTAAAATTTCAATAGTTATATTTTCATTACCTTCAAATTCTAACTCACCCAACCTAACTCTTGCAGTATCATTTTTTCTTGATGTAAATCCAACTTTTGGCAATCTTCTTTGTAGAGGCATTTGACCTCCCTCAAAACCAACTTTATGATAACCTCCAGCTCTAGATTTCTGACCCTTATGACCTCTACCAGCAGTCTTGCCAGTACCACTGCCAATTCCTCTGCCGACTCGTTTAGCTTTTTTCTTTTTTACTTCTGGGGCTATTGTATTTAGTTCCATTTTTACTTCTCAATTTTTAATAAATAATTTATTTTATTGATCATTCCTCTATTTTCTGGAGTGTCATTTACTTCTATAGTCTGATGAATTTTTTTTATTCCCAAACCTTTTGCGCAAGCTTGATGAGATTTCAACCTTCCACTTAAACTTTTAATTAATGTTAGTTTAATCTTTGGCATTTGTTACACCTAAAATATGTTCAATTGTTTTACCCCTTTTGTTTGAAATATGTTGTGGAGATTCAACTGACCTAAGTCCATTTATTGTTGCTTTAACAACATTTATTGGATTTGTTGTACCAATACATTTTGCAAGAACATTGTTAATACCTACAACTTCGAATACAGCTCTCATAGCTCCACCTGCAATTATTCCAGTACCTTCAGACGCTGGCTGCATATAAACTCTTGCTGCTCCATGACGCCCAACCAATGGGTAATGCAAAGTACCATTAATGATAGGAATTCTTGTCATATCCCTTCTAGCTTTTTCCATAGCTTTTTGAATAGCAAGTGGTACTTCTTTGGCTTTACCATAGCCATAACCTATTCTTCCATTTCCATCACCTATAACAGTTAATGCTGTAAAACCAAATTGTCTTCCGCCTTTTACAACTTTGGATACTCTGTTAACTTTTACTAATTTTTCTAAAAGCTCTTCACTACCTTGATGTTTTTCAATATTCGATGACATATTTATTCTCTTTAAAATTTTAAACCATGTTCTCTTGCAGATTCAGCTAATGCTTTTATTCTGCCATGATAATTAAAGCCACTTCTATCAAAAGCAACTTCTGTTACATTTTTTTTAATAGCCCTTTCTGCAATTATTTTTCCTATTATCTTTGCAGTTTCAATATTTCCTGTGTGATTATTTTTATCAATAATACTTTTTTCTAATGTACTTGCAGATGCAACAATATCACCCGTAGGAGAGAAAAGTTGTGCGTATGTGTGCATTGTAGTTTTATGCACTGTTAATCTGTGCTTAATACCAAATGATATTTTACTTCTAGTTTTATGTGCTGATTTTAATCTTGCTAATTTATTTTTCATTACTATTTCTTCTTAGCCTCTTTCCTAATTATATTTTCATCGCTATATTTTACACCTTTACCTTTATAAGGTTCTGGTGGTCTAAACGCTCTTATTTCTGCAGCTATTTGCCCGACTTTTTGTTTGTTTATTCCTTTGATAACTATCTCAGTAGGTGACGGTGTTGTAATTTGTATTTCTTCATCATATTCATAAACAACTGGATGAGAAAAACCAAGAGCTAAGTGCAAAGCTTTATTCTTTACTTCAGCTTTATAACCAACTCCTACTAGATTTAATTTTCTTTCATAACCCTCACTTACTCCAACAACATTATTGTAGATTAAAGATCTCATTGTTCCTGCTATAGCGCTATTATCTTTAATTTCAACATTTATTTCTTTTTCTTGTTTCTTTACTGAAACATCTGGATTAATAACCATTGTTATCTCACCCTTTGGTCCTTTAAAAGAAATAACTTGATCGTTGATATTTATTTCAACACCATTTGGAATTTCTACTGGTTGTTTTGCTATTCTTGACAATTTATTACTCCACTGTGCATAAAATTTCACCACCACAATTTTCAGTTCTAGCAGTTTCTGCTGTCATAACACCTTTTGATGTAGAAACAATTGCCACACCTAGGCCACCTAAAACTTTTGGTAGTTCGTCTTTGTTTTTATAAATTCTCAAACTAGGTTTGCTAATTCTTTTTATATTACTTATCACAGGCTTACCTTGAAAATATTTTAGTTTTATTTTCAATCTTTTTTTATTATTTTCTATTTCCTTTACTTCATAGTCTAAAATATAGCCTTCGTCTTTTAACACAGAAAGAATAGATTCTTTTGTATTTGACATATCTGTGCACACAAATGTTTTATTAACCATTTGTCCGTTTCTTATAATTGTTAACATTGCTGCTATTGGATCACTCATACTCATAATTTATTTCCTCTTACCAACTCGCCTTAACAAGCCCTGGGATATCACCACGCATTGCGGCTTCCCTAACTTTTATTCTTCCTAGACCAAATTTTCTATAAAATCCTTTTGGTCTTCCTGTTATCGCACATCTATTTGTTACTCTGCTTAAGCTTGAGTCACGTGGTAGTTTTTGCAATTTTGCTGATGCTTCTAATTTCTCATCTATTGATGAATCCTGACTATTTAAAATATCTTTTAATAATTTTCTTTTTGCAAACAATTTTTTGCTAAGTTTAATTCGCTTCTTTTCTCTTTCTACCATTGATCTCTTAGCCATATTTATCTCCTAAAAGGGAAGTTAAATTCTTCGAGTAATAATCTAGCTTCATCATCATTCTTTGCAGATGTTGTTATAGCTATATCTAAACCTCTAATACTATCTATCTTTTCATAATCAATTTCTGGGAAAATTATTTGTTCTTTTATACCTAATGTATAATTACCCCTTCCATCAAAAGATTTTTTAGAAAATCCTCTAAAGTCTCTTATTCTTGGTATTGCGATTGTTATTAATCTATCTAAAAACTCATACATTTTATCTTTTCTAAGAGTCACTTTACATCCTATCGGCATACCTTCTCTTAAGCTAAATGCTGCTATTGATTTTTTTGCTTTTGTAACAATTGGTTTTTGTCCTGATATTTTTTCAATATCACCGACAGCATGTTCAATAACTTTCTTATCCTTAACCGCTTGCCCCAAACCAACATTTATTGTTATTTTAGTAATATACGGAACTTCCATAGCAGATTTATAATTCATTTTTTCTTGTAATGAATTTCTTATCTGCTCTTTATAAATTTTTTGTAATCTAGCACTCATAAATCAATTTGTTCCCCTGTTGATTTGTATACTCTAACTTTTTTACTATCCTTTAATTTTATTATCCCAACTCTATCTGGTTTTTTTGTCTTTATATTATAAATCATTGCATTTGACGTATGAATCGGCATTTCTTTTTCAATTACACCGCCAGTTTCATTTTTGTTTGGATTTGGTTTTACATGCTTCTTTGCCAAATTTATCCCATCAACTAAAATCCTCTGGTCACTAACAATTTGCGCAACTGTTCCAATTTTTCCTTTATCCTTTCCAGCTATTATATAAACTTGATCGCCTTTTTTTAATCTATTCATCTCTTTGTTCCTATAATACTTCAGGTGCTAATGAAATAATTTTCATAAACTTCTCAGTTCTTAACTCTCTGGTGACAGGGCCAAAAATTCTTGTACCAATTGGCTGCAATTGTGCGTTTAGTAAAACTGCAGCATTTGTATCGAATTTTATTAATGATCCATCGTCTCTTCTTACACCTTTTGCAGTTCTTACAACTACAGCATTCAAAACTTCACCTTTCTTTACTTTGCCTCGAGGAATAGCTGTCTGCACACTAATTTTTATAACATCACCTATTCTTGCATACCTTCTCTTTGAGCCGCCGAGAACTTTTATGCACTGTATCTTTTTGGCTCCACTGTTGTCTGCTGCTGTTAGAACTGTTTGTACTTGAATCATTCTAATTCTCCTTGCTTCCCAAAACTTCAACTAACTTCCATGATTTGTTTTTTGATATTGGTCTAACTTCTGTAATTGAAACAATATCTCCGATTTTACATTTATTTCCTTCATCATGAATTTTATATTTTGTTGATTTTTTAATATATTTACCATATTTAGGATGTTTTACCTTTCTCTCGAAAAGTACAACAGCCGTCTTATCCATTTTATCGCTAACAACTCTACCAGTTAGAGTTTTTATTTTTTTACTCTGTTCCATCAGCTAACCTTTTCTCATTTATAATAGTTTTTATTAGTGCAATATTTTTTCTAGACTCTCTAACCTTTCTATGTGTAGGAAGTTGTCCAGTTGTGAGCTGCATCTTTAACTTAAAATGCTCAAGACTTGTTTCGTCTAATAATTTGTTTAACTCATCAATACTTTTTTCTCTAATCTCTTTTGCTAACATCATATACCTACATTATAGTTCTAATTACAAATTGTGTTTGAAAAGGAAGTTTTGCTGCAGCTAATTTAAAAGCTTCTCTCGCAACATCCTCTTGAACTCCTTCCATTTCATAAAGTACTTTTCCCGGTTGTATTTTTGCTACCCAATATTCAACGTTTCCTTTACCTTTTCCTTGCCTAACTTCAAGTGGTTTTTTTGTAATTGGCACATCTGGGAATACTCTAATCCAAACTTTTCCACCCCTTTTAATATGCCTGGTCATTGCCCTTCTTGCTGCCTCAATTTGCCTAGCTGTCAATCTTCCTCTTGAAGTTGCTTTTAAACCATACTCACCAAAACTTACTTTAGAGCCACGTAAAGCTAAACCTCTATTCTTTCCTTTCTGCTGTTTACGGTATTTTGTTTTTTTTGGTTGCAACATATTCTTTAACCTTTTTCTTGTGATGACTCATCTTCAGTTTCACCACTGAAGATCCAAGTTTTAATTCCTATAATTCCATAAGTAGTCATTGCTTCAGCAAAACCATAATCGATTTTTGCTTTTAAAGTATGCAATGGAACTCTTCCTTCTCTATACCACTCTGATCTAGCTATTTCTGCCCCATTAAGTCTTCCTGCAATATTTACTTTTATTCCTAAAACGCCTAGTCTCATTGAATTTTGAACTGCTCTTTTCATTGCTCTTCTGTACATAATTCTTCTTTCGAGTTGTGAAGCAATACCTTCTGCAACCAGTTGCGCGTTGACTTCTGGTTTTCTAATTTCTTCTATATTAATTTTTACATTATTAAGATTTAATTCCATCATAGAGGCAACTTTTTTTCTTAAAATTTCAACGTCTTCTCCTTTTTTACCAATCACAATACCTGGTCGAGCTGTGTGTATAGTAATTTCTGCAGCTTTAGTGGGTCTTTCAATTGTAATTTTACTGACAGATGCTTGGGAAAGTTTTTTCTTTAAAAAATCTTTTACCATTAAATCTTTTAATAAAAATTCTGGATATTCTTTTCCCTCTGCATACCACTTTGAAGTGTGTTCTGCAGAAACTCCTAATCTAAAACCTATTGGATGTACTTTTTGTCCCATAATATTTACTCGTCTGATAAACCTATTGTTATATGACTTGATCTCTTCAAAATTCTATTAGCGCTTCCCTTTGCTCTTGCCCTAAATCTCTTA
>MDSV01237891.1_pt1 | contig 13322 bp, 14 predicted proteins | sample 810851 | NCBI WGS metagenome assembly MDSV01 (sample SAMN05326640, study PRJNA326480) | marine metagenome | isolation source: seawater | place: Atlantic Ocean: North East | collected 2012 | reverse complement strand
TTTATCTTTTTTAGATAGCATTGCATTAATCTGTTTTAATGCATTATCGGTAAATTTAATTTCTTTAATCATCATCTAAGCCTGATATTACTAATATAATACTAAAATGTCATTTTTAAAGAATGAAAAAATATAAAAAACTTGGGATTATCAAAAGTAGAGGTAGATTAATAAATGAGCCTAATTCTACCTATAGATCGCCGTTTCAAAGAGATAGAGATAGGATTATTCATAGTTCTGCTTTTCGTAGGCTAAAACACAAAACTCAAGTTTTTGTTAATACAGAGGGAGATCATTATAGAACCAGAATTACACATTCAATTGAAGTTGCTCAAATTGCTCGAACAATATCTCATTATCTAAATTTAAATGATGATTTAACCGAAACATTAAGTCTTGCTCACGACCTTGGTCATACCCCGTTTGGTCATGCAGGAGAAGAAGCCCTAAGTGAATGTATGATAGATCATGGAGGATTTGATCATAATCTTCAAACTGTAAGAATAGTTATGTTTATAGAAAATAAATATGTGAAATTCAAAGGTTTAAATTTAACCTTAGAAACTTTAGATGGACTTTTAAAACACAATGGACCTTATTATGATGATACAGATATTAAAAACTTGATTGGTTTAAAAAACTTAAAGAATAAAATTAATTTAATATCTTATCCATCGATAGAGGCTCAAATTGCTTCTATTTCTGATGATATAGCTTACAATAATCATGATATACAAGATGGATTTAATGCAAAATTTTTCAAAATTGACGAACTTAAAGATATTAATTTTTTTAATGACATATTAAAAAAATATTTATCAAAGTTTAAAAGGATTGATAATAGAATTTTAATTTACCAAATGGTTAGGGATTCAATTAATCTTATGGTTAAAGACTTAATTAAAAATTCTGTAATAAACTTTAAACTTAATAAAATTAATAAATTAAAAGATGTCCATAAATCTGAAAATAAACTTGTTTGTTTTTCATCAAATTACGAAAATATTATTAATGAAATTAGAGATTTTTTAAGTTTAAAAATGTACAAAAATGACAAGGTTTTAAAAAAAAATAACGAAGGAAAAAGAATGATTGAAAAAATATTTAAGGCCATATCAAGAAATCCTAGAAAATTTTTAACATTTTCAACAACTAAACATAATAAATATAGATCTATAGCTGACTATATTTCTGGTATGACTGATCGATTTGCAATAAGTATTTATAAATCATTAAAATGAATATATTTGAAGAATATAAAAATAAAATATTAAATATTATCAAAAGTGCAGAAAAAGATAAGTTATTAATTCTTCCAGAAAATTTAAATGGAATTAATGTAGATTCAACTCCACCAAATATTGATTTTGACTTATCTTCAAATGTTGCAATGGTACTTTCAAAGACAAATAATAAATCACCACAAGATTTATCACAAATTTTAATCAAACTTTTAAAAAACAATGACAAATATATTAATCAAATTTCATTTGCTAAACCAGGTTTTATTAATATTAAATTTAATAAAAATTATTGGAATAATTTTACCAATCATTTAATTAATTCTTCAAGTGAATTTGGTTCTACTAATATTGATAAAAAAAAATATTTAGTTGAATTTGTTTCAGCAAATCCGACTGGTCCTCTTCACGTTGGTCACTGCAGAGGAGCTATCTTGGGTGATGTTATCTCAAATCTATTAAAGTTTAATAAAAATTCAGTTGAAAAGGAATATTATGTTAATGATTATGGAAATCAAATCTTTCATTTTAATCATTCTGTTTACTTAAGAATTAGAGAAAAGCTTTATGGTGAAGAATTTCCTTTAGAAAATCCAGAACTATATCCAGGTGATTATTTAAAAGATATAGCTAATAATATTGTTAAAAATAATAAAGATATCAATTTTGAAAATTTTAAAGATATAGAAGAGCATTTGCAAAAACTTTCTATTAATGAATCTTTAAATTTAATCAAAAAAAACTTAATCGATTTAGGTATCAAACATGACAATTTTATAAGTGAGACAAATTTAGTAAATGATAATGAGGTAAAGAAAGTTATTGAAAAGTTAAAAGTTACCAAGCATGTTTATATGGGCAAAATCAAAGCTCCTGAAAGTGAAGATAAAACTAAGTGGATAGAGAGAGAACAATTATTATTTAAATCTTCTGATTTTGGTGATGATAAAGATAGAGCACTTCAAAAAAATGATTTATCATGGACTTATTTTGCTAGCGATGTTGCTTACCATAATACAAAAATTAATAGAAAATTTGATAAGCTTATAAATATTTTAGGAGCAGATCACGCGGGCTATATAAAAAGAATTACTTCAGCAGTTGAGGCTATTTCGGGAGAAAAAAACAAATTAACTTGCAAAGTTAGTCAGTTAGTAAAGTTAATTAAAGATGGAAAACCTTTCAAGATGTCAAAAAGAAAAGGAGATTATATAACTGTTGAAGATCTTATCGATCAAGTTGGCAAAGATGCTACACGATTTATAATGTTAAGTAGAAGTAATGATGTTGAACTTGATTTCGATTTTACCAAAGTAAAAGAAAAATCTAAAGATAATCCCCTTTATTACGTTCAGTATTGTTATGCAAGAATTTCTTCTGTATTTAGAAATATTAATTTAAATCTTAATGATGATTTAAAAATTCAAAGAAAAGATTTAAATTTTGATAAAGATCAAATAAATATTTTGAAAAAAGTCTCAGAATGGCCAAGATGTGTCGAAGTTTCATCAAAAAAACTTGAACCACATAGAATTCCAGTTTACCTTTACGAGCTTTCTTCTGAATTTCATTCTTACTGGAATAAAGGTAAAGATGATGTAACAAAAAGATTTATCGACAAAAACAATAATATTTCAGATGAACAACTAGTATTTTTAAAAATTGTTTCAAATGTTGTTAAACTAGGAATGAATATTTTGGGTGTGAGCACCCCAGAAAAAATGTAATGATTAAAGAACTTAAATATGTATTTTACATAATTGTGATATTTTTTTTTATTTTTTTTATTTCAAAATATTATTATTCAGATGAATATAAAAAAAAGTCTTATAGATCAATCAGTTCTGTTGATGATCTAGTAAATGATTATTCAAAAAATTTAGTTACCTTAAAAAATAATACAAATAATATTATTGAGTATGTTGAATACCAAAAAAATAAAAGCAAAAAAAAATACTATTTTTGGGAACTTTTGAAAAATGTTGAATAAAAGAAGATGTTTTATTACTGGTTTAAAAAGTACAAAGTTAAGTAAAAAAGAAGTTTCATTTCTTAAAAAGTACAAACCATGGGGTGTAATACTATTTTCAAGAAATATTAAAAGTATTTATCAAACTAAAAGTCTTACAGCTCATATTAAAAATTTATTTAATGATGAAAACTATCCAATAATTATTGATGAAGAAGGCGGTAAAGTTTCTAGACTCAAAAATTTTATAGACAGTTCATTATTTTCTTCTGACTTTTTTGGTAAGTTATATTTAAAAAATAAAAAAAACTTTTATATTTATTATGATATTTATATAAAACAAATTTCTTATCTTTTAAAACTTTTGGGCATTAATATTAATACAGTTCCAGTGCTTGATGTGAGAAGAGGAATTACAAATAATGTTATTGGTTCTAGGTCTTATTCATCTGATCCATTAATAGTTTCTAAACTTGGAAAAATATGTATAAAAAATTTTCATAAAAACCAAATAGGTACAGTAATTAAACATATTCCAGGACATGGTTTATCTAAGGTTGATAGCCACAAAAAATTACCAAAAGTTAAAAATAACCTAAAAACACTAAATAAAATTGATTTTTTTCCTTTTAAAAAGCAAGATTCAATTTTGGGTATGACTGCACACATTATATATAGTTCAATAGATAGCAAAAATACTGCCACACATTCTAGCAAAGTTATAGATTTGATTAGAAATAAATTAGATTTTAAAAATATACTAATGTCTGACGATATATCTATGAAAGCCTTAAAATACTCTTTATCAAATAATACAACTCAGGCTTTCAAAGCAGGTTGTAATTTAGTTCTTCATTGCAATGGAAACTATAAAGAAATGAAGATTGTCGCTGAAAATTCTCCATTATTAACAAATTTTATTATAAGAAAAACCTCACAATTAATTGATATAATTAGATAATATAAATTATGAACGAATCTTTATCATTCAACGTAAATCTAAATAATTTTAACGGTCCGTTAGAGGTTTTGTTAGATTTAGCTAAATCACAAAAAGTTGATTTAGAAAAAATTTCAATTACTAAACTTGTTGATCAATTTAATGATTTTATTAAATCTAATGAAAAAATCAATTTAGATTTAGCTTCTGAATATTTACTTATGGCGACATGGCTTACATATTTAAAATCTAAGTTATTATTACCGGAGACTGAAGAAGAGGAATTTAAAGCTTTAGAAATTGCAGAAAAACTTAAACTTCAACTAAAAAAACTTGAGTTAATTAGATTATTGTCGGATCAATTACTTAAGAGAAAACGTTTAGGAAAAGATATTTTTTTAAGAGGCATCAGGGGAAATATTAAGTCTATATATAGTACAAAATATTCAATAACGCTTTTTGATATTTTTAAATCTTATTCTTCCATAATAATGTCAAGAGATTTTCAAAAAATAAATATACCAAGACTTCCTGTTTTTACTACAGAGGATGGTATCAAAAGGATAAAAGAGTTTTTTGGTAAATTGAATGAATGGAAAAATATTAATGAATTAGTCCCTTCGAATTTTAAATCATCAAAAAGTTTTAAACGTACTAGTAAAGCTGGTATATTTGCTGGCTCACTTGAACTTGTTAAAGAAGGAAACTTATCTATTAAACAAGAAAAATTGTTTGATGATATTTATATTAAAGAAAAAGTATGAAAAAAATAAAAAAAGATAATATTGTTAACTTTCCATCAAATTTAAGTCCAGGTGAGAAAGAAGTTGAAGCAATATTATTTGCTGCATCAGGACCATTAGATGTTGACACAATTGAATCTAAAGTTTCAAAAAAAATTAATGTTATAAATATACTTAATAAATTAAAAAATATTTATCAGAATAGAGGAATTAATTTAGTTTGTATTTCTAATAAATGGTCATTTAGAACTTCTGAAAGTTTATCTGAATTAATGTCAGAACAGAAAACTGTCGAAAAAAAATTATCTAAAGCAGCCATAGAAACGTTGTCGATAATTGTTTATCATCAACCAGTTACGAGATCTGAAATTGAAGAAATAAGAGGTGTTGCATTTGGAACCAATACTCTTGAAATTTTAATGGAACTAAATTGGGTTAGAACCCAAGGAAGAAAAGATGTCCCTGGAAAACCAATTCAATATGGCACTACTGAGGAATTTTTAAGTCATTTTAATATTCAAAAGCTTTCAGATCTACCTACAATAGATGAATTGGGCACAGCTGGACTTATCGATACATCGAGCGTTGACTCAACAATTTTTGGAACAGGCAAATTTTATCAGGAAAACCAAGACGAAAAAAAGGAAAATATATACTCCGATATTGATGAAATGCTAAATAGCACTCTTAAAAAGGATGAAGATAAATAAAATCACTTTAATTATTAATATAATATGTTTATAACATACTTATGAGCATAGGTTTTTGGCAAATAGCAATTGTTGTAATATTAGTAGTTCTTCTTTTTGGAAGAGGAAAAATTTCAAGCTTGATGGGAGATGTTGCTAAAGGAATAAAAAGTTTTAAAAAAGGTATGTCTACTGATGTCACAGAAAATACTGACGAAAATCAGCCAAAAAATATCTCTGAAAATCAAGATATAGATAAAAAAGAATAATTCAAATGCCAACAATTGGCTGGTTTGAAATTTTAATTATAGTTGCGGTAGCAATCATTGTTGTGGGTCCTAAAGACTTTCCTTTAATGTTAAAAAAAGTTGGATCATGGTTTGGGAGTGTGAAGAGATATATTAACGATGTTCAAAATCAAGTCAGTTCAGTAACTGAAGATGTTATAGAGGAAAATCCTAAGGAAGATAACAACAAAGATAATAAAAAGGATAACAATGAGCAAAGATCAGACTGAAAACAGTTTTATTAGTCATCTTATAGAACTTAGAAAAAGATTAATTCACTCACTGATATTTTTAACAATTTTGTTTGCTATTTGTTATTTTTACTCCGAATATATTTATGGATTTCTCGTAGACCCTTATGCACAAGCCGTAAAAAATGATGAGACTAGTAGAAGGCTTATATTTACTGCATTACAAGAAACATTTCTTACATATTTAAAAGTTTCTTTTTTTGCAGCTTTTTTTATTACAAGTCCTTTTATTCTAATTCAAATTTGGAAGTTTATAGCGCCTGGTTTGTATGATGATGAGAAGTCTGCTATAATGCCCTATCTTATAATTACACCAATACTTTTTCTCTTAGGCGGAATGCTTGTTTATTATTTGATAATGCCTTTAGCTATAAAATTTTTTCTTTCATTTGAAAGTTCAGGTTTAAATACTACATTGCCAATTCAGTTAGAAGCAAAAGTAAACGAGTACTTGTCTCTAGTAATGAAGCTTATATTTGCTTTTGGACTAAGTTTTCAATTACCTGTTGTTCTAAGTTTACTAGCAAGAATTGGTTTTATTGATTCTAATTTTTTAAAACAAAGACGTAAATATGTTGTTGTTATAATATTTGCTGCAGCAGCAGTCTTAACTCCGCCTGATCCTGTTACACAAATAGGTTTAGCAATACCTTTATTATTATTATATGAATTATCTATTATATCAGTAAAATTAATAGAGAAAAAAAATAAAGAAAAAAATGCATAACATCAAAGATATAAGAGATAATTTAGAAAATTTTAAAAATATAATTAAATCTAGAAATGTTTCTGTTGATGTTGATCAACTTGTAAATCTCGATAAAGATAATAGAAAACTAATCCAAGAGAAAGAAAAATTAGAACAAAGAAAAAAAGAAATTTCAAAATTACAAGATAAGTCTTTATTTAATGAGTCTAAAGAGATTTCTGAAAAAATATTAATTATTAATAAAGATCAATCGCTAGTTAAAAATAAATTAGAAAGTTTGTTGTCTTCAATACCAAATCTTCCATTAAAAGATGTTCCTACAGGTATTGATGAAAATTTTAATAAAGAAGTATTTAAATCAGAATTATCTAAAGAGTTAAATTTTAAACCTAAATCTCATTATGAACTTGGTGAAAATTTAAAAATGTTAGATTTTGATTTAGCTACAAAAACTTCAGGATCCAGATTTGTTTTTGTAAAAGATAAACTTGCTTTATTAGAAAGGGCTATAGCTAATTTTATGTTAGACACACATACAAAAATTAATCATTATAAAGAAATATCTCCTCCATTAATGGTAAATGATTTGGCAATGTTTGGTACTGGTCAATTGCCAAAATTTGAAAATGATCAATTCGAAATAAAACTTGATGAGAAAAGTGGTAGAAAATTTTTAATACCCACTGCTGAAGTAATATTAACCAATATGGTAAGAGATCGTATATTAAATTTTAAAGATCTTCCTATGCGTTTAGTAGCTTTAACTCCATGTTTTAGAAAAGAAGCTGGTAGTTATGGAAAAGATACAAAAGGAATGATTAGACAACATCAATTTCATAAAGTTGAACTTGTAAGCATTGTTGAAAATAACAATTGTGAAGATGAACTCGAAAGAATGACAAATTGTGCAACTATGATATTAGATAAATTAGAACTACCATACAGAAAAGTAATTTTATCAAGTGGAGACATGGGTTTCAGTGCAGAAAAAACATATGACATAGAAGTCTGGCTTCCTTCAGAAAATAAGTATAGAGAAATTTCAAGTTGCTCTTCTTGTGGAACATTTCAAGCTAGAAGAATGAAAGCAAGATACAAAAATAAAAATAATGAAACTGTATTTGTTGGTACTCTTAACGGAAGTGGTTTAGCTGTGGGGAGAACTCTTATAGCAATATTAGAAAACTATCAAAATTCTGATGGATCAATAACTATTCCTGAAGTATTAAAACCATACATGAATAATTTAGAAAAAATTTCAAATAATTAGAGTTGTTTTAGTAAATTAGATGGTATAAACAACTTTTAATTTATAAGGAATTTATGTCAGGATCAGGAATAGGCCAGTTTATACCCTTAATTTTAATATTTGTAATATTTTATTTTTTTCTAATACGTCCTCAACAAAAAAAAGTTAAAGAACATAAGCTAATGGTTGAGAATTTAAAAAGAGGGGATAAAGTTATTACATCTGGAGGAATTGTTGGGTCTATCGAAAGAGTTATTGATAATGAAAAAGTTGAAGTTACAATATCTGATAATGTAAAAGTAGAAATAATTAAATCTACAGGAATTCAATCATTGGTAAATAATACCGAAACAAAAAAATAACATTAAAATTAAGTGTTATACTTTTCAAAATTAAAAATTATATCTGTTTTAATTCTTACATTAATATTAACTTATTTTTCTATCTCAAATTTTACGAAATTAGGTGAAGTTTTCTTTGGTAAAAAAATAAACCTAGGATTAGATTTACAAGGTGGTTCTTATCTATTATTAGAAATAGATAATTCTCCAGTTATAGAACAAAAGCTTCAAAATAAATTAATTCAAATTAAAAAGTTTTTAAAAACTAAAAATATTTCATATAAAAACTTCAGAATTACTAATGATGATTCTATAATGTTTAATGTTGAAAATGATTCAATTTCCACAGTTAAAAGTTTATTTGAAGGAAAGGATAGTGAAATAAACCCATACTATGATCGTTTTAAAACAAATGAATTTAACTTACTTGCTGATCAAAATGAATTTAAATTAAGTTTTTCAAAATATGGTTTAGTGCAGTTAAAATCTTCCTCACAAGACCAAGCAATTGAAATCGTTAGAATTAGAGTTGATGAAATAGGAACAAATGAACCCAATATATTAAAAAGGGGGAATGATAGAATCTTGGTTGAGCTTCCAGGTCTAGACAATCCGGACAGAATTAAATCTTTACTTGGAAAAACGGCTAATCTTACTTTTAGGTTTGTTACACAAAATGAAACAGAGAGTTTCGGTACTGAGAAAATCTCTTTCGTTGATGGATCTCAAGACGCAATGGTAAGTAAAAGAATAATTTTAAGTGGAGACAATCTTGTTGATGCACAACCTCGAATGGATAGTCAATCAAATCAAACGGTAGTTTCATTTAGTCTTGATAGAGTTGGTGCAAAAAAATTTGCTAAAGCTACATCATCAGGTGTAGGAAAAAAATTAGCTATTATATTGGATGGAAAAATTATCAGTGCACCAAATATTGTTGAGCCTATAGTTGGAGGCTCAGGTCAAATCACTGGAGACTTTACATTTCAATCAGCTACTGACTTAGCATTACTTTTAAGATCTGGAGCGCTACCTGCCCCAATGATGATTATTGAAGAAAGAACAGTAGGACCGGATTTAGGAAAAGACTCTATAAACGCTGGGATCCTATCGTTAATAATAGGTTTTACTTTAGTAGTGCTATTTATGATTTTAAAATATAAAATTTTTGGATTAATAGCTAACATCACTTTAATATCAAACTTATTTTTATTAACCGGTATTTTAACATTATTTGAAGCGACTTTAACCCTCCCTGGAATCGCAGGCATTATTTTGACTGTTGGTATGGCTGTAGATGCAAATGTGCTAATTTATGAGAGAATTAAAGAAGAGGTTAAAAACGAAAGTAACAAAATCTTAGCTTTTGATAGTGGATATCTTAAATCTAAAACTACAATTTTAGATGCTAATATAACGACGTTAATTTCTGCATTGATATTGTTTATTTTAGGCTCAGGTCCAGTAAAAGGTTTTGCCTTAACACTTGGCATTGGAATTTTAACAACTTTATTTTCAGTATATTTTATTGCTAGACTAATAACCTCTATTTATGTGATTAGAAATAAAAACAAAGAAAACTTGATATAATGGAAAACAAAAACATACCCTTCAACAAATTTTATAAAACTTTTAATATTTTATCATTATCTCTGATATTAATTTCACTAATACTATTGATTTTTAAAGGTTTAAATTATGGCGTTGATTTCAAAGGTGGAACATTAATTGAGTTAAGAACTTTAGACAAAAATTTAACTATAACCGATTTAAGAAAGTCATTTAAAAATTTAAACCTTGGTGATGTTTCAGTAAAAGAATTTGGAAAAGATAATGATTATATTGTTAAGTTTGAAAAAAAACAATCTATTGAAGAAAATTTTATCGAAAGTATTAAAATTGAGCTCGCTAAGGAACTTGGAAACATATTTGAATTCAGAAGGGTAGAAAGTGTTGGTCCAAAAGTTAGCACTGAACTTCTAAAATCAGGCATTATTGCTATAGCATTATCATTGGGGGCTATGCTTATTTATATCTGGGTAAGATTTGAATGGCAATTTAGCTTAGGAGCAATTGTAGCTGTATTTCATGATGTTATAATAACTTTAGGCTTCTTCTCATTACTTAACTTTGAAATTAATTTGTCTATAGTTGCAGCAGTATTGACAATTGTTGGATATTCTATGAACGATACTGTTGTTATATTTGATCGAGTAAGAGAAAATTTAAAAAAATTCTCTGACATTAAAATATTTGAAATAACAAATATTTCTATTAATGAAACTTTATCTAGAACTATAATTACATCAATAACAACACTTCTTGCCTTAACTTCAATATTTATATTTGGTGGTGCAATACTTAAAGGTTTTTCTTTTGCTATGATTTTAGGAGTTATTATTGGAACTTATTCCTCAATATACATAGCTAATCCAATACTTGTAAGGCTTAATGTATCGCAAAGAACAATATTAAAAGAAGATAAAGAATAAATTAGTATAAGTTTTGAGCAGCAACCATTGTTAATAACATTGGTAAAGAAAGTAATGTATTTGTTCTTGAAGCAATTAAAGCTTTTTTTGCTGCAATAGGTTTTTCTTCTTGTGAGGCTTCAACTATTCCTAAAACTTTCTTTTGATTTGGCCAAATAATAAACCATACATTAAATGCCATTATTAAACCTAACCACATACCTATACCAATAGCAGTATATTTTCCTCCGCCACTTCCAATACCTAGTGTCATTGCTTCGTGTGCATATCCATTTAAATATGCTACTATCAAACCTGTAATTACCGTAACTAAAGCTGCCCATCTAAACCAAAAAAGCGCAGCAGGTGCTATAACTTTTGTAATAGCTGGTTTTTGTTCATCTGTTATTTTAGACATATTTGGTACTTGAACAAAATTAAAATACCACAAAAGACCTATCCACATGACTCCGGAAATGACATGTACATATCTAAATAGCCAGCTCCAAAAAAGTTGATCAATACTTATTCCTCCACTTGAAAAGAATAAAAATGCAAAAAGAATTACAGCTAAGATTATAGATGTATGTACTACTTTAGATAATGATCCAAAAAAATCGCTCATGCCCATTTTATACACTAATTAAAACCTAATTTTAAGCTGTTTTTTTTAATTTGTTATTTAAAATATTTTTAAGAAACTGACCTGTATAGCTTTCTTTTATATCGCAAATATCTTCTGGTTTTCCTTCTGCTACTATTTGACCACCCTTAATACCACCTTCAGGACCCATATCGACAATATAATCAGCTGTTTTGATTACATCTAAGTTATGTTCAATAACAACTACAGTATTTCCAGTTGCAACAAATGTATGGAGAATCTCTAAAAGCTTTTTTATATCATGCTGATGTAAGCCTGTTGTTGGTTCATCTAATATATACATGGTTCTTCCAGTCGATCTTTTTGATAACTCCTTTGCTAGTTTTATTCTTTGTGCTTCACCACCTGAAAGTGTTGTTGCCTGTTGTCCAATTTTTATATAACCAAGACCTACTTTTTTTAAAGTTAATAGTTTAGATCTGATATTTGAAATATTTTCAAAATAATCACATCCCTCATCAACTGTCATGTTTAATACGTCTGCAATACTTTTATCTTTAAATTTTACTTCTAATGTTTCTCTATTATATCTAGTACCTTTACATTCATCACATTGTATATAAACATCTGGTAGAAAATGCATTTCATATGTAATAACACCATCTCCTTCACATGCTTCACATCTTCCGCCTTTAACATTAAATGAAAATCTTCCAGGTTTATATCCTCTGCTTTTTGACTCTGGTAAGGCTGTAAACCAATCCCTTATTGGACCAAAAGCTCCAGTATATGTTGCAGGATTTGATCTAGGTGTTCTTCCAATTGGTGATTGATCAATATCGATCACTTTGTCAACTAGCTCAATACCTTTAAAACCTCTAAAAGGTTTTGGTATTTTTCTTGATTTATTATTATTAAGTGTAAGGTTTAGAGCATTATACAATGTTTGTAATATCATCGTAGACTTTCCACTACCAGAAACACCGGTAACACAAGTTAGACTTCCAAGTGGAATTTTCAAATTTACATTTTTTAAATTATTACCAGTTGCTCCACTAATTTCTAAAAATCTACCGTTTTTTGCAAGACGTCTATTTTTAGGAATTGGAATAAAATATTTGTTTGATAGGTATTTACCAGTAATACTTTTTTCATTTTTTTTTATATCATCGTATGAACCTTGACCAATTACTTCACCACCATTATTTCCCGCTTCAGGCCCAAGATCTATTATGTGATCAGCACTTTCCATAGTTTCAGTGTCATGCTCAACGACTATTACAGTATTACCTAAATCTCTTAATCTTTTAAGTGCATTAATTAATTTTATGTTATCTTTTTGATGTAATCCAATAGAAGGTTCATCTAAAACATACAAAACACCTGTAAGGCCCGAGCCTATTTGAGAAGCCAACCTAATCCTTTGTGATTCACCTCCAGATAAAGTTCCAGACTCTCTGGATAAAGTTAGATAATCCAGTCCAACATTTAATAAAAAATCTAATCTTTCATTAATTTCTTTTAATATATGTTCCGCAATTTTTAATTGTGTAGTATCCAACTTTTTTTCAAGAGATTTAAACCATTCGATTGCATCTAGAATAGATTTTTCTGTTACTTCGCTTATATTTAATTTATCAATTTTTACACATAAAGCTTCATCTTTTAATCTATAACCATTACATTTTTCACATTTTGTATCCGATTGATATTGAGAGATTTCTTCTCTTTTCCAGTCACTGTCAGTTTCTAAATATCTTCTTTCTAAATTATTTATAACTCCTTCAAATGTTTTTTTATGAGAATATTTTTCATAACCATCATCATA
>MDSV01058404.1_pt1 | contig 13322 bp, 10 predicted proteins | sample 810851 | NCBI WGS metagenome assembly MDSV01 (sample SAMN05326640, study PRJNA326480) | marine metagenome | isolation source: seawater | place: Atlantic Ocean: North East | collected 2012 | reverse complement strand
GTTAGTGATTTCTACACACACTGGATCGTAAATTTCATAACAAATATTCTCCTCGTCTAAGTCAAATTCACAATCATCTAACATGCTACCAAAGGTTTCTTCATTTTGAATCGTCATTATATCAATAGTGTCCGTCTCGTCATTAAATACCAAAATATCAAATGGGTAAATTATATCGACTATATGGGGATTAACATTAGATTCATTTAATAAATCAACTAATTCCTCAAGAGAGTTTATCGTATTTGTTGTGTTATTACTCATCTGAAAATCAATAGGAAACACAAATTCAAAACAAAAATCTATAGCCATATTTCCACTTGAATTTTGACTTTCATCTGCGTTGCCATGTGCATCATATCGAGCCATCAAGTCAGACATAGTCATCATTACGTCGTTGATTTCCTCTTCCTGAACAATATTATCACTATCACTACATGTAATAAATGATAATGCTAGGCAAATTAAAAACAACAAGGAAATTCTTAGTTTATATAATCTCATTATTTAAATTTTTAAATTAGTTTTTTTAAAGATAAAGAATTGTATTAAAAAAGCTAAACAAAAACAGATTAAAACTATCAAGTTATTTAAGACAGCTTCTAACAAAAGACCTCAACTGAATTTAATATTGGTGTAAATTCATTATTTTTATAACAAATTAAAAAAACTATGAAAAAATTACTATTGTTATCTATTCCCTTCTTTATGCTATCTTCTTGCTCTAATATGCAGACTGATGTTGATAAAGTTTGTACTCTAACCACAAAAACAATGGAAATGATGCCTAATGTTTTTGAGTTAAGTATGAAGGCAGGGTTTGGAGATGAGAGCTCTAAAAAAGAAGCTCAAAAAGAACTTGAAAAGTTACAAGCTGAAATGGAACAAATGGGTGAAGAAGTTGAAAGCATTAAGAGCAAGTATGACGAAGATGAGTTTCAAGAATCTTTTATTGAAAATTGTGAGGCTGCAAAAAAATTATTAGAAATGGGCGAGGCATTTGAGGGAATAGGAGAAGCATTTGAAGATTAAATTAAAATTATAAATATAATTGATGATATTCATTTATTATTTGGATGTAGAGTGAGTTTATCTTCAGTTCCATCTCCAAGGTATCCATTTCTTATTTTTGGCCCCTTTATTAAACTTGAACTATGATTTCTAATGTCAATTAAATGAGCTCTACTTCTACCTTTTGCATCTCTGTTTGTATACAACCTATGATTTTTATAATTAATGTCTTTGAGTATATTTTTCTTAAAAGCATCATCATTTACTATTTCATATATACGACCTATTTGATCGCCTGAGTTATAATCAAATACAGACAAATATTTTTTATTCCCATTTTTTCTAATTAATAAAAAATATTTACCACCAAAAACATCAGAATATTCATCGTGAGTTTCATCTTGTCTTATTCTATCATACGCAGATAACCTAGTGCTTTTTGTTCTTGTTTTGGCTTTAGAAGAACTGGTATTTTTTGTTGGTTTTTTTGTAACGGTAGTTGTAGTTTTTTTGTTGTTCCCTTTTTTTGTGTTGGTAATAGGATTCTTATCATCGTTAATAATAATATAAGTATAATTTTGTTTTTCAACCAGAGTAAAATTTGTATTGTTTTGTAATTCAATTATAATAGTTTCATTTGATTCAACGTCTTTATCATCAGACACCAAAAGTTCAATAAACCCAATTTTTTGATTAGGTTGAATCACAATTGTATCTGATTTTTTTCTGAAATCGTTATCAGTCGCAGTACCAGAAAACAGCAACGGAATTTTAATAATTGAATCCGAAACTTGTGAAAGTACTATTGGAATTTTAACTGAGGTTTGAGATTCCATGCCTTCTGATTCAGTATTTTCAAAACTGACAAATGGATATTTTTTATTATCTCTAGTATCTTTTTCTTCCCCAACGATCATACTTATAATACTTATTATAAACAAACACAATATTAGTAAATAGGTAGCATATTCTTTTTTGTGAGGTTTAACAGACTTAGAACTTTTATCAATGGCCTTTTTTGTTAAATTCCTTTTTTTCCGGATTAATTTTATAGTTTCTGTTTGATTTTTCTTGAGTTTTAATTTTAAAGTGTCTATTGTCCAAAAGCTATTGAGCTTTAGAAAAACAAAAAGATTAATTAAATTTGGTTTAACATTATTTAAATAAGGAATTATCCTATTTTTTATTTCTTTTATTATTGAAGATAGTTCAAGTTTCTTATTTTCTAAAACTTTTTTTAAAGTTGGAGACTCTTTTTTGTTATTCTTTAGTTTTAATAATTCATTTTTAAAATTATGGCATGAAGAGAAACGGTCTTTTGGATTTTTTTTTGTTGCTTTTTGAACGATTTCATTTATTTCTTTACTTACATTTGGGTATATTGATTGAGCTGATGGAAGTGGTTCGTTAGCTACTTTTAAATAAATTTGTCCTTGTGTAAAAGCTTCGTAAGGCGCTTTTCCGGTCAATATTTGCCACAAAGTAACGCCTAGACTGTAAATATCCGAATACTTCGTTATTTTTGTACCATTACAATGCTCAGGGCTCATATACATTGGTGTATATCCTGCAGACCCTCCTATTTGTGTAAGCATTGCATCTTTTTCTGTATTTTTTGCAATTCCAAAATCCAATAGTCTGATATCAGATTTATCATTTATCATAATATTGGAAGGCTTAATATCCCTGTGAATGATATTTTTCTTGTGGATGTAGCTCATAGCATCCAAAATCATAATAAATATGTCTACAGCCTTCTTTTCTGGAATTGGACCAGTTACGTTTTTTATGTATTGATTTAATGGATAACCTTCGAAGTATTCCATTATAAGATGACATCCTTCATTATTGGCAATGATATCATAAACATTAATAATATTACCGTGTCTAAAATTCGCTAAAGTTTTAGCCTCCTCCTCAAAGCGTTTAACATGAATTACATCACTAATCAAAGATTGGTGAAGTGATTTTATTGCAACTTTACGACCAAGTAAAGTATCCTCTGACAGCACCACATTCCCTTGTGCACCTTCACCAAGATTTTTAATTTTCTTATAACGCTCTAATCCCTTCATGTTTATTTTTGTTAAAGCACTTCAACTTTTCTTTTTAGCTGTTTGTAAATAAAAAAAGTCATTATTGTGACCAATACCAAAACTGCCATTAAATCCAACATTAGCGTTCCTGAAAAATCTCCAAACCATTCAGGATATTCTTTATAGAATGACTTTTTTAATTCTACAATTGCATTAGATTCAACTTCTTCAATTGTTCCCATTTGACTAAGTTGAGATACAATAATTTGGTCTTGGATTGCATTGAATCCCTCTGTCCCCCATCTGGTAAATGTGAGATAACTTATAAGTTCAACAACTATTGTATTAATTTTTGCTACCAAACCAGCCAACATAATTTGTGGTATAAGTACGATAGGCACTACCGTCATAACTTTTTCAGCAGTAGAGAGACTGGCTGAGAGCAGTAGTCCTAAAAATGTGGCTGCTATAGAGATAAAGGACATCCAAATAAAGGCAGAAAAAGGTGCATTATACGCTACTAGATTACTTGAACTGTAGCGAAGAGATAATATGCCTATAAATATTGCAGACTGTATGATTGAAAAAAATGCCAATACGGAAATTTTGGAAAGCACATAAGGACTAATGTCCATATTAAACATACGCTCTCTCTTAAAGATGGGCAGTTCGCTTACAATCTCCCTTGCTGCGTTATTGGTTCCAAACCAAATAGCGGAAAGCGCTGTGATAAATGGCACAGCAGAGGTAATCTCATCAAAAATAATACAAATCAGAATTGCAATTATGGGCGCCTGCAGCAGCATTACAATAGAGTTAATTCTATCGTTAGTTTTGATTTTAAAGTAGCGCTTACTGAGCCATGTATATTGTTCAACAAATGATTTATTCAATGACTTTGATTTTATGGTCTCCTTTTCGTTAATTGAGCTGACGGGTCTTGGATTTCTATATTTTTTAATCCAAACGGCGTCAGAAAGTAATGAAAACACTGAAACGGCTGTTTTTACACCAAAATAATTTTTATAGCTTTTAGAATCTCCAAAATATGCTGGATACCCTCCTTTGGATAAAAATATAACTTCGTCCATATATTCTAAGTCTTCAGGCTTGTGTGTAACCATAATGACTGTAGTACCTCTTTTGGATAAGTCCTTTAAAATATTTAAAAAGTCCTCTATCGTTTGTGGGTCAAGTGGAGAAGTTGGTTCGTCAAGAAATAAAATTAATGGGTCAGATAATAATTCTAATGCAATACAAACACGCTTGCGTTGGCCACCACTAATTTTTGAAATTAAATTGTTTTTAACGTGCAAAACACCAAGTTGTTCCAGGATTTTATCGATTTTATTATCTACCTCACTTTCCGAAAAATTATTTAACCTTAATTTAGCTGTGTAATATAGTGATTGTTTGACTGTTAGTTGGCGATGAATCGTATCATCTTGAGGGACGTATCCAATTTGTGTCTTTAGGTATTCATAATTTGAAATTAGTTCTTGACCAAACAAATAAACTTTTCCATTAGTAGCTGGAGATACCCCATTAAGGGTATTCATTAAAGTAGTTTTACCACAACCTGAGGGCCCCATTATGGCCAACAATGATTTAGAGGGAATAGCTAAATCCATTTTATTGAGGACCTTAATAGTTTTACCACTGTTACAAAACTCCTTTTCAATTCCTTTTACGCATATGGCCAGTTCGTCAGACAAATCTTTTGTAGTCCCTTTTAGCGATAATTGCAATTTTCCTATAAAAATTTTGTCTGATTCTTCGATTTTGGTTTCACCTTCAGTTTTCCGACCATTGACAAATGTTCCATTTAAGGAGTTTAAATCTTTAATAAAATAAACTCCATTTGAGTTCTTGACAACTTTTGCGTGTTGTCTACTGACAGAGCCATTGTTTAAAACAACATCACATTCCTTGGCTCTCCCAATGATAACCTGAGATTTTAGTTTTAGCTTTTCTACAATATTAATTTTTTTGTCAACAACAAGCTCATTTTTCATTTCTTCAACAACGATCAAAATACCATTTGTGGAAGCCAACTGAACACTGTCTTTTGGTTTTAAAATATGTGTTTCAGATGGAGATATTTTTTCACCATTTAAAAAGGTGCCATTTGTACTGTTGAGGTCTTGAATGTATAATTGGTTTTTGGTATCAAAAATAAGTTGGGCATGATGGCTTGAGATTAATTTATTATTTAGTTTGACTGTAACATTTTCACCCGAACCAATTATTACATTATGACTACGGTTAGCCGCTAATGCTATTTTTTTGAGCAGCGAATTAGTTTGATATATATATAGTTTCAGACCTGTACTCATTATTTGATATGAATTTCTTGAGTTATTGGATTGTAATCCACTTCTCTTAAAATGGTTAATGGAAACTGAATTTTATTAAATACAATTATTGTATTTGCCTTAATAAATAAAGAAATCCTTTTTTTAAATAAGTTTTTTAATATTGATTTACCCAGTTTTGCAGTGTTTAGAGAAATGGCGGACTCAATATCAACTTCACTTTGTTTTTTTACTAGAACAAGATCATCAATATTGGACTCTCCAATTAAGTTATTGTATTTTTTTGAATCAAAAATCTCTACATTCAATTTTTCAATTCTGTAATCGAAATTGAAATTATTTTTAAATGTGAAGGCCGATATTATATCAACGCTGGAAAGTTTAATATTTTCGATTTGCAGCGACTTGAAATTAATGTCGGAGTCTTGTAAGTTTTTTTCTAAAAGCGGGTCTAACAAATCTGATAAGATTAGTTTTTGCTCAATGTGAAATTTATAATTAAGTGGAATAAATGAAACTTTGGCCGATCCTTTAAGGCCTAAATTTAAGCTGTCATTTAAACTAATATTTTGCTTAAACAAGCTAGGATCTAAATTTAATTTGGACCTTAGTTTTAGAGTGTCTTGTTTTTTGACCTTAAACTCATTCAACAAACTAATATTTCCAATAAATAAATCACCCATAAATAATTCTATATTCACGTCCTTTGAATGCAATGAAAATTTATTCGGATTGTATATTTTTAAATCAGTTACTATGATAAAAGACTCTCCAAATGGCTGAACTTCTACATTTTCTATAGACACTAATTTTGGATCTTTGATCGTGGAGCATGCGGTAACCCCCAACATTACTGAAATAACAATAAAATATTTTAAAAATAATTTCATTAATAACAGTATTTACTATAGTTGGACTTCAAGTGGTAGTCTATGCATAGTGATCTATTTTTGGAGTAGGGATGGGATCTGCTAAAATTTTCAATCATATCATATTCGTTTTCATTTTGACTCATTCGTTTCCAAAAATTTATTGCATGACAGTTTTTAAAACTAGTTGGATAAACTAAATCCATCCCAAACAAATCGGCTTCACTCTCTTGTTTTTGGCCAAAACTTTGAGTAACGTTATTTTCGATAATATCATCAAATACTTTAATTATTTCTCCAAAAACACCAAAGTCTTCAGCTGCTTTTTGTTTTTTAATTGGTAAAGTTAAATGACCTAATTCATTGTGTGCGATTTCATGTGATATGATTGCGGCAATTTCAGAATTTGTTTGGCAAAAATTATACATGCCTTTATAGAAAAAAATATAACCTCCACTAGTGAATGCATTCAATTCTGGATCGTCAATTAAGTATATTTTGTAGTCAAAACCTCTTGGTTTGGCCAATCTGCTAACTAGGTTTTTTAATATTGAATTTAAGTTTTGATAGTCACTTCCTTTAAAAATAAATCGGTATTCTTTTTTTAATGCCTCTAGGAGCATCTGACCTTGTTCTTCTTCATCACTTACAGAGATGTCAATATCTTCAAAGAAAGAGCTTTGAACATCTCTTGTTATTTCCCCGAAGTTATAAATTTCTTTATTCGTTCCGTAATCCCCGTCTGAGTTTAAGCATGAGAAATCATAGGTTACATCGGTTCGCTGTTTTCTTGGTTGATAACTATTCGATATATCACTTTTTAATGATTCCTTATTGATATTACCATTGACAATATTATTGTCAGGATGAGCTGATTTATTCATCATGATGAAATTTGTAAAAAATGATATTAGAATTACAAAAGCAACTGTAATAATTGGCCAAATTGGGATTAAGTATTGCGCTTCTTTTTTATAATTGTCCTTATTTATATAAACAAGAAACAACATACTATATGTCCCAAATATATACCATAAAAAATATCCTACAGAAAATTCTGATATGTAAAAATTAAAAAGAAATCTTGATGTCAATATGAAAAATATGGCTAAAAATATTATTTTGATTTTATGATCAATACTTTTTTTAAGAATTAAAGTAATTAGAATTAAAACATTAGGTAAGGTGGTTAAAGCGCCACCAATTGAGTCAATTGAAAATGCCACTTCATAACCTAAAATATCAAATTCTTCTAATACTGGAAGAAAAAAACTTATGCAAAATAGAGATAGACATACAATAAAGGGTAGTTTGAATTTTATAACTTTGTTAAATAATTTATTACCAAAATTATTTCCATTTTCAGACGATGGATGTGAACCTTGTAAATTTTCATTAATTTTAGGTAATGCCCCATCATTTAAGGTTTCATAAACCTCCTCGAGATTATCATTATCGGCTAAAAACCTTGGCCAATCCACTAATGAATTACCAATTCTCAAAACGTCTAAAGTTTCAAGTTTTATGGATTCTTCTATTCTTACACCATTTACATAAGTTCCATTTGTTGAACCTAAATCTGTAACAAAAATATTTTTTTCATCATCAATAAATACAGACAAATGTACTCTAGAAACAGTAGGATCATTTTTAATTATAACGTCATTTTTAGAACCCTTTCCAATTTTAAATTGCTTCATTCTCTAATTCTTTAAGCTCATTAATGAATGCTTGGCAGCTCTGATACCTTTTATTGGGGCTTTTGGATGTAGCAGTGTCAATAATTTTTTGCATTCTGTTGTCTACGTTTGGGTAAACATTTACCAATCTTTCAAGAGGTTCATTTTGAATTTTTTCTATTATTTCTTCTTGTGTATTTTTGGATGAATAGGGGGTTGATGCTGTTAGCATTTGATGCAGCAAGACCCCAATAGAATAAATATCTGTTCTATGATCTAAAGTAGTACCTTTTTCTATTTGTTCAGGCGCCATGTACATCAAACTACCAACAATTTGATCCATTCGATCTTCACTGTTTCCTTGAGATATACCATAGTCAATAACCATGACTTTTCCAGCATCACTTATGAGGATGTTACTTGGTTTAATATCTAGATGTAATACACCATTATATCCAGGAATTGGAATTTCTTTATGGTGTGCGTATCCAATAGCTTCTGCTATTTCTTTAATCATAGCAATAGCGACTTCGGATGGTATTGGTCCAGTCACTGAATTGATATATTTTTCTAAGGTCATACCTTCAATATAATCCATAACTAAATGAGCACCATCTTTAAGAATTAAATCTTTTAATTTAACAATATTTGGATGTGAGAGCATCAAATAAATGTTAGCTTCAATTCTGAATTTTTTTAACATTTCTGGGTTGTTATTGAAATGACTATCAAATAAAGATTTTATAGCAACAGGAAATCCAGTATGGGTATCCAGTGCTAGGTTTACAACCCCAGTACCACCGTTTCCAATTTCTTTTATATGTATGTATTTTGAACCTAAGTTTGGAAACATAAATATTATTCTTTTTTTGAACTTATTGAATCATTTTCTTTATCAGCTGATTCGGGTTTGGAATTGATTTTATTATCAGTATTTTTTTTGTTGTTTCTTGGTTTTGGAGGGTTTGGTTTCTTCCGTTTGACTCTAGCAGGGCCAAAATTTGTCGTATTATTATTCCGTTGTTTATCTACGGATTCTTCTTCTGCTTCTTCTGCTTCTTTTTGCCTTTCTTTTTCCTCTTTCGCTTTTGCTTCCGCATCAGCTTTTGCTTTTTCTTCCTTTTCGTTTTTAAGCCTTTTTTTCTCTTTAGCTTGTTTTTCCGCTAGTCTGTCTGCTTCTTCAACTGAAGAATACACATTCTTAGTATCATCTTCGTTTTTAGTGGTCCTATTGATTTCCGGCATATTAATTTCTCCTTCTATTAAGTTGACCATCAAGTAATCACCTACTCCTAGATTTATAATTTCATCTCTGTATTTTTGAATTGAAATTGGCTCGTCTTTTCCTTCTCTGAAAAACAGTGGACAATCATCACAATAATTTTCTTTACCAACTTTTTTAGAAACTTTTTCAAAAAACTCGCTATCTAGTTTGTTTTTTCCCCAACCGTCAAGGACTAGTACTTTTATGGTATCTGTTGTATTTACAGCTATTTTTACTGTTACTTTTTCTTCTCCATTTAATTCCTCTAGGGGTGAGTCATTATAATTTGATACAAAGTAACCTACAATTAATAATCCCAATATAAATGATGTAATAATTACTTTATTTTTCAAAAAACTCAAAGGTTTTTTTGTTTGACTTTTTTTGTCAATCAGAAGTTGTTGTGTTTTTGTGTCTATTAAATCTTCATTATTTTTATTTACAAACTGAGTTTTAATGTGTTCGCTTTCGAGAATTTCAATTAAATCAACAGAAATATTATCATGCCCTCCAGCAGACTCAGCCATAGTAATAAGATTGTTAACCTTTGTTTCAATTGCAGAATCTCTTGTGAGAACAGAGTTAATCATCTTATCGTTAATAAGTCCACTTAAACCATCCGAACATAACATAAAAGCGTCTCCAGATTTAGCCAAAATTGGCTTTGAAACAACTTCAACTTCAATCTCAGCACCAATTCCAAGTGCTCGTGTAAGTTGATTTTTTTTTGGATGCGTTTCCATTTGTTGGTCTGTTATTTCTCCTCTATCGACTAACTCTTGTACATAGGAGTGATCCTTTGTTATTCTATATAGTTTTTGATCTGTTTGAATGTAGATTCTACTATCGCCAACATGAGCAATATAAATTAACCCCTCACTTTCTAATAGGGCAGTACAAGTTGTCCCCATCCCTTTAAATTCTGGCTCAGCTTGTGCCGAGCCAAAAATCTGTAAATTAGCAAAACTAATAGCTTCTTTTAAAGCAACCTGTGGTACTGGATTTGGATTATTTGAAAAATATTCTTGTATAGATTCGACTGCAATTTTTGAAGCCTTAGCGCCTCCAATATGACCTCCCATTCCATCACAAACAATACGAAGATTTATGTTAAATTTATTTGGTTTAGTAATACTGCCTATATTGTCTTCGTTGGTTTTACGAACTAGGCCTACTACTGTCTTGGAAAAATAATTTAATTTCATCTGTTAGTTTTTATAGGTAGAATGTAAATGTAGCATCAGCTATTTCGATAATATCACCATTTTTGAGAGAACTTTTTTTAAGTTTATGACCATTAATAATCATCCCATTGGTACTTTCATTATCAACAATTATATAATTAGATGCTTGAAAAATGATGGTAAAATGTGTTCGGGAAATATTAGTATTTAAAATATGAATATCATTAGATTCATCTCTTCCTACGCTCATTGAGGGTTTATTAATTTCGTAGGAATTGGTGTTTTTTGAATCAACAAATTTTAAAATTGGAAAAGCACCTAGGGCATGCATTTCTTTAATTAATTTTGACTCCCTATTTTTTTTGTCCCTTAAAAATTTAGCGTTGTTTTGATCATTTAGTCGTTGCTGCTCTTGCTCTTTTAAAGACTCAATCTCCTTTTGCTGGTTTAAAAGTTCAGTTTGTTGTTTTTTCTGTATTTGTATTTGCGTTTGCTTTTCATTCAACAATTTCAACTTGTTTAATTGTTGTTTTGTTTTTAATTTTTTAAAAATCAGGAATACTAGAATTATTAAAAAGACACTAACTAAAGATGTTATTAGTGGTTTTTTCTCAAATTGGCCTAAATACCAGTTTCCAGGTGCTTTGAAGGTAAATTCATGTACATAGTTTGAGTTTATTTCTTTAATTTTTAATTTGTATTCGCTACCGTCATTGTAAACATCTTTAAGGAAAATTGTAGCTCTACTTTTACTCCCTTTAGCTCGCTTTACAGCATTATTCAATGTAGAACTAATAATTTTTTCTGCCTGTATTTGCTTTCTTTTATTAGTGCTCCTTAGGTTACCTGCACTGACGTCTAGAACATGTGATTCTCCATAAGATTGATCAGCTAAAAAGGGAATTGCATGTTGTCTATGATTATATCGATTGTACTTGATAGTATTGATTACAACTTCCTTCTCCAGGGCGTAGTTTATAACATCTTCAATTTTTTCACTTGAATAATTATTAACACTTTCCTCAGACATCATCAATATAGATTTATTAAAACTTTTAGGAATTTCGGATAATAAATCAATTCCTTCCCTAATTGCACCAGGAATTTCAGAGACTAATTTTCTTTCTCTGTTTGATGAAGCATCAAAATCATTGATTGCTTTTTTTAGTAATCTAGTATCATCAATAAAATTATTGTGCAAAGGAACTATCACTCGTGTATCATCACGCCTTAAATGAAAAGTAGCTATTTGAATTTTATCACCGGAATTTACAAATTCTTCAAGAGAATTATTTAATGCTTTAAAAAAAGTATTGACCTGCTCATATCTATCGGGGTTATTTATTGATTCAATTAATATTAAAACACATTTATTCTTTTTAGAATAATTAATAGTGTCATTAATCTTTCTTATTGTTACAGAATCAATTAGGACTTCTTTAGCATTAGATAACCTGAAAAAATTATAGTTTAAATCAGTTTTAAAATCTGGATTTCTGTTGTTAATATCAAAACTTATCGTGGGATAGTTTGTTAAATCAACTTCGCTGTTTACTTTAATTTGTGCTTTTGAGTTGAAACAAATAAAGAAAAATATGATGCAGTGTAATATATTTTTTTTCAAAATACTATTTTTTACTTAAAAGCTTTTTTGAAAAGGAATGATGTGTTTCCCATTTTAATTTCATCTCCGTCATTTAATTCTTGAGGGTCTCTTGGGCTTAAATCTCGCCCATTAACAGTTGTGCCATTAGAAGACATTTCGTCGGTAAGTAAAAACACATCTTTCCTGCATAAAATAAGCGCATGAACGGATGAAACTTGTTGGTCTAAAACTGTAATTTCATTAGAAGATTTTGACCCTATCATATTTCTACCCTCCATTATTTTAAAGTCTACACCAAAGTCTTCTAAATCAAAACTTACCAACCAACCTCTAAATCGTCTTCTGACTTGAGGGCTGGGATCATTGCTAGATCCAGTATTATTAGCACCAACAATCATTGTCTTTGTTGCATCAAATGGCTGATTTGAAGTCGATTCATTTGAATTTGTAATTTGAGCTGAATCTTGCTCTCCAAAAACTTGAGTTTTTAAAGAATCATCATCAGAAACTGATTTTGTTTCAGATAAAAATTCCGTTTTAATATCATCCGAGCTACTACTGTCTGGACAGTAAGGACAACTTGTTTTATCTTCTCTGTAAAAATGGCCTTTTGAACATTTTTTAAAACCTTCCATAATATTTTTTATTAGATTAGTGTTTGTTAATTGAAAAAATCAGATTCAGAAATTCGGGATTGAGATAAATTTCCACCTGGTGATTTTTCCATAGTAATAATATAACCTCCTACTTCATTTGATTTAAATTGCATTGATTTGTCATCTTTATTAAACTGTTTCTTCCCATTTTGGTCTGTCCACATGTATTTACAAACATATATACCTACAGGAATACCTTGAAATTTATATGAATCATATGATTTAATATAGGCATGCTGAATAACTCTTCCTGAGCTAAGTTGTTCAAGAGCTACAATGATATCTCCAATAGAGTTATTTATTTGAATATAGGTGTCTCTTGAATTGTCTATAATTTCATTAGGGAATTTGTTGGCAAAAACCTTTTGACCAGTATAGTATTGGGCTTCAGCATAAAATAAGCACAATATAAAAAAACAGAAACAACGAAGTTTCATTGAATTTAAATTCATAATATTAAATTAATATAAACTATAATAAATTTAATTATTTATTTTTCATTATTAAATTTTCAAAATCTAAATATAAAAAATTATCTCCAAAAATGATTTATTATTCTTGGAGATAATTTGTGACTGCGAAAGGGGTCGAACCTTCAACCGCTGGAGCCGAAATCCAGTGCTCTATCCAATTGAGCTACGCAGCCATTATATATTAGGACATTAAATGTTTTTTAACCAATGTAGAAATTGTTTTTCCATC
>MDSV01040267.1_pt1 | contig 13324 bp, 16 predicted proteins | sample 810851 | NCBI WGS metagenome assembly MDSV01 (sample SAMN05326640, study PRJNA326480) | marine metagenome | isolation source: seawater | place: Atlantic Ocean: North East | collected 2012 | reverse complement strand
TCCCAACTTATAATATTCAGTTAACCTTTCTCTTAGACCATCTAAGCCTTCTGTAATTTTTTCTTCAGGTGAACCAGCTAATATTTTTGCACCAGTATCTACTTTAATTCCTGGAATTGATCCAAAGCTTTTTATTAATTCTGGTACAGTTTTTCCAGACGAAGTTTTTTGTCTTATAGTTTCATCATAAAGTATAACTCCACTAATATAACTCTTCATACTATCAGCTGAAAATAAAGTTGATCTAAATTTTAATCTGTTTTCTGCATTTGACTCTACATTTACACTGGCTAATCTTTTAGTCATAGTTCCAGTGCTTTCATCGGCAGCTAAAATGCCCTTTCCTTTCGCTACCATTTGTTTTGCTATGTTTTCAATTTCACTCATGTGTTTCTAAGGCTTTTATACCAGGTAAAATTTTTCCTTCAAGAAGTTCTAAAAATGCTCCACCAGCAGTTGATATATATGAAAATCCTTCAAGACATTTAAATTTATTAATTGCTGCTACCGTATCTCCTCCACCTGCGACCGATATAAGAGATTTATTTTTAGTATTTTTAGCAATTATTTTTGCAATTTTATTACTACCTAGTGAAAATTCATCTATTTCAAAATATCCAGCTGGTCCATTCCACAGGAGGGTTTTAGAATCTTCAATTATTTTTACAATAGTTTCTATAGTTTTATTACCAATATCTAAAATTAAATCTGAATCATCTATTTCATCTAGATTTTTCAATTGACCTTTTGAATTAAGATTTTTTGAAACAATAACATCAGTAGGAATTATTATTTTACAATTATTTTCCTCAGATTTTTTCATAATATCTTTAATTAAGTTCACAGCATCTTTTTCATAAACAGACTGACCTATATTATAATTTTTATATTTTATAAAATTATTTGCCATGGCTCCTACAATTATAATATTATTCATTTTTTTAATAAGATTAGTCAAAACTCCTATTTTAGTAGAAATTTTTGATCCTCCAATAATACAAGAAACTGGTTTTTTGGCGTTATCAGTTAGCATTTTTATCATATTAATTTCTTGTAATAATTGTTGTCCAGCATATGAACTTATATAATTTGTAATTTCAGAAATGGAGGCATGATCTCGGTGAGAGCAGGAAAAGGCTTCATTTACATAAATATCACCATTTTTTGAAAGTTCTTCAGCAAAATTTTTTGAATTAAGTTCTTCATCTTTATAAAATCTCAAATTTTCAAGAAGCAAGATATCTCCATTAGAAATACTTTTAGATTTATCAACAACTTTTGGTCCGATAGTTTCATTTAAAAAAGTTATTTTTTTATTTAGTAGTTTTCCTAATTCTTTTGCAATCGGTTTTAAAGTTAAGTCAGGAATATTTCTTCCTTTTGGTCTACCGACATGGGATATAATTATAGTTTTTGCTTTATTTTTTATTAAAAAATTAATAGTGGGTAATACTTTTTTAATTCTTGAATTTTCACTTACTAAACCATTTTTTAAAGGAACATTAAAGTCAACTCTTATCAAGACTCTTTTTCCTTCTAGTTTACAATTATCAACTAAATTATTTATTTTAGCCATGCATCATTAGATTTTCGCAAAATAGTTTGCCAAGTCACACATTCTGGACGCAAAGCCCCATTCATTATCATACCAAGCAGAGACTTTAGCCATTTTATTTTCTATAACTTTTGTTAACGAAAGATCTACTATTGCAGAACTTGGATTGTGATTAAAATCTGAGGATACTAAAGGTTCAGTGTTAACGCTCAAAATATTCTTTAAATTAGATTTTGAAGCTTTAATAAATGAATTATTTATTGCTTCAGCTGTTAAATTTTGATTTGAATTAAATACAAATTCTACTAATGAAACATTAGGAGTGGGTACGCGTATAGAAATTCCTTCCACTTTGCCTTTTAATTCTGGAATTACATCTCCTAAAGATTTTGTTGCTCCTGTTGTTGTTGGTATCATAGAATTTGTAGCAGCTCTAGCTCTCCTTAGGTCTTTATGAGAATTATCTAGTAGTCTTTGATCAGTAGTATAAGAATGAATAGTCGTCATAAACCCTCTTTCAATTTTAAAATTATCATTGAGAACTTTAGCTACTGGCGCTAAACAATTTGTAGTGCATGAAGCAGCAGAAATTACTTTATCATCAGAATTTATGCTTTTATGATTTACTCCAAAAACAATATTAGTAGCACCTTTACAAGGTGCAGAAACTAGAACTTTTTTAGCACCAGATTTTATATGTTGCGCTGATTTTTCTTTTGAATTAAATTTGCCAGTGCATTCTAGAACTATATCTATTTTATATTTTTTCCAATCTATATTAGAAATTTCACTTTCTTGAATCATGTTTATTTTTTTACCATCGATAATAATTGATTGATTTGAATGACTAATCTTATTTTTTAAGGAGCCATGAATAGTGTCATGCGATAATAAAAAACTACTAATTTGTGCATTGGTTCTATTATTAATAGCTACAATTTCAATATCTTTTCTATTATTTTCGATAATAGATCTTAAAGTCATTCTTCCAATTCTTCCAAAACCATTGATAGCAATTTTTATAGTCATATTTATTTACCTAACATTTTTTTCGCAAGTTCAACAACATGATTACTAGTTATATTAAAATGTTTATATAAATCTTTTACTGGTGCGCTTTTACCAAAAGAACTCATTCCAATAGAAGATCCTTTTTCTCCTACATATTTTTCCCAACCAAAAATACTACCTGCCTCTATTGAGATCTTTATAGAATCTTTTTCAAGAATTTTTTCTATATACTCACTGTTTTGTTTGTTAAATAATTCTTGGCATGGCATTGATACTACTTTTGAATTTATATTCATCTCCTTTAATTTCTTGTAAGCTTCAATTGCAATCTGTACTTCAGATCCAGATGCTATCAAAGTAACTTCTGTATCCAAATTATTTTTTTTAATTTCATAAGCTCCAAAACTACACATATTTTGTTTATTTAAAGTTTCAGTAATAAAAGGAAGTTTTTGTCTTGATAAAGCTATCACGCTAGGAGTATTAGAATTTTTTAAGGCCATTTCCCAACACTCAAGTGTCTCAATTGTGTCAGCAGGTCTAAATACATTTAAATTTGGAATTGCTCTTAAGTGAGCCAGATGTTCAATAGGTTGATGAGTAGGACCATCTTCCCCTAAGCCAATAGAGTCATGCGTAAATATATATATTACTTTTAATCCCATTATAGAAGATAATCTTAATGAAGGCTTACAATAATCTAAAAAAACTAAAAAAGTTCCACCATAAGGAACAATACCTTCGTGCAAAGCCATTCCATTCATTATCCCTGCCATAGCATGTTCTCTAACACCATAGTGTATATAATTTCCTTTAAAATCCCCTGGTTTAATTTTTATAGAATATTTTGTATTCGTGTTATTTGATCCACTTAAATCTGCAGAACCTCCAATTAACTCAGGCAAATTATTTGTAATAGCTTCTATCACAGACTCTGAAGATTTTCGTGAAGCTAAATTAGGTTTTGAATCAAAAATTTTTTTCTTTTGTTCTTGTATAAGTGTGTCAAAATTTTTTGGTAATTTATTATTAATTACTCTTAAAAATTCTTCTTTTATTTTTTTATTTTTTTTATTAAAATTGATATTCCATTTTTTTTCATCTTTGATTCCTTTTTCTCCAATTTTTCTCCATTCATTCAAAATTTCATTTGGTATTTCAAAAGGTTTATAATTCCATTTCAATTTTTTTCTAACTAACTCAATTTCATCTTCTCCGAGCGCTGCACCATGAGAAGATGATTTCCCAGCTTTATTTGGAGATCCATACCCAATAATAGTTTTACAAGAAATTATGTTAGGTTTTTTAGAACTTAAACTTTTTTTAATTGCTCTAGCTATTTGCTTTTCGTCATGACCATTAACTTCTTGAAAAGACCATCCATAACTTTCAAATCTTTTTTTATAATTGTCTGATACTGATAGACTTGTAGGTCCATCGATAGAAATTTTATTATTATCAAAAAAAACAATGAGGTTTTTTAATTTTAAATGTCCAGCTAAACTCATTGCTTCATGGCTTATACCCTCCATAAAGTCACCATCGCTAGCAATAACATATGTTTTATGATTTATTAATTTTGAACCAAATTTTTTTTTCAATACTTCCTCTCCAATAGCCATACCAACAGCATTAGTAAGTCCTTGACCTAAAGGTCCGGTTGTTGTTTCTATACCAGAATTTTTTTTGTATTCAGGATGTCCAGCACATATCGAGTTTAGTTGTCTGAAATTTTTTATATCATTTAGTGATATACTTTTATAACCAGTTAAATAAAGCAAAGAATATAAAAGCATTGACCCATGACCTGCAGAAAGAATAAATCTATCCCTGTTAATCCAACTGGGATTTTTTGGATTAAACCTTAGGTAGTATTTAAATAATACAGCAGCCACATCTGCCATGCCCATAGGAAGACCCGGATGCCCACAATTAGCTTTTTGCACAGCATCAATGGATAGAAATCTTATTGCGTTTACTAAATTTTTAGAGAATGAATTCACCATAAAACCTATATAGACTTGAACACATCAAATCAATAATATGATTTCAGAATAAATCAAATGAAAAATTACATAGAAAAAGAAAAAAAATTGGATAATGTTTTAAAAAAATTAAATTTAATGACAAATAAAGTTGTAAAAATGAATAGTGACATCAATTCACTCAATTTAGAGAAAAATCAATTATTAAGGGAAAAAGAAGAGTCGGAAAAAAACTTTGAAAATCTTATGCAACAACATCAAGAATTAAAATCTCAACTAGATAAAGTAAATCAGGATGTATCAAGCAAGTTTGGAGATAAGAATGATTTTAACCAAAAAATTGATGAGCTTAACCAAGAAACTGAAACATTAATTGATGAAATTGAAAAATGGCAAACGTAAATATAAAATTTAATAATAAAGATTATTTATTATCCTGTGATGACGGACAGGAAGAAAATCTTGTTGAGTTAGCAAATCACCTAGATTCTAAATATTCTGAATTAAAAAAAAGTTTAGGAAATATAGGGGAAAATAAATTATTATTAATTACTTCTATCAAAATGATTGATGATTATTTTGATTTATTTAAGAAAACCAAAAATTCAAAATCTGAATTTGAAAAATTATCTTTAAAGTTTAAAGAATTGAGAAGTTTGGCTATTAACTATAAGGATGAGAAGGAGTTAGAGATAAAGAAATTAAAGGAAGAATTAAACACAATTAAAGAAGACGCAGAAAAGAGTAAAAATGCTTATGAAGAAATTTTAGATAAAACAACAGAGTCAATAGAAAGATTTATTAAAAGTTCTGATATTGAAGAAGAAAAAAAAATACAATAAATGAAATATGACAAATCTTTTGTAAGAAAAAAAACTTTCAAAATAAGAAAAAAAAAATATTTACGTGCTGATAAATTTAATTTTAAATTAATATTCAAACTAATTAAAAAACATTTTGGTAGAAAAAAAATAGCTATAGCAGGCTATTATCCATCTAATTATGAAGTAAATATATTAAAGTTATTTGAACTAGCTTTAGAATATAGATTTAATACTTGTTTACCTGTAATCAGGTCATCAAATATTATGGATTTTAAAACTTGGCGCTACAAAGAACCTTTAAACATTAATAAGTACGGTATTTTAGAACCAAAAACTTCAAATAAGAAAATAATTCCAGATTTAATATTGGTTCCCCTTTTGGCTTACGACTCAAAATTGAATAGGATAGGTTATGGAAAAGGATACTACGATAGAGCTTTAAAAAAAATTAGTAAAATAAAAAAAAAAACAATTTTTTTAGGAGTTGCTTTCTCTTTTCAAAAATTTTTGAAAATTCCTATTAACAAACATGATGTTAAATTAGACTATATTTTTACAGAACGTGGTATTATAAATTAAAATTATTAAATTATGAATATTCTTTTACTCGGAGATATTATGGGCCCTTCAGGAAGACAGGCTGTACGTGAAAATCTTCCAATTCTTATTAGAAAAAAAAAATTAGATTTTGTTGTTGTAAACGGAGAAAATGCAGGTGATCAAGGTGTAGGTATAACCCAAAGTATTGCCAAAGAACTTTTTGATGTGGGAGTTGATGTTATAACAACTGGTAACCATGTTTGGGATGAAAAAGAGGCTTTAGAATTTATAAAATTTGAGAAAAGGCTATTAAGACCTCAAAATTTAATTAAAGAATCTCCTGGAAACGGAATTGGTATATTTAAATCAAAAAATAAAAAAAAAATTACCGTAATTAATCTAATGGGTAATATTTTTATGAAAAAATGTGATGATGTTTTTAAGACTGCTAAAAAATTTTTGGAAGAAGTAAAGTTAAAAAATAATTCAGATTTTATTATCGTAGATATGCATGGTGAAATAACAAGTGAAAAAATGGCAATGGGTTATTTTTTTGATGGAAAGGCTACGGTTGTGGTTGGAACCCACACTCATGTTCCTACCTCAGATTTTAGGATACTAGAAAAAGGTACCGCCTATCAAACTGATCTTGGAATGTGTGGAGACTACAATTCTGTTATAGGGATGAATAAAGAAAACTCGCTAAAAAAATTTTTAAAAGATCCTTCGGCAGGAAGACATTATCCTGCTTTAGGACAAGCTACTATTTCTGGTTTAATGGTCCAGGCCGATAATATGACTGGATTAGCAAATAAAGTAGAACCTATTATTTTAGGTGGAGTTTTAGAGAATAAAATATAATTTTATGGCAGGGCATTCACATTGGGCTGGAATAAAACATAGAAAAGGACGAGCTGATAAAGAGCGTTCAAAAATTTTTTCAAAACTTTCAAAAGAAATTACAGTTGCTGCTAAACTAGGAGCAAAAGACCCAGATATGAATCCAAGATTGAGATCTGCAATACAATCAGCCAGAACCGCTAATATGCCAAAAGAAAATATTGAAAGAGCTATAAATAAGTCAGAATTAAATAAAGATATAAATTATAATAGTATTATTTATGAAGGTTTTGGACCTGAGAAAATAGCAGTGATTGTTGAAGCATTAACTGAAAATAGAAATAGAACTGCTTCAAATGTTAGAACTATATTTCAAAAAAATGGAGGCAATTTAGGATCGTCAGGTGTAGCCTCTCATCAATTTAGACAAGTCGGTGTCATTAGAATTGAAAAAAATAAAATTACAGATGATAATATATTAGAATTAGCAATTAATTCTGGAGCTGAAGATTGTTATTCTAATGATCTATATCATGAAATAATCACATTAAAAGAGAACTTTTATAAGGTTAAAGTTGAAATAGAAAAAAAAATTCAGGAATTTTCATCAGCTGGAATTGAATGGTTGCCTATAAATAAAATCTCTTTAGATCAAGAAAAAACTAAGTCTGTATTAAGTTTCCTCGAACTGTTAGAAGATGATGATGATGTTCAATATGTTTACGCTAATTTAGAAGTAGAAAATACTGATTTGATGAAAGATTTAAAAAAATGATAATTATTGGTATTGATCCTGGAATAAGTGGAGCAATTAGTATTATTGAAAATAAAAAGATTTTAGAAGTTTATGACACACCTACAATGATTGAAGGAAAAAAAAATAAGAAACAAATAAATGGAGCCCAGGTTGCTAATATAATTAAGGAAAGATTAAAAACTGATAAAGAAGTAATTGTTGTGGTAGAGCATGTTAATGCAATGCCCGGACAAGGAGTAACAAGTATGTTTAATTTTGGCCAGTCTTTTGGAGTTATCAAAGGTATTTGTGCTGCCTTAAATTTACCCATTTACTTTGTTAGACCTACTAAGTGGAAAAAGTATTTTAATTTGATTAAAACCAATAAAGATGCAAGTAGAACAAAAGTAATAGAGGCTTATCCAGAAATATCAAATAAATTACATAGAAAAAAAGACTCTAATAGAGCAGATGCAATTTTAATTGCCCTATACTTCAATAATACTCAACTATAGTGCCAAATTCATGACACATTTAAATGTAGATTAAGCTTAATGGAACAAGATGTAGCTACACAAGTTGTTAGTTTAGGTGGATCAACTGATTTTTCACTAATTCAACTTTTTCTTAGAGCAGATTTTATTGTAAAAAGCGTTATTATAATTTTAATATCAGCCTCAATTTATTCATGGGCATTAATATTTGAAAAATATAGACTTTTCAAAAAAATAGATAAATCAACTTCGAATTTTGAAAATAAATTTTGGAAATCTAAATCTGCAGTAAGTTTTTTTAATACCATTTCAAATAGAGAAAAAGATCCTCTTACAAGTATTTTTCAATCAGCAATGGTTGAAGTAATTAAAACAAAATCAAAATCATCATCAGAACAAATTGCTAGAGTAAGTAGAGTTATTGAAATCTCCAGCGATCGTGAAATGAATTTAATTGAAAAACATTTTACTTTTCTAGCCACAGTTGGATCAACGGCTCCTTTTATTGGTCTATTTGGAACAGTATGGGGTATTATGAATTCATTCCAATCAATAGCCATTTCAAGAAATACCAGTTTAGCAATAGTCGCACCAGGAATAGCAGAAGCTTTATTTGCAACAGCCCTAGGTTTGCTTGCCGCAATTCCAGCAGTTGTTGCCTATAATAAATTCAACAGCGACTCTAGAAAATATAGTATACGTATAGAAAATTTTTCAAAAAGATTTATATCAATTATTTAAAAAAAATTATGAGTTTTAAATTTAATCGTTCATCAAAAGAACCAATGAGCGAAATTAATGTCACTCCATTTGTTGACGTAATGTTAGTTTTGTTAATAATTTTTATGGTTACAGCTCCATTGTTAACCGTTGGTGTGCAGGTTGATCTACCAGAATCATCAGCAGATTCTTTACCAGATGACCAAGAACCATTAACATTATCTATTAATTCCAAAGGAGAAGTTTTTATTCAAGAACATCAAGTCTCTTTTAACAAAATAATTCCAAAAATTTTAGCAATTTCCAATAACAGAACGGATACACGTATATACGTGAGGGGTGACAAGACAATCAATTATGGAAGGGTTCTAGAAGTAATGGGAATGCTTTCAGGCGCAGGCTTTTCTAAAGTGGCTTTAATTTCTGAACCATATAAAAATTAATATGAGCAAAAGTATTTTTCTATCTCTAGTTTTGCATGGAGTAATGATTGTTCTTACTGCTTTAAGTCTACCTTTTATGATTAGGTCTCCAATTGATTTACCACCAATTTTATCTGTAGATCTCATTCAAATCACAGATGAAACTAGTATTCCTTATGCGGCAAAAGCAACAGAAACATTAGAAAAAATAAAAAAAAAAGAGGAACAAGAAAGAATAGTTTCTCAACAAGCTCCACCAACCGAAAAAAAAAAAGAGAAACCTGATAAAATTCCATTACCTGAAGATTTAAATAAAGAAAAAAAAGAAATAGTAAAAAAAAAACAAAACCCAGAAGAAGTTAGGGATGAAGTTAGACAAGCTTCTGAGTTTGAAAAAAAAGAACTTTTTGACCCTAATCAAATTGCAGCTTTAATTGATAAATCTAAAGAAGACCAAGCAGAAACTTTAAAAAAAGACAATAAACTTACACAAAGCAGTGTTAAGAATTCATTTGTGAAAGGTCTAACTTTAAGTCAAGAAGATGCTTTAAAAGCGCAGATTTTTGGTTGTTGGAGTCTTCCTTTGGGTTTACCGTACCAAGAAAATTTGTTAGTAAGAATAAAATTAAAATTGAAACCAGATGGTACAGTTATAAAATCAGAAATATTAGATCATGCTAGAATGAATATGCCCGGGCAAGGTTTTTATAAAGTTTTAGCTGAAAGTGCTCTCAGAGCTATAAGAATTTGTCAACCTCTAAGAGTGCCTCCTACCGGGTATGAGAAATGGAAAGATCTACAATTGAATTTTGATGCAAATGAAATGTTAAAAGGGTAAAAAACATAATGAGAAAAATATTAATTATTATCTTCTTCTTTTCACTTTATACTAATTTATCTAAAGCAGCAGTTGAAGTAGATATAACAAGAGGAAATCTGGATCCTCTTCCGATTGCAGTATCTCCTCTTTATGTAGAGCCTGGTTCTAAAGAAATAAAACAAGAAAATAAAATTATTAAAAATGTAGGTGAAGAGATTTCAAAAGTTATTGAAATAAATTTTAAAAGATCAGGCCTTTTTAATCCGTTAAAAAAAGAATCTTTTGTACAAAGTCCAGATATAGCTCACGTTAAGCCAAGATTTGAAGATTGGAAATTAATAAAAGCGCAAGCTTTAGTTACAGGTAAAGTAAAAATTACTGACGATAAGTTAAGAATCGAATTTAGACTTTGGGATGTTGTTGCTGCAAAAGAAATGGTTGCTTTAGCTTTTTCAACAACGCCTGATAATTGGAGAAGAGTCGCACATATAATATCAGATAAAATTTATAAAAGATTAACAGGTGAAGATGGATATTTTGATACACGTATTATTTATGTATCAGAAACAGGACCCAAAACGCAAAGGTATAAAAAACTTGCTATTATGGATCAGGACGGAGCTAACGTAAAATATTTAACTTTAGGAAATGAATTAGTATTAACTCCGAGATTTAGTCCAACTAATCAACTAGTAACATATTTATCTTATTTTAGAAATTTACCCAGAGTATACTTGTTAGATATTGAAACAGGAATACAAGAAGTTGTTGGAGACTTTCCTGGCATGACATTTGCGCCAAGATTTTCTCCTGATGGTAAAAAAATAATAATGAGTTTTGCAAAGGATGGAAATTCAGATATTTATACCATGGATTTAGAGTCGAGAGTTGTTGAAAAGATTACAGAGCATTCTTCTATTGATACTTCGCCATCATACTCACCAGATGGGAAATATATTGTTTTCAATTCTGACAGAAGTGGTTTGCAACAAATTTATGTTATGAGAAGCGATGGTTCGAATGTTAAAAGAATAACTTTTGGATCAGGTTTATATGGTACTCCAGTTTGGTCACCAAGAGGTGATTTAATTGCATTCACAAAAGTTCATAAAGGAAAATTCTATATTGGAGTTATGAGAGAGGACGGAAGTGGAGAAAGGTTATTAACTGAAAATTTTTATCAAGAAGCGCCATCATGGTCTCCAAACGGAAGAGTATTAATATTCTACAGAGAAACAAAGTCAGATTCTGAAGGAAAAGGCTTTTCAGCTAAACTTTGGTCTATAGACCTTACCGGTTATAATGAAAGATTAATTGAGACAGAAACTGATGGATCAGACCCATCATGGTCTTCTTTGTTGTCAAAGTAGCCATTTTTTTGAAAAATTATACTTGCAACTTAGGGGTTATTTTGAAATATTACGTACATTATTCGGTATTAAAACAATTGGGAAAAACATAGGAGAATAAAAATGAATTTAGTGTCTAATTTAAGAAGAGTTTTCTTAGTATTATCTGCGGGATTAATATTAACTGCTTGTGCTTCGACTTCAAAAAAATCAGGCCAAATGCAAGGTGATGTTTATACTGGTAGTGAGACAGTTGAATATTTAGCATCTGGAGTAAAAGATAGAGTATTTTTTGCTACAAACAAATCAGTATTAACAACAGCAGCAAGAGATACGCTTCGTAAACAGGCTGCATGGATGAGAAAAAATAAAAATGTAACTGTAAGCATCGAAGGACACGCCGATGAAAGAGGAACAAGAGAATATAACTTAGCGCTTGGAGAAAGAAGAGCTAATTCAGTTAAAGATTATCTTATGACATATGGAATATCAGGAAATAGATTAAATGTTATAAGTTATGGAAAAGAAAGACCAGTAAACTCTGGTTCTAATCCTCTAGCTTGGTCTCAAAACAGAAGATCTGTAACAGTAAAAGCTAATTAATTTAAATTTTTTAAAAAAGACCCCTTAAATAAACATTAGGGGTCTTTTTTTTGCCATTTTTATATTTAAATTATCCTACTAGTATGAACAAAAATTTTATTTTTTCATTAAAAATTATTTTAATTTTTATTTTTATAAATTTTAATTTATCTAAAATTCATGCTGAAGAGAATGAATCGATGTTAGATCTGATAACGTCTCTTCAAAGGGATATTAAAACTTTAGAAAAAGCAGTTTATAGCAAAGATGGTAATATTAATAATTCCAGCTCTGCAATTTCAGGCAGTGAAGATGATATTTTAACAAAACATCTGTTGAAGTTATCAGACTTAGAAGAACAATTTAAAGCTTTAACTAATAATTTTGAAGAAATTAATTTTAAGCTAGATAAACTATCTAATAGAATAACAAAAATTCAAACAGATAACCAAGTACGTTTCCAAGATATTGAAAGCAATACATCTAATAATAAATTAACTAAAAAGAAAAATTTACCAGGTAGTGATCAACCACAAGATCTTGGAGGAATTTCAGATACAGATGTAGCTTCTCTTGAAACAGTTCAAAAAACACAATCAATTGAATCAGCGGGTACAGTCATAACCGAAACACCTGAAAGAGCTGAAAAGTTACTTCCAGAAGCTTCTCCTGAGAAGCAGTATGAATTTGCAATAAGTTTTTTAAAAGTTGGGGATTATGAAACTGCTGAATATGCATTAAGAGAGTTTATTGATCTTCATTCTGAACATGATCTTGCAGGTAATGCACAGTATTGGTATGGAGAAACATTTAGAGTAAGACAACTTTATCAAGACGCTGCTACTGCTTATTTGGATGGTTATCAAAAATATCCAAAAAGTAGCAAAGCGCCAGTAAATTTACTAAAATTAGGAGTTATGCTTGTTCAAATTGGAGAAAAAGAACAAGGCTGTTCTATGATTAAAGGTGTTAAAGTACAATATCCAAAAGCCAATCAATCTGTTATTCAAAAAGCAGAATATGAAAAGAAAAAATTTAACTGCGAAAAGAAAAGCTAAAGAAAAATTTTTACTGGTACGAGACTCTAAAATTAATCAACTTTATCAAAAATTTGAAAAAATAGTAAAAAAAAATATAAATAAAAATGATTTTGCAGTAGCCGTTTCTGGTGGAGCAGACAGTTTATGTTTATCGTATTTTAGTAAATTATATAGCTTAAAGTTCAAAAATAAAGTTTATATTCTGATTGTTAATCACAATATTAGAAAAGAATCTAGGAAAGAAGCTCTACAAGTTAAGAAAATTTTAAATAATAAAAAAATAAAAAGTGAAATTTTAACTTGGAAAGGTAAAATCCCTAAAAGCAACATCCAAAGTAATGCAAGGAACTTTCGCTACTTTTTGTTATCTAATTATTGTGCAAAAAAAAAAATCAAACACTTAATG
>MDSV01003327.1_pt1 | contig 13324 bp, 14 predicted proteins | sample 810851 | NCBI WGS metagenome assembly MDSV01 (sample SAMN05326640, study PRJNA326480) | marine metagenome | isolation source: seawater | place: Atlantic Ocean: North East | collected 2012 | reverse complement strand
TAGTAACATCAGGAGTTCTACAGCTACTAGTTTCAACTTGAGAAGCCATTATAATTAAATACTTTTTAATATTCTTTAAATAATTATTTAATTATAATATATAATGAAAAAGAATTTTTATGGATCCGATTTAGGAAAATTACAAATGCATTTTCACACATCTATTAGAAACGTTGGTTTATATCTTTCTGTTTCGTTAGCATTACTTGGAGCTTCAAGATATTATAGAAAGGGTTCTGAAAGATCTAGAATTAGACAATTGATGTTTACATTGGTGTCTCTGGCATTTACAACAAACGCATTCTTAGTATCCAAATATTTATTGAACGATCATATGTTTATACTTAAAGATTATAGTAAAGAAGAAACTAAACATGTCACTAAATGGTATATTATACCTAAAATTTTACTAGGTACTACCTCATTATTTATATTATTCTCTCTATATCTTAGTTTAAATACTGCTAGAAAAATTATTAGTGACTATATATATGTATAATCTAGACATTGATGATGAAAATAATTATTTAAAAGCCTTTAATTGCAACATAGAAAGTGCTTTTAGTAAATATACTTTAATTATAGAAGAATTTATTAATTCGTCTAAGAAAATGCAGACATCTATCTATTACAAATATATATTGATAAAAGGAATAGAAAACATATATCATGTATTTAGTTTATTATTGCTTTATTCAAAAAATATAGACTTAGTTAATCATCACACTAAAAAATCTATTTTATACTATTGTGAATTTATAGACCAAATTAAAGATGACAATAATAAATTACTAAACCTAAATGTTAAAGATGCAACCATATTCATTTACAAAAAAATATTATATAATATTAAAAAAAATTTAAATAAAACTACTCATGTTGAACAACAAAATATATTAACATTAGATAAAATAATTATGTTCTATAATAGTGTATTATCTAATAATATAATTACCAATAAAAATCTTAATATTGAATTAAATAATAAAAATATTGTTAAAAATATATTCAAAAATAATTTTGACGAACTAATCAATCATATTGATATAATAATTGTTTGCAATGATCTTATATTAACCAAGATTAATTCTATAGATAAAACCATACAATTATATAAACTTATAATTAAATATATTAATAAATATGAAATTAAGGTATTAAATATAGTTGATATTGAAAATATTAATCTATTACCTAATAATAAAATAATTAAAAAGCTATTTAAATTGTAAATTGAATTTTACGTTTAATTTTTTTTTTAATTATTACCTTGTCTTTAACCTCTTTCTTCATATCAAAAATCTCTTTATATTCACTTTCTAGTATATTTTTAATAAATAAATATATTTTGTTTAAAACAATCATATTACATTTTCCTACTATTAAAACACTTCCTGTTCTAAATACCATAAATGACACTTTGCCGCTACACTTTTCTGTATTTTCACATGATATATTATCTGAATCATCGAAAAATACTCTACATTGTATACCTGGATATGAACAAGGATCATAAACCGATTGAATACTATATTTACTTTTCAAAATAGTAAACAATTTGTTTCTATCTAAGAAATATCCGCAATCAAAATTTGAGTTTACTAAAACCGTATCCGTTTTATCTAATAATGATAACTTATCGCTATTATGCGCATTTAGTATTTCTAATAACTTATTTATTATTACATGTAACTCTTCATCACTCTTAATACCCGGCAACTCTAATTTACCTGTATTAAACACTTTTATATGATATTCATTAAAAACCGAATTTATATTCACCCTTAGAATTATTACAAAACAATTATAAAAAGCACCCTTTTCCAATTTTCTTTGATTGATAAAGTCTTTTTTACATAAACCTATGCTAACTTTTCTTATATCTTTAAACTTTACCCTGCCCGATGGATTACTTATTGAATTTATTATATAAGTACTTGAATATTTATAATTATCTAGATTCTTTTTTATATTTTCTACATCCTCTTCACATTTACTATTTATTTTAATTTGTTTTTTAATTATGCCATCATTATAACTATTATAAGGCATAATTTCCAATTTCCAAAATAAATCATTTAAATTTATTTCCTTATCCAAATATATTATTTTTGTTTTAGTAGATATATAAATACTACTACATTTAGGAATGTAAGACATATCCTTCGCTGATTCTTTCATCGCATTACAAGACCCGTTCTCCATAAACATTTTCCATTCATCATCAATGCTCTTTAAACCTAACATAAGTATATATTATCTGATCATTGTCTTTAAATTATTCTGTTTCAATTAAATTATTATATTATAATAATAGTATAATGAGTAGTACTCAACCCATTATTATTCCTATTAATGATGCCAAAAAAACTTATAATATAAACAACAATAATTATAATTATATTTACAAAAACGAACATATACCTGATTATCCTAACACTCCTGATGATAATAGCACATGGAAAACAAAATTGCTAACTAGAATAGATAATTATTCAAAATGTAACAACTTAACTAAAATGTAATCTAAATTACTATTATTTATTATATCCAAACTTCTTATTATACATTCTAATGACTCTATATTATTTATCGTAATTGCTATCTTTTTATTATTTATAATATATCTTATATAATCTTTAATTAAACAGTAACTATCTATATTGTATTTTATACTAATTTTATTTATTTTACTCTTTAATTCCTCTAATGTCTTTTCTTTATCAATTAAATTATCTAATATGGTATTATCTATCAAATTAACAGATGTCTTGTTTGTTTGCATATAATTTATCATACTACGTATATCAGAATCAAAATATCGCTGTATTGCACTTAATTTATCTACATTTAAATTTAATTTTTCATTTACTGATATATCTCTTAGCAAAAATATTATATCTTTTTCTGGTAAAGAATTAAATTTTAATTTTATAAAACTATTTTGTAACGATTTATCTATTTTACTTATATAATTACATATTAAACAGTATCTTATATTTTCATTACTATTCTCTATTAAATATTTTAATCCCAACTGAGCACTTTTTGTCATATAATCCACCTCATCTAAAATTATAAATTTTAAACCCCTGCTAAAAAGACCATTACTGTTTACAAATGAACTTATTTGTTGTCTTATTGTATCTATACCTCTTTCATCTGATGCATTCAAATGTATAGTTAAACTTTTTTTCATACTAACATCCTTCTGATATAAATCTATCAAGTTTACCATTGTTGTGGTTTTACCTGTTCCCGGTGGACCATAAAATAATAAATTTGGAAAGTGTCTTTTTGTTATTATGTTATTCAATACATCTTTGTTGTGCTCATTTAAAATAACACTATCCAACAATTTTGGTCTATATTTTTCTACCCATGGAATGTCATTCATATATATTAATTTAAATAGTTATTAATTATTAAAACTATTTAAATTAATATATAATAAATATCCATAAATGAATAATGAAAAAGAAAAGAAAAAACCTGGACGAAAAAAAAAAGTACCCGAAAATAATGAAAATGTAGCTACTGGTATAGAAAAAAATGAAATTATACACAAAAAGAGAGGAAGAAAACCTAAGGGCGGAAAAATTATAACAACAACTGAAAAAGTTAACGATAATCAAATTCTTAAACAAAATATTATATTACACCTTAAATGTAACATGGTTGAAATTAAAAATGTTTACAATGTAGATTACATACAATCCTATGATAACAATATTATACCTTTTAATTCTGATATTGTTGAAGATAAATTAAATCTAAACGAAAGTACTATATTCAATAATATCGAAAAAAAAACCGAAGAAAAAGATATTCATAACAAAATTAAATCATTAGCATCTTCATTACATTCTAATATTATTCCGAATAAATGCTCCGATTGTTTTTGGTGTCACAGCCCATTTGATGGACCGCCTGTATATATACCTAAAAATAAATACAATGAAAAGTTTAATGTTTATGGAAACTTCTGTTCTCCCGAATGCGGTTGCGCTTTTCTATTTAATCAAAATATTGATACATCGCAAAAATTTGAAAGATATCAGTTACTTAATCATATATATTCTAGCATATACAAATATACTTATTTTATAAAACCTGCTCCATCACCTTTCTATTTGTTAAACAAATATTTAGGCAATCTCACTATTGAAGAATATAGAAAAATTAATAAAAATAATCAACTTATATCTATGATTGATAAACCTATGACCAGGAACTTTCCTGAATTGTTTGAAGACATCGATGAACAGAATATTAAAAATATACCAAGTACCAATAACTCTAATTACAAATTATATAAAAAATCTACTGCAGATAAAAACAAATCATTATCAGAACATTTTAATATTAATTAATACTTAATATTATACTATAAATATCACCTATTTCATCATTTCTTTCAAAATGATTAGAAGAACCTTTATGTCCGTATTTTAATTTAATATTCAGAAAAATCTTGCGTAATTTGTTTTTGAATACATCTGCTTCACGTATCTTTAAATAATAATTATATGGTACCTTATAATCTACCAAGCTGTCATTTATATTACTATATAAATATATATTTGGATAATTGTTTTTCAAATTTATATTACTGTATGGACAATAACTTTTCATGTAATCAAAATACTTTTTAATGTTAGGATTTCCCCATTCTAAATATTCTTCTGTAGTTAATGCCTTCTTATCATTACACATCTCGCTCATAACATTGACAAAAGGTACACCCATAACAACCAAATTAAATAATTCTGGTCGCATATTTATTACTGCGCCCATTAGCAATCCTCCAGCCGATTCACCCATCCCAACTAATTTACTACTATCAGTATAACCATTCATCGTCAAATAATCCGCACATTCTATATAGTCTTTAAATGTGTTCTTTTTATTTAATAATTTTCCATCATGATACCATTTTAAACCATTTTCGCTACCACCTCTTATATGAGCTATACAATAATAGTACCCACGATCTAATAAACTTGGTATATATTTCGAAAAATATGGTTCCATTTTTGTACCATAAGAACCATAACCATATAATAAACATTTTCTACATTTCCCTTTTATCTCTTTATTGTAAATCATAGTTATTCTCAAACCCTTATTGTTCACTTCCAATGTATTTATTTTATATCTACTTTCATCATAATTTATTTTTTCATATTTATATTGATAATACTTTTTATCAAGTATAAACAATTTGTCTTCTAAATTTTTTAAATCTATTATTATATTACAATTAGGTATAGTATAACTCTCAAATTCTATAACCACTATCGAGTTTAATACATTCATATTAGATAGTCTTGGAAAACTAATGCTGTATCTACTATCTATAAACCTTGTTGTAATTACCTTATTATTAAATAAAGATAGTAAATATAATGTATTATTTCCATTCTCTATAACGAAAATAAAAGCATATCCAAATGCTATATAATAATCGTTAATCTCTACGTTTTTATTTTTAATTATTACCTCTTCTTCAAAACACTCGTCATCATATTTTAAAAAATCTGTTGTTTTATCTTTATTTTTTCTTAAAACATACCAATTATTTACATAGTAATCTATAGAATATTCTACATGATCACTTCTCTCAAATAATAACACTATTCTATCATCTGATATCTCATAAATCTCGTTTGAAGAATATGAATGAACAGACATAATGACTTTATTATTATCACAACTATTTCCTAACGATATATTAAATTGTCTAGAATCTTCATTATATAATAAATTACTTCTTTTACTTTTAATTTCATAACAATAAACTTTATTTCTTCGCATATCTTTATCACAAGTAGTATAATATATTTTTTTATTATTATAACTTACTTGTAAATTACCTGATATCTTATCTTCCTTATTGTTTACCAATAAATCTAAATTATCTTCAAAATAGGATTTTAAATATATGTCACACAAACCGCCACCTTTTGTATCAACAGAAAAAACTAAAAATGACTCATCATTTGAAAACTCTATATCTTCTAATTTCCAGAATTCTTTACCATGAGATAATTTTTCACAGTCTAATATAACCTTACTTATACCCATTTGATCTATAACATAATATTTACTATATTTTTCTCTTTCCTCTCTTACATATTTATAATAGTATAAAACTTTTTTACTCATTATACTTTGATATCCAATTTTAAAACTATTCTCATATTCTGAAATGAGTTTAGTTTTTATTAAATTATTTTTTTTTAGAAAACCTTCCGTTATTAAATTTATTTCTTTTAATATTTTTTTATCTATATCTTTAGTTAATAAATTCACTTTATCGCACATATACTTATACCTTAGATTTTTAAATAATACATTTTATTTATCATCATTTACTGGTTGTATAAGATAACATATATATAAATATATTTAAACATTTATACCTATATTATTCAATGAACACCATAGATACTAAATTACTAGCAAATGAAATAGCTTCTATATTAGATAAACATTTAAGTAATCATTTGTCTTATCATAAAGAAACCGAAACATTATTGTTACAACTTCCTATTGTTAAAAGTCTAATTCAAGAAAATAATTATCTTAAAACTAAAATTAAGTCTAATAACGTCACTTTACAAATTAATGAATTATGCAATGAAATGCAAAAAAATACATTAGATTTAGAAACTTTAAACATTAACTCAGATACCAAAACATCTACCTGTTATACTTACGATGATGACGATGTTGAAGCTGACGATGATGATGAAGATGACGATGATGATGAAGCTCACGATGTTGAAGATCACGATGATGAAGCCGACGATGATGAAGCCGACGATGATGAAGCTGACGATGATGAAGGCGAAGATGAAGGCGAAGATGAAGGCGAAGATGAAGGCGAAGGCAAAGACGATGATGAAGCTGACGATGATGAAGGCAAAGACGATGAAGGCGAAGATAAAGACGAAGGCAAAGACGATGATGAAGGCGAAGGCAAAGACGATGAAGGCGAAGATAAAGACGAAGGCAAAGACGATGATGAAGGCGAAGGCGAAGACGATGATGAAGGCGAAGGCGAAGATGAAGATGAAGATGAAGTATATGAAGTTGAAATAAATGATAAAATATATTTTACAACAAATGAAACTGATGGAAAAATCTATGAACAAGATTTGGATGGAGATGTTGGTGATTTAGTTGGAAATTATAGTAATGGACTTCCAGTTTTTAATTAATTTCTAAAATAATTATATATGTTAGAAAATATATTAAAAGATTCAGGTTTTAATGATATGAATTTTAAAGATATTATTCGAGATTTTTTTATTGATATGTACAAAAATTGCAAACCTAATTTTTTTGTAACAATATTGAGTATAATTCAAACTACTATATTAATATGTCTTATAATTCACGCATTTCTTTTCCGTAAATCAAATAAAGAAAAACAAAGAATTTTTACAATTAGCGGATTGGGCCAATATTCTAACAATCCTGTTAAATTAAATAGAAAAACTATTATGATGTTATTTTTTTCTACATTGTCATGTATATTCTATTATTTAACATTAGATCTTTTTTGTAAAACTTCTAAAAAGTATAAATATATTTCTTGGTTTTTGAGCATTATTATATTTGCAAACTTCATTACAGAATATATGTATTTCAATGCTTTACTTGTAATTTTTGGAGCTATGATATTTTATATATATAAAACTAACAACAATGAAGATATTAAAGATGCAGCTACATTATCTGGAGGTATAGGATTTGCCTTATTTTCCATAAAAATCATGGGTATAGCATTTGATATTTTTAATAAAAAGGTTAAGGATGAAAGTTCATTCTGGAAAGATATTAATAGCTTTATGAAAGATGGTGAATGTGATGATAATGAATATTGTGAAAATACATATGGTCAGGGTTATACATGTGGAGATAATAACATGTGTGAAAATATTGATACAACTGCTAACGATAAAGCAGAATTTGAAGCAGAAAGAATTATGGCACTTCTAGGATTAGATGATGAAGGAAGCGTTGGGCATAGTCATGACCATACACACGATTAATAACTAACTAACTAACTATAATAATAATTATATATACATATATATAATTATGTTTATTGAAAAAATATGCCCTCCTGCACTTATATATTTAGTATATTCTTTTATTCAAATAGTTGTGGATACATTAAATGGTTTATACAATACTGCATTTATTAAACTATGGGTAAGCATAATATTTACAGCATTATTGAATATTTTATGTGATAATGGTTTAGGTATTATATCATGGACAATAGTATTTTTACCTTTTTTACTTACAGCATTATTAACTACTATTCTTTTAATTGAATTTGGATTAGATCCTTCAAGTGGTAAACTTTACAGAAAGGAAGATACAAAAGAAAAAGAAAACGATAATGCAAATTATCCAAAAATTGAAGATCCAACAAAAGTAATTACATCAGATAGACCATATGTTATAAATATAGATGGATTAACTCATTCTCATAGTCATCTTCATGATGATACTAGTCACTACCACGCACATACTCATTCTGATCCCTATAATACAAAACATTAATAAATATATTAAAAAAGAATTTATATTATTTTTTAATATGGAATTTAGATATTCTTTACTAAAAAGTACTATTTATTTTATATATCATAGTAGAAAACTACTAGCTTATATTTGTAAATATATATATTACAAATTTTCATACAATAGTAAATATTTAGTAACTTACAATTATGGAAATAGCAAGGTAATTAATAAAAATTTAGAAAACTATAGTGCTGAAGATGCTATTTCATTAGTTAGAACAAAAAAAGATAATATAGTACTATACCATCGAATTCTTTTTTCAAATAATATTAAGAATAATTTAGATACATCAAATCACAATATATTATCAGTAGTTATTAAATTTAACAATAAAGAGTATGATTTTAATATTGTGCCATTCAGTATTATAGATAATAAAATACTAGATAAAGTATTTGTTTATTGGTATCTTAAATATAAATATAAAGTAGAATGTAACGATAGTTATTTAATTAGTATAATAGATAATGATATTAATACATATACTATAGATAAAAACCAATATGTAATATTAACAAAAGATACATTTATAGTAAAAACAATATAAAAAAATTGATTATAATATTTATTATGGAATCTTCCGTAACAATGGAGGACAATCACAATCTAAATACAAACTGGACTATGTGGGCACACCTACCCCATGACACAGATTGGTCTCTAGATAGTTATAAAAAAATATATACATTTAAGACCATTGAAGAATTGAAAACGCTTATTGATATAATTCCTGAAAAAATGATCAAGAATTGTATGTTGTTTATAATGCGAGAAGATACAAAACCTATATGGGAAGATCCAGTTAATAGAAATGGTGGTTGTTTTTCTTATAAAATTTTTAATAAAAATGTAACATGTATTTGGAACATTCTTTGTTATGCTACTGTTGGAGAATGTTTATCTAATAATCAATTATTTACTTCATCTGTTACGGGTTTAACTATATCGCCTAAAAAAAATTTCTGCATAATTAAATTGTGGATGTCCAATTGTAGTTATAAAGATAATAGTTTAATAAATGATTTTGAAGGATTAAACTCACATAATTGTATATTTAAAAAACATACACCTGAATATTAAATTAATATAATTTATTATTATTTAAAGATTATAATAAATTTCTTAAATATATGTCTTCATTCGCTAATAATAATGTTTTAACTATTAAAACAGTACAAATAGCCCCATTTAGAACATTAATGATTGCTTTAAAGGACATACTACTAGAAACAAATATATGTTTTCACACAGATGGTATAAAAATTATAAACATGGATAAATCACATACTATTCTAGCCCATCTTTTTTTAGATGCAAAAAATTTTGAATTTTATGAATGTAAACATGAAAAAATTATAATTGGTGTAAACATGTTTCATCTTTTTAAACTCATCAATTCGATAGATAATGATGATACATTAATTATGTACATTGAAGAGCAAGATTATAACGAAGGCGTTGTAAATTACCTTGGTTTAAAATTCGAAAATGGTGATATTAAACAATGTAAAACACAGAAATTAAGATTAATAGAACCCGATACAGACGAATTAGAGGTACCTGATGTGGCATTTTCATCTATTATTAATTTACCATCTTCTGATTTTCAAAAAATCATCAGAGATTTATCTTGTATTTCTGACAAAATAGAAATTAAATCCGTTGCCAATGAACTTATATTTAAATGTAAAGGTCCATTTGCTTCAGCCGAGATAAGAAGAGCCGAATCTGATGGAAGTATGTCATTTTTACAAAACTCCAATAGCATTATACAAGGCGAATTTTCTCTTAAAAACTTAGGTTATTTTATTAAATGTACTAATTTATGTAACCAAATCGAAATGTTTCTTGAAAACGATTTACCACTTGTTGTAAAATACAATGTTGCCTCGCTTGGTGATATTAAACTATGTCTTGCACCTTTACCAAGTTCTAATTAATTTAAATAAATATAAATATAATATATCTATATTTATTATGTCAAATCTTATTAATATTGTTGAAAATCTTGAAAAAAAATATGAAACTAATCCTTTTATGAAATATAAACTTGAAAGTTATATTAAAAATCTACCAATTCTTATGTCTAATGTTGAAGAACAATATAAGAAAAAAGATAAACTAAAAAAAAAGTTAAATGAAAATAAAAATGTATTTATTGAAAAATTTTTAACAGAAAATTTATTTTTTTATATACCACAAACCGAAATATTCGTTCATTATCATAATTATAATTATGTAATTATAAAAGAAGATGATATTTTACATTTAATTATAAATACCATTAATAATAATGAACCTGAATTGCAACAATGGAAATTTAAAATTAAAACTAACATTATTAAAATTATAAAAGAGTCTTGTTTATTTTCTACTATACCTGAATCTGAAACTATACAATATATCTTAAATAATTTTTTTCCTTACATTTTTAAAAGCAAAAACCATGTTAAATATGTTTTAACTATAATAGGTGATAATATATTAAATAAAAAAGATAATAATATATTTTTTGTTAATAATTTATTTAAAAATTTTATTCAAATATTGTCACAACAATTATTTATTGTTTTAAACAAAAATTATACTGATTGTTTTAAATTTAAATATTCTGACCATAAATTTGAATCATCAAGAATTCTCAATATAAATACTGCTAATTTTGATGAGCTTTTTATTAGAAATAATATTTTAAATATAATTGTTGTAGCATGTTATTACTCACATCGTTATGGGTATTCAGATAATTTTCTTAAAAATTGTAATGATATTGAATTTTACAATAGTGTTCTAATACTTAAAAATAATAATCAGTCTTCATTAATAGATAATTTTATATCAGAATTTACAACCAAGTCTAATACTCATATGAACTTCAAAGATGTTTATCTACTATGGAAACAGTTCCTTAAAAAATATAGTTTACCATATGTTATTAATCAATCTGTTATAAAATCTATACTAGCTGAAAAAAATCTTTATGATATCGAAAATGATTGCTGTTTTAATATGAAAAGCAAATCTCACTCACATTGGGTCGAATTTGAGAATTTTTGGTCTGAAACTATTACCGATAGTGATAATGATGAAAATAATTACGAGATTAGTGAATTAACTATGCTATTTAATGACTGGGCTATATCAAAAAATTTATCTATATCTATAACAGAAGAAAGCTTTAAAGAAATATATTTATCATACTATCCTGATGCTTATATAGAAGATAACAAATATATACATAATATTTTTTGTAACTTATGGGATAAAACTTCACATATAGATATTGCTATTCAAAGTTTTGATAAAAATATATCTAAAAATAAACTCATAATGTACAAACATTATTGCAAATTTATTAATAATAACTATGATAATAAATATATAGTTAGCAAATCTTATTTTGATAAATACATTGATAAATAAACTATTTAAATTTAAATTATAAATAGTTTATTAATGAAATATTTGATATATGACATGTTTAGTGGTGTAGGATTCTGTAATCAGTTATTTTCATTAGAAACGGCTGTTTACATGTCTAACATATCTAATCGTAAACTAATTCTTTTAATTAAAAATCCTCTATGTCATTGTGGGAACTCATCATGGGATTTTGGTTATATATTAGATTACTTTTCTAACGATTATCTTAATTATTTACCCAAGGGTATACAGGTTGTTTATGGATTAAATAACAACAGAAATATTGTCGATATTATTGCCGACTCATCCAAAACAAAACATATTAAATATAAAGATAGATTCTCAAATGTTGTATTCATAGATAAGGAACTTGATACTAACTCAGAACAAGATAAAATTAATAAATATTTGAGAGGAAGACATAAAGAATACCTTTATTTCCAAGATTATGACAATTTTGAATACATTTATATTAATCAATCTAATGCCTCACGAATATTCTATAACTTTTACACCAATTTAAACAATAATATATTAATTAATAATATTGCTTTCTCTTTCACAAAGCTCAGTGAATGCATATCTACATTATTTAATCAAATTAAACTACCTGAAAAATATTTAGCTATACATTTAAGATTCGGCGATAAAAAACATGATGTTTCTATAATTAATTCTAGAACTAACGAGTATCTTAGTAATACTGATTTTAATATGATAAAATCGTTAAATTTACCTGTCATAGTTATGTGTGATCGCAAAGATTCTAATTTTTTAGATGAGTTAAAAAAAAATAATATTGATGTTATTTTCACAGATGATTTAATTAATAATATAAATGTTCAAATTTTTAAGAGAAACGAAGTAGTGCAGTTTTTACTTGAAAAATACATATGTGAAAACTCAGATGTTTTTATTGCCAACAATGGTAGTACTGTTTCATCATATCTTAACTATATTAGATATATTAACAATAAACCTTATTATAACCTATATTCCAATACAAAGGATAAAATATCTACTGGTAATAAAGTTTCTTTTATAGAAAATCAAGGTTCTGGTAGATTGTTATCATGGCAAGCATTTTGGACAAACAATATAATTAAAAATCCATACAAATTTAAAATAATTACATTAACTAATAATGGTTATAAAGAATTAACCGAAAATCTATTGTTATCAATGAAGCGTATAGGTATAATGCATTCATTAAAAATATATTGTTTAGATTATGATTGTTATAGATATTTCAATAACAATTACCCTTATAATGAGGTTGAATTGATTAATGACG
>MDSV01161250.1_pt1 | contig 13325 bp, 11 predicted proteins | sample 810851 | NCBI WGS metagenome assembly MDSV01 (sample SAMN05326640, study PRJNA326480) | marine metagenome | isolation source: seawater | place: Atlantic Ocean: North East | collected 2012 | reverse complement strand
TACTCCTACATCTGTAGCGCTTGCTGTATCAGCTACTGCTGGTTTACTTAGTGCTTGTGCTACGGACTCTGTGATACTACCCGTATCAGTTATTCCTTTACTTGTATTTATACTGTCTAGAGCTTCAGAAGCATTTAATCCTTCCGAAACTGCATTATTAATTCCTAATGTATTAGCATCACTTACTGTTACTGTTTCTGTTTTCGTAATTGATGATAATACTGCGAAAGTTTGTGCTGCTGATATTGATTCTGCAAATTCCCTGGTTTGTCCTACAAGGAATGTTTCTGATACTGTAGGTGTCTCAGCAAAAGACCTATTGAAAACTGCACCAGTAGCTATACTATCTGATGTTGTTGCTGAATCTGCTACTCCTTTTGTCATTGTCCAATCAAATTGTTCATCACCTAGGCAATAGTTATCTGCGACTGTGCCGTCAGAACTATCATTCCAATATCCGTCTACAACATAAGGTTGATTACCTTGGTCTGAGGCTGATAATGATTCTGTATGTGTTCCTTGTGAGAATGCAATTGCATGGGACTCTGCTGTTGTACCTGTATCTGTATAAGCAACAGCAAAATGTTTTGCTATTGTCTCAGAAGTAGATACAATGTCTGTAGCTATGAATTTATAGAATATAGTACCTGTGGTTTCTACTATAAATTCTGGGTTAAAGAGTATTTCACTCTTAATAATAAGATCTCCAAATACTTCCATACCTGCTGGATGGATTGTATCTCTTAAACTTCTATCCCATGTTGTTTGTGCAACATTGGATTTAATAATATAAGAATATGGTTGATATCTTTTATTGTCTTGTATTCTATTTACATCTGATAGTTTTCCTCTATCATCTTTCCATTTACCTTCATACTCAAACAAATAACCAGTTGTAATTGTAACTGTTACCTGTTCTCCTCTTGGAGATGTAAGTAAGATATCTGTTGATGCGTTTAAGAATGTTGAACCAGGGTTGATAACTGTAAATGCTGTAGGTTTTCCTGCTGTGTCTATAGCTGTAACTCTTACATAAGCGTCGTTAGCTCCACCTTTAAATGTGTAGTCTTCAGCAAAATAACCTGATACTGCATATCCTCTACCGTCATCTCCTGTTTCGTTTATTAAATAAATCTGTCCTACTTTAAAACCAGCATCTGCTGCTGAGCCGGCATAAGATTTATATGTTACACCTGTTAATACTCTAACAAGGTAGCCGTAAATATCTGATTCGTTATTTGCTGCGCCGTCATCTACGACATAAGTTTTAAGATTTTCTGTATCAAATTCTATAGTAGGTGCTGATGTATAACCACTACCACCTGCTGTTAAATTAATAGCTGTTATGACACCATTACTTACTACTGCTGTTCCTGCTGCACCTGAGCCATCTGCGTGGAATACTGTTACTGCAGGCGCTGAGTCATATCCTCCTCCGCCGTTTGATACTGTAAATCCTGTAACTGCTCCACCACTTACTGCTGCAGTTGCTGAAGCTCCAGCACCTGGTCCTACGACTTTAGATGTTGTAGTATCAAAATCTACAATTAACTCAAATCGTTGTAATGTTAATCCGTTTGTTTGATATGTATTCTTTTCTACTCTTTTTACTGTTGCTCCAAGAGTTTTTAATATTGTAACAGAACCTGTTGTTTCGTAATAACGAATATCTATCTTTTTACCTGTAAGTTCTAGTGGTTCTTTTACACCACCATGTTCTGCTTCTTGTAATTTAAGAGCTCGTTCTACAGAATAAATACCATCAGAAGGTTTGAGTGTATGTTGTCCTGGATATTCTACTGTAACTTCCTCTCCAAACATTGCTCTAAAGAACAATTCTATAGATCGTCTACTACCTTTAGATTCATATACATCTTTAGCTCTTTTATAAAAAAACTTTTTATCTATTTTTGCAGAAGTAGGAAAATCATGTACTAATGCTTTACGCCATTTTTCTAAAAATTCTGCTTCTGCGTAATCTATATCATTAGAATAATTTAAAACTTCTGAGCCGGCATTGCCGTCTGTATCCATAAAAGCATAATACTTTTCGAGGAAGGTAACAAAATTTGGATTGTCATCTCTTATCCATTCAGGTATTTGATTTGTAACATTATAAGATGTATTTCTAGTTTCTGTTAATGTTGTTCCTTGTGCAGCATCTAAAATTGCTGTTGCTGTTGCTCCTGTTGCTGTTGTATCTAAAGCATTAGGTGTTATAGTAACTGTAGGTGTTGATGTATATCCTGTACCAATGTTGGTAACTGTAATAGTTGTAATTGCACCACTAAATATTGTAGCAGTTGCTTCTGCTCCTGTGCCTCCACCACCTTCAATAGTAACCGTAGGAGGATTAAAGTATCCTGTTCCTCCGGCTGTTACTGTTATAGATGATACAAATCTATAATGTGATGGAATATAATCTGTCATTAGATCTCTTCGACTTCAGGAGTTGCTGAAACATTTAATCCTACTTTTGTATTAATAGTAGAATCTGTTACACTATCATCTAAAGTTAAAACAACATTTCTACTTGGTTTAGCAACCACTGCTGCTGTAGATGTGTCTGATGTTCTAACTAGAGCTTGTGTTGTAATATCTCTAACATCTCTTTGTGTTACTGCATTAATTCTTAATTTTGTTTCTGTTCCATATAAAGATGCAACTGTCATAGAAGGTATTGTAATTGTACCAGAATCATAATCAATAGTACCTACTGCCTCTATTATTGTTCCGTCTGTTTTAATAGCATTAACTGTTCCTGTTCCACTATATAATGGAGGAACTACAGAACTTCCTGGCACATCTGTTAGTGATACTTTATAAGTTGAACCACCAGATGTAATATTAAAATATGAACTTGTTATTTCTCTTGGTTGTAGTCTTTGGTTAAATTGTATTGAATAGTTTTTAGATACTGCTAAATCAGGTTTTATTCTTTTTTGTAGTCTGCTTGTAATACTAATAGCAATAATAGATTCTGAAACTGCTTTAATACTATCATGAAGTTTTGTATTATAAAAACTTTTATTTAACTTATTCAAATCTGTATTAAAATATAAGTCTACTGCTGTATTGGTTGCGTTTTCTAATTCACCTTTGCTTAGTGTTGTAAGTTTAGGATTATATGCTATGTTTATATCTAATCCTATATGAACAAATTCTGGATCTACAAATTCTGGTGTTATTGCTACAGGTGTTTTAGGATCAATAATAGAAGTCTTAATATTATCTTTATCTGCTTCTGTTATAATTGAACCTGTTACCGGATTTAATGATATAAACACTTTACCATATATAGGCGGATCGTTTTTCTCGCCACCCCAAACAGAAACAGATTGTATGTTAGAATTACTTTGTAATATTAGTGACTCATAGTCTGAAGATGTTACTGCTCTTTCTTTTGTTGCATTAAATCTAGGAGCGTTGAATCTAATTTCATCAACACTTTCTTTTGACGCTCCTCCAAATGCTGCTATGGCAGTATCCAATGTTCTTGCTTCTCCTGATGCTGCAACTGCTGAACTTAATGTAAATGTTTTTGCAAAGTTAGCACTTGATGCGTTGGAAACCACATAATCTACAATAACAATATTACCTGTTGCTAATTTTTTGCCTATAATATCATCACCAAATCTTATTTGAAATAAACCATCTGCTCCTTCCTCACACCAATATGTTTTTGTGTCTGCTTGTATATCTAATAGTTTATCAGATTTATTGTATGTGATAACCGTTAAATCAGATGCTGAGTTTTGTACTCTTACTCTTAAAGTATCAGTATCTGCTGCTATATTAGGAAGAACAAATGGGCCTTGTTGATTTGCTGTTTCAACTATAAATTTATTCTGTACTCTTGTTCCTTCTTTAATTTCTAATAAATTAAAATTGAATTGTGTCTTTTTAACTGAATCTGCTGCTTGTCCTGTATATCTACCATATGCTAAACCACTATCTACTGTTACGCCTCCATAGTTTGTAGTAACTATACCTAGTGTTTCTTTATGAACATTAATGCTACTATTAGGCATATAAAAACTTGTGCCTAAATATTCTTTGAATGTGTATGTTGTTGCTCCTGTTCCACCTGTGTCTGCTGCAACTGCTGCTGCCTCTGTCAAGTAAACAGGATAATAAAATCCTTGTTTGTCTGTTGATGTTGAAGGTAACACGCATGTTCCATACAAATAATAAGGTCCAACTCCACCTGCTGTTGTAGCATTAACTGTTGTTGATTGTGTTGGAAAAAATGTAAATGATGTACCATCTACAGTTGTTGAGAAAGGTTTATTTCTACTAATTTCTAATGTTGTATTTGTAAAGCTTTCAGGTGGTTCTATAGAAAGATTAACTTTTGCTATAGCTCCTCTTCGTGATCTAGGTACATAACCCAATCCTTTTGCTATTGAAACTACTGATTCTCTTTTAACTGCTGTGTCTATAAAGTTTTCATTTGCAAGCATGTGTGCTAACATACCATTGTAATGAGTGTTATATGCTAAAAGATCTAGTATAACATTCATACCCGATCCTTCAAAGTTATAGTCTGAAAACTCTGTCTGTGACTTTAAAAAAGTTTTTAAGTTTGCTTTGATATTCTCAAAGTCTAATTCTGATACATTTAATTGTGCCATGTTCCTATCTCAACCTCGTAAGGTTTACTGTTAATTCCTGTGGTTCGTTAATACCTATTACTCTAAAATTTAAAGTTACTGCATAATAATTTTGATCATAATTAGCAGTACAATATAAATCTATTATCTCTACTCTTGGTTCATAGTTTTCTATTAATAGTTCTATTGTTTTTTTCAAAGATATTTCTATTCCAGGCGACATTGGTTCAAATAAATACATTTGAACTCCAGAACCTCTTTCTGGATTAAAAAACTTTTCATGTGGTTTTGTTAACAATAAACTCTTTACTGATTGCTTTACTGCATTAACATCTAGTTTCTTTCCTATGTCTCCAGACAAAGCATTGGCAGTAAAAGACAAATCTATATCTTTGTATATTCTTGATATTTTAAGTTTTTGTAGCGCCATATTAGTATTTATACTTAGAAGTCAATGTTTGGTAGGTTGAAATTAAAGAAATCTTCTTGTGCTGACTTTTGAAGTACTTTTACATCTAATTTAAATTTAGGAGATTTAGTTGAAGGTACATCGTCACCTAAGAATATAGCTCCTAAGTCGAGATTGTCGAATGTTAAAGGTGTTCCTTTTAAAGAAATTTCTAATGCTTCACCTGGTCTGCCAGGTATTATAATCTTTTGTCCTGCTTGTATTACATTAGGATCTTTAATACTAGGGTTCTTATCCATTATTTCTTGTACTGAAATGCCATTATCTTTTGCTATTTGAGATAAAGTATCCCCAGATTTAACAATATATTCTTTTTCTTTTATTTGTGCATTAGGCAACAAATGACAAAGTGCGTCTAAATCTGCTGCACCTGACATAAGAGCTTTTGAAACATCATTTAGATCTTTAAAGTCTCCTAAATCTACACTAGACCATTTATTTTCTATTTGTTTCATTTTGCTTATAAGTGCGTCTTTCTTTGCAAGTCCCACTAATAAAAAGTTACCTACATCTTTGAAATCGTCTTGTAATGACTTTAAATTCTCAGGTACTTCAAATCCTAAATCTATTTCAGGGATCATTTCCTCTAAGTCTCCCATTACACCGTTGAGTTCATCTTCTGCTTGTTGTTTTAAATCATCAAGTTTTCCAATCGTAGGTTGTAATATAAGTTCATCAATTTTTTCGTTAGCAAGATCTACTTTTTCTGCTAACGCCGCTAATGCTTTACTAGGTCCGCAACTCATTAGGTGCCTCCTGTCGGTGAAGCAGATTCGTTAGTAGCACCTGAGTTAGCACCGTTTCCTGTATCCATCGATGTTGTTTCATGTGTATGTGCTGTATGTGTTATTGTATTAACAGTAATCTCTCCGTCTGTGTAAACAATATCTGCTGTTGGAGATGTTAACTTATGTATGCCAGTAATAGCATCTGTTTTGTTTTCGCCTATTGTTACTAATTGTCTACCTAAAGTTGTATTTTCTACAGGCGTTGTGGTACCAACTGTTATTGTTTGTGCTGTTCCTACTGTTAAATGTTGTTCTTTGTGTGTAAGTATATTTTGTGTTGCTTTAGATTCTATAGTAAAGAAGTTTTCTATACCTTCTCTAGTTACATCTGCTAATTGTAATATGCTGAAACTATCTCTAACTGTTGTCAATTTACCACCGCCATTTTCGCCTGTGCCTACCATCTCTTTAAATGTTTTGCCTACATTTAAATTAAGATTTCCTTTACTAGTAAGATCCATGCTACCGCCTACAGTAACATTCTGTACTGAACCAATACTTGTTGTTTGGCCTCCTATAATTGTTTCAAAATCTCCCCCTGTAGGTTTTTTATTTCCAATTATCGTTGCATAGCGATTGCCAGAAATATTAGATAGTTGATCTGTTCCTATGTTCATGACATGATTACCAGTAATGTTTTCTATCTTATCTCCTGCAACATGAATATGCCAATCTTCCTGTACCTCTGTATAATAATTTCCATCTATTCTTAATTTAGCATCACCTTCAATAGTTACATTAGCTGCTCCCCTTACAAGAACATTTTTATCTTTAACTATTATTTCATAGTCTGAACCTACGATATTCGTTACTCTGGTTCCATCATTTTGTATTTCTCTATTTGTTCCTGATGGATGGAATTCATGTATTCTAATATTGCCTGGTGTATTGTCTAATTCTTGTACGATACCTGCTTCTGTTTCTCTAACTAAGTTGTAAGGATAAAGAGATGTTTCATCTCCTGTAGGTGGTTCGCCTGCTTTTAATTTTTCTTTTATGTTGTAATATACTGCGTCATCTTTAGACACACCTCTTGGGTGTGGTTCGTCCCATGTTTTTGTTTCGTAATCGATATTATCTTTATCAGGTTTTACAGGGAGAATACTACCTGCTTTTGCTACAGGTATACCTACATCTCTCTGTTTTCTTAAATTTTGTAATGAGAAATGTTCTTCTGCTGCTTCACCTCTGGCAAGCCTTGGTATATCAGACTCTCCAATACCCGAATAACCGTCTTTAGGTTCTTTAGGGTATACTTGTTTAGGGTCTGTAAAGCCTTCACCTTCTACAAAATTTCTTTCAGTAGGTTTACCAGCAATGGTTCCCATTATTATAGGTGTTTGTTGATGTTGATCTGCAAAAAACCCTACGACTGTAGAACCTTTTACAATGTTAGGCACTTCCATTATACCATTCATACCTGAACTTGTAACTGGATTCATTATAGTTGCATAAGGCAATTCAGATGTAGGTAATTCTTCAAGACTTGGACTATGATAACCAAATATTCTTACTCTTACTCTTCCTGTTTCAGCTGGGTCTATTCTATCTTCAACAATTCCCATCCACCAAACAAAAGGTGCTACTCCTATACTACCATACTTATTCATCACTTCCTCCTAAATCCTTTCCAACACCATTTTTTGTTATTCTTAGAGTCATTCCATATTCTGCTGGATTAATTTTATGTTTTATTTCAGTTATAATATATTGTCCACTTAAAACTTTATCCTCTTCATCTGTATCTTTAGATGATTTTGCTGTTGGTTTAGGATATTTTAATTTAATACTCATACCAACTTCTATATCTGTTCTTCCTGGAACTTCTATTAAAAACTGATAGTCATTAAAACTATTTATTATTTGTTTTCTAACAGCATCGCTAGTATAATGTGTTTGTAAAGCGTCATCATTAAGACCCTGAGATTGTTCAGGAGAGTTCCAAGTATATGAGTTTAATAATTTAACAGATGTATATGCTGTTACAGATTTAGGAAGGCCTCTAGGAACAGGAGAGTTATCATCTGTTCTTTCATATCTAGGACCGTCTTCAATAAGATCTAAATGAAAATGTTTAAATTTTTTATTAAACATATCATATGCTTGTATATTAGAAGCGTATGCTCCATCTAAATTTCCTTCTATAATAGATATTGTTCTAGGAATATTAATACTTTCAATTCTATTAAAATAATCAGGTACCGGTATTCCTATATAGTTTCCATCTTCTCGCCCTTTAGAAGGAAGAGACCCTGGTTTATAAATGTATTCTTCAAAAAATCCTTCCTTTCCTTCTCGTATTAAGTGTTGTAAACTAGTTAAATAATAGTTTTTATTAGATTCAAAAAAGAAAAAATCTGAACCTTCAACATCTGCTGCGTGTATTCTTTGACATATATAATTCATATTTTCAAAAGGAGACCAAGCATTAGAAATATATTGTATAGAAGATTTATGAGGTGAACCGGCTATCACTATTTTATTTTCATCATCATCAGGTAAGTATCTTCCTTCCTGAACAATATGATCGTCAAAAATTTGTTTTGCAATTGCTTCTGTATTTGTATCTCCACCTGCTCCTGGAAATGCTTTTGTAAGTGTATTTGCTGAATCGTTTATCATTTCAGGCGAAACAAGTTTTAGTGTATATACCTGTTGTCTATCGTTATCTAAACCTCTATTTTTTATTTCTGCGACAGCAAAAGATCTTTGAATACATGCTCCTGGTGCGTCAGGAAATGTAGATGTTCTTAATTTCATGTGGAGAGTTTCTCCACCTACAATAGGTAATTTTTCTATTATATTTTCTGGATCTCGTACAACCACATCAGCAGTTAGTGTTGGTATGAATACAGATTCAAATACTCTTATTTCTGTATAATATTTTATTAGGTCTTGTGCTTTGCCATCTAAAGAAATAAGTGTTAAATCGTCTACTTCTAAATTCGCTTGACCTTTATTTAATTGCTCTTTTTTCATAATAAGCTAGGTCCTATTTCATTAATCTATTAAACTGCTTTGTTACTGCGCTTAAGAATAAAGGATTTAAAACTTTAATTTGTCTTTTCTTATCATTTACTTCTTCTTCGTATTGTAAGTTAGTTAGCGCTGTGTATGTGCCATCAACAGCTTTTACAGCATCCCAATCAACAACAATACTTTTATCTGCTGTTAGGACATAGTGGTGTATATCAGAACTATTGTTAGCTCCATATTTATCTTTAACATAAAGAATTAACTCTTCTTGAGATTTAGGCCACTCTCTTGCAATATCTATTATTTCATTTGTTAACAATACTAACCAATGATATTCTGTTGAACCATACATGTCTTGAGATACAAGTTCTGGTGTCATACCATCAGAAACATAATACCCTGTTAAGTTTGTTCTATTGGCAAAAAACTTGTCCATGTGTACTCTACGAAATATATCAGGGACAAGAGTTTTTGTATTTCCTGTTGGATAATATAGTTTTGGAAATTTATTAAAATATGCCATCTTAATATCCGTCTGCTATTCTGTTTGCTGTCATTGTTTCTAGTTCTGTGAAATTTAATTCCATTGTTATTTCTGAGGGAATACCATCTGTTCCTGCAACTGTATTAAAAAATCCATCTGGGCCATAAGTAACTTTTACATCTTTTAATGCACAGTCTGAAATTTTAGGTAAGTGTGGATTTGGTTTTACACCTCCGTCTGTTGCGTGATAAAATTCTATATTAAACTCTGAAGGATAAATTAGAAATGCTTGTCCTGGTGAAATTTCTGGGTGCATGTGATATTTAAAAACATTAATAATAGATCTTACATCGTTATATTCTTCTACATTTTTTGGATTGAATACATACTGAAATGCAAAAGATCTAAACCCCATACTTTTAAATAGTTGTTCTTTATATGGATTGGTTGTCTTTCTACTTGTTGCTTCAATTGCTGCACCCAAATCTGCATCAACACCTATTGCTTTTGGCAATCCTGCTGCTGCTTGTATAATACCTCTTCCTGCTGCCTCACTAACATCTGACAAACCTGCTTGATCAAATCTTTTGTTTGCTAATATACCAGCCATTCCAAGTTCTGTATCATTCCAATCTGCTTGATATTGTGATATAATAGATTGTGGAACATGTAATTGTATTACCTTGTTTAAAAATTGTGTACCTGTAGAGTATTCTCCTTTTTTATTATCAAATCCTTCTTCATTTTTCTTTCTTGTTATTTCTGTTGCTGCAAAAGAACCAAGAGCTGCTGCTGCTCCAAGTCCTGCACCACCGCTTCCGAGAGATTTTAATTTTTCCCAAGTTGTGCCTTTTGCTTTCATAAAATTACTACCCATTTTATATGCTGCACCAGCGGCAATTAAACCAGCACCTGTTCTCATAACTTCTTCTTGTTGTTCTACTGAGGATCTATTCATTTGTGTGGCCATTTCAGAATGGGTAGTTTTAAATGCGCCTATTCTATCTGATGCTAGTCCACTAGCACCGGGATTGTTTTGTGCTGCTACACTATTGTTTCTAATCTTAACAAAAAAGCATACACCATTAACTTGATTATCCATGAATAAATCTTGAGGATATGTATATACAGGTTTATCGTCATTTGCAAAGTTATTATAATCTGTTGTATTAGATTCTTTTTGTTCTTCTCTAGCTGCCGATTTATCTCCAAACCCCAATTTTCTTAGGGCATTTGATCCGCCATCTATACCATGGTGCTCATCCGCTCCAAAGTTTTTGTCTTTTGCTGGCATTTATAATCCTCGATATAAATAGTTAATTAACATTATAGTCTTATTTATATGGTTTATGCCAAAGAAATATATAAAGGAAAGTTTATTCCTAGAAATCCTAGTAAATATCTAGGCAACCCTACATCTATTACATATCGTTCTAGTTATGAGTTGAAGTTTATGAACTGGTGTGATTTAAACAGTTCTGTAATAGGTTGGAATTCAGAAGAGATAGCTATTCCTTATCGTAGTCCTATAGATAATAAAGTTCATAGATACTTTGTAGACTTTTATATGGAAGTAAAAGATGCTAATGGCTCTAAAAAATGTTATTTAATAGAAGTAAAACCTAAAAGATTTACAAGAGCGCCACCTGCAGGTAAAAGAAAAACTAAACGATACTTACAAGAAATAGCAAATTATGCTGTTAATGAAGCTAAATGGAAGTCTGCTAAGTCTTTTTGTAAGAAACAAGGCATGGAATTTAGAATAGTTACTGAGAAAGAATTGGGTATCTAGTATAAATACATACATGGACACAAAACCTTTTAACGATATATATTCTAGAACAGGCGGTAAAGAACAGTCTGCTCGTTGGTATCAAAAAGCAGTTAGAGATTACACCACAGGTATGAACACCTATAATGAAGTATCTCAATCTGATATAGGTAAGTTTGCAACACAATTAACAGTAGGTAAAATGTATTTGTTTCAATATGATCCACTTACAAAAGAAGACTTGCCATACTATGATCAACTACCATTAGTTATTATAAGTGAGCCTTTACCAACAGGTTTTAGTGGTATTAACTTACATTATTTAAGTCCTTTAATAAGAGCAGAATTAGTAGAAAGACTTATGGAGCCTGTTGCAGACTCTAAAGAAGGCACTATCCATGATGATAAAGCTGTTATGAGATCTGCTTGGTCTTTTATAAGAAACTTTAGCAGATTTCCAGAAGTTAGAGGGTCTGTAAAAAGATATCTTAATACACAAATAAGAGGTAGGTTGTTAGAGATAAATTCTAAGCATTGGAAGTCAGCAGTATTTTTACCTGTACAAGACTTTGTTGGTGCTTCAGCTCAAACAGTTTATAGAAACACAATGACTAAACCAGAGCGTAAGAGGAGGATGGTATAATGGGTTGGAGTTTAAAAGATTTTTTAAGAGGCGCAGTAGGACGAGGAAATGTAAGGCGTCAAAGAAACAGACTTAGAGGTAAAAATTTTAATAGTAGGGGTAGCGCTCTTACTCAGGCACCTTTAACAAATCACGAAGAATATGGCAACGGGCATAGTTTTAAATCTCATATCGCCACAACACAATTAGCTAGAACAGAAAGATTCGAATGTCAATTTAGATTCCCTCCTGCAATACTAGGATCAAATAGTGACTTTCCTTTAAACTGTACGCTAATGGCAGAAGAAGTACAAATACCAGGTATGGTATTAACAAACAAAGAATTTAATTTAGGTAATTGGACTCATTACAGAAATAACAATATGCAATTTCTAGGGAATGAAATAAATATTACCTTTTATACATCGGCAGACTGGATTCATAGAGCTAAATTTGAATCTTGGATGGCGCTGTGTGTAAACCCAACATCTAAAGAAGTAACTTTCCCAGAGGAAACTTGGGGAGAGATTGCTATAAATGCTATGGATATTCAAAATAATTTCCGTAGTAGTTGGGTACTACATGAAGTAACACCTAAAGTTCTCAACCTTATACCTTTAAGTATGGGTGCTGTAGGTGTTGTAAGAACAACATTAATTGTCTCGGCTACTTATTGGGAGTCTAAGGCAATTGAAGTTAAATTGGGTGAGCGTGAGGCGCGTTGGTCAACTTATGAACCGCCAACAAAGACGTACACCGCATAATATAATAGGAGTAAATAATGTTACCAAAAATTGATACACCAATATTTAGTTTTACTCAACCGTCAACAGGAAAGGATATTAGATTTAGGCCTTTTGTTGTAAAGGAAGAGAAGATATTAATGTTGGCAAATGATGGTGGGGAGATCGGCGACATGGTCTCCGCTGCACAACAGGTTGTGCAAAATTGTGTTGTAGACGATATTGATGTAAAAGATTTTACAATTTTTGATCTACAACATTTATTTCTAAGAATAAAAAGTAAGTCAACAGGCGAAATTCAACCATTCCAATTAGGGTGTGGGGCATGTCAAGCAAAAGTTGCTTATGATTTAAATTTAGAAGAAATAGAAGTTCAAGGTTTGGATCTAGATCATAAGGATTTAATCCAAGTTAATGAAAATGTAGCAATAAAATTAAAATGGCCAACTGCAGAAGTATATGCAGTCAATGAACAAGTAGACGACGAGGGCATTGTGGCAATGTGTATAGATCATGTTATTGATGGAGAGGAAATCATAAATATTAGAGAAGAGCCTATAGAAGAAGTTATAGCTTTTATAGAAAGTTTGCCTTTAAATGTTTATGGCGAAGTTAAAGACTTTTTCCTGAACATGCCTAAAGTAGAACATATGATAGAGTTCACATGTCCTAAATGTAATAAAGAAAATTATATAGGCATCTCAGGATACGAACATTTTTTCGGCTAACTCTTTCTCAGGAGAGTCTTGCGAATTACTACAAGACTAATTTCCTGTTAATGCAAGAACATCAATATAGTTTGACAGAGCTAGAAAATATGATGCCATGGGAAAGAGAAGTTTATGTCACATTTTTAATT